>JGI24158J21664_10009832_pt1 | contig 12768 bp, 8 predicted proteins | sample Ectturendosymbi3_FD_21664 | JGI IMG/M metagenome (IMG submission 21664) | reverse complement strand
TGATTACGTGCCGCGTGGAATTGCATTGCTTTGCTTGGTCGTTCGTATCGCACGTCGATGTCAGATGGTTGCTAGTTTCATACCAAGCGTTTGTTGTATTGCGCTGCAGATGTTGATGTGTTCTTAGTTGAATAAAGCCTAGTGAAAGGTTTCCTTCGTCGCTAGGTTCTGTTGTGGCATGGACTTGCCATGCACACCAGTGGTCTTAATTGCTACTGGTTGAAAGTGGTAATTGCTTTGGACGTCATGGTATTTTTAGCAATTTGTGACCTCAGCTTTTGTGGCTGCGAAACCAGCCTGTCTGGCAAAGTCTTTGTAATGGCCCTGAGCAAAAGTGTCCACAACTGTTGCGTCCCATACTAGGCTCAGGCCTCAGTACCAGGGGTCCAAAGTCAAGCCGTCTGGCCTCCTTCCGTCATTTGTGAGGCCGACAGGCTCCAAGGTAGAGGGGAGACCAATAATGCGGGTCAATCAATGACCTCTTGAGGATGGAGTTGATGGCTGAATGCCTTGGGAAGCGGCCTGCATTTTTCGTACTGGAGAGGCCATGGATTCCCAGCTCATCAACAATTTTGCCGCAGCGGAATTTTGTGCTTTCAAAGATTTTGGCACCAGTTCGGAGGCCAACTGCAATACAGAACTCATCAGGGCTGAGCAGGTTTCCAACACTGGCAATTGGGAACGCTTCTGACCAGAGTAAACAGGCAGTGATGTGGCTTTCTTGTGCGGCAAGTAACCAGCAGTGGTTCCAAGGGTTATTGGTGTTTGGTAGGGTATTGATTGAATCTCTGCAGGTGAGATCATCCCAGGCTGCTTGTATTTCCTTTGTAGTGGTGATGAATCATGGTGTTCGGACCATTCGTCAATTGCATCGTTTATATCCCCATACAGGATTTCCAGGAGAGGGAAGTATATGGTTGATGAGGCCCTTGCACAGGCATGAGATGATGACTGGAAACATGGCAGGGACAGGTCTGCAGCAGAACAAAGACCCGGGCCTGCATATCTGATTGGTAGGGATGCTTGAGACCAGTTTTCTTCTCCAAAGGACACATTGCATATTTTTTCCATGTTGGTTTTTATGGCTGTGTCAAACACCTCCAGTTCCTCTTTGCACTTGAAGCATGGTGCACTTCGCGGTAGATATATGAGTTTGGGGATTGAGAGACAGTTTAAAGTATGCCTGATGTGGCTCTAATTAGCCTAATTATACTGTTATTGTATTGTTATTGGTTGAAAGCAACCAATACTGATATAGCTATCGGAAAATTCCCAATCCGCCAAACTCAAATTTTTAAAGAGAAAAAATCTCAGCTTCTTTGAAATCATGAAAATCGCCCAAAAATCACAACACAGCTACCACTAGACTAAATGATCGCATCGACTTTTGCGGCAATAGCTAATATTAATTGCAAGTTGCCGTCATATTTAGCCTAATTACTTTTCTTCGTGAGTTTTCACAAATCCCTCCGACCCTATGTGTTATTTGCACAATTTCCTTGATACAAGTCTTCATGTTTTATGGTAGAGCATTGCCAAACCATTGTTTTGTAGGCAAAAATATCACATTCCGTTATCATGTGTTTTATAATCTTTGAAGAATACCTTGAGTAATACAAGAATGTACCTAAGTGTGTTTTGTTGTAACGATATTGGAAGTATGACTGTTGTGAGACGATTTCTATAGCAATTAATGGCTAGTGAAACTGATTACGGCTAGCCGGAAGTTGTAAAATGTGCTTATCGTGTTTTTCAGTTCAAGTGTTTTGCTGTAATACTGTGGATACAACTGTACTATCTTCGTCTGACTTATGACAAAGTATAACAGAACAGCATACTAGGAAAGGACTAACTTAGTCCAGCGAGCAAATCCAAACACCCTATCTTGGATAAACAAAGGAGTCAAAAAATCCTTTTCACCACCTGTTGTTTGAAGCTTGCTATGCAATGATTCTGTTGTGGAGATCACTCCGTAAGTTAAATTGAAAAGAACGTCAATGGGTGAAAGACTTTTTGGCCAGCTAGCCAGCATAAGCAAATGGATTCCACCATCCAGGAATGTCTCATTGACTTTCAAAGTGACGATGAAACTTGTTGTATTTCATACACTGGATGGTAAATTTTTGGGATCAAGTGCAGTGAGAGTTATCCAGAGCTTTGGGAATAAGTGAAGCTATTATTACTAGCATTTCCTATGATGATTTTGCTGAGCAAGGTTTCTGTCAATCAACCTACTGCACATGCGTAACAAATACAGCAATCAACTTGGCATGAACAAGACCAGGGAAACGCCATACGTTTTAAATTAAGCAAGTTGCAAACTGCTTTCAAAAAGCTTGCAGATAAACACCAACCGTAAGGTTTGCATTAGCTGGAACCGCGGTCATTTTGGAAATGATAACGTTTGTTCTACAAATGCATTTGCATTCGTTTTGTGTTAACTAGATTGCCCATTTATATTTAATTGGCAGTGAATTATTTCTAAAACTAAATAATATTTTCAGACAGCGCAAAAACTACCAGTAGGGGTGATTTCCAAGTAAAGTTTCTGTAAGGGGGCGATTTTACAAAAAAGGTTGAAGACTATTGCACTAGGACGTGAGCTAATCAAAAATTTCATTTGTGAGCATGCCACGATACCTTGACTGCAAATGCGTCGCAGAAGATTTTGATTCGAAGATGCCTTAAATTTCAAAAATGTGTTATGGTTAGAAGGAAAAAATCATCAGATGTCCATGGTTCCGTGTCTACTACTGTTGTATGTAAAAATTAGGCTTGCCAAATCGTATGTAGTCTGCTTGGGTCCATACAGTACACATTTTGCTGATAACACCCACATTTCCAGATGGCTTTTTGGTTAGGGTTACCATATCTGAAGAGGCAAAATTCCTGACAATCTCAATCAGGGTCGGATCCAGCCAGTAAGTTTAAGGCGGTTGACTCAGTGATGTTTGGGAGTGAAGTCTCATTATTATGGGTTTACTACTGTAAGAGAGATGAAGTATACTCTGCAACACTGCTGTGACAAAACAATGGATAGCAAAATGGCCGTATATTGTGAATGCTGTTTTCCGAATTGTTCAAAATCATGGTGAAAAAGTTTCTGTCGTAGGTTTCAGGGGGGGGACGATATCCCCAATCGCCTCCCCAGATCTTATTTTTTGTGACAACATACAAGCACTATATGCCATTTCCTGGTATGTTCTTGCAACTACCAATCCACTGCAAAGCAACATCACTATCACATATAATTATTGCACAATAGGCTACAAGTGATAAAACACAAAAAGAGCATATTTTTCTCTCCCAATCCTGAATGACATTTCATATTTTTCAGAGGATCGAAAGATCAGATCCTATGAAACTGAAATTTCTGGACATTAAGGCATTCAAAAAATTTTTTACTGGACACAAATTTTAACAACGAAATTCTGGACATGTCTGGGATATTCTGGTCGCATGGCAACCCTATTTTTGGTGTAATTGGGTTTGCTTTCTTGTTGTCTATGCAGGCAATAGGTAATAGTCAATACAGGTATAGACCTGTGCTTAGGATTGTCTTTTGATGATAAATGCCTTTGTTTCCTGATGTTGTATTAGAGATTCTGGATTCATTTTCAAAAAGGAACTGCCTGACTCTGCTAAATTTCAATATGAATAGTGTGATTTCTGTTAGGAAATTTATTTTATATAATAACTTCTAGGGGCCATTCCATGTCAACTGTCTCAGATTTTCCTCAAATTTAATAAGCAGACAGAACTTTTCATGCTGATTCCAACAAACTAAATTTTTAAAGAATTGATTAAGGTTTCACAAAGTTATGGACCATATAAAATTTGTCGCAAAAACTTGAAAGGAGCTTGTCTCAAGTATCTGGTCTTCACTTGTGAAGAAAAATTTCAAAAAATACATGCGCTTACCATAATTTTGGGTAAAGAAAAGAAAATTTTTGGGGAATGTCATCAAAATCACTCATGTATGACATAAATTTTAAATGCTAATATCTCGACAAGCACACCTGCTATTGGCACATGCAGTGCATCATCTGAAACCTCTCACTGAGGAGATTGTGGTCTTAAAATATCCTCTTTCTGTATTTAATTAATTATTGCCAAAGTGATTATGGGGATTTCCCTAATTTTTTGCAGTTTTTGGCCGTAACTTTTGAACCAGAAATGCTGGAAAGCTAATCAAACCCTTAAAAGACAGCCTGGTTTCCAATAAAATTTCAAGTCAAAAAATTAGATCTTGGGATTAGCGCCCAGGGCCTGATAATGTTATCTAAATATGCATAAACATATTCCCATTATGATGTCATCAACAAAAAATCTAAAACTTACCAATTTCAAAAAAATTGACAAGACTTCTGCATCTTCAGAGTGTTTGAACAGCTCCCTAGATCAATCGGCTGATGAGTTATAGTGTTTAGATCGTTTGCTGGACGTGATTTTTTACCAAAATTTGGATTTTTGAACCATAATTTTGGATCTGGGAATGCTAGAAAGCCGATCAAGGGCTCTAAAAACTTGAATCATAGTCTAGTTTCCAATAAAACCTTAAGTCAAAAAATTGGCTTATTGGGTTGGCGCCCAGGGCCCAATGACCTCGGCTAAAATGAGTAAACCTTTCCCATTATGAAGTCATCCACAAAAAATTCAAAACCCAAACTTTTCTGATTTTAAAAAATATAAACTACAAGACTTTCCGAATCTTTAGAAGGTTTGAACAGCTTTCTAGTTAAACGGCTGGCTGGTTATAGTTGTGCAAAGTTCAATAGGAAAAGTGGTGCATGTGGGACTGAAAGGGCTAACAAAAAAGCATCCAAGCATGAAACAACAAACAGATAATTTGCAATGTTTTTAAATAATGTGTTGTTTCAATAACGATGAACACTTTTCAGCAAAGAATAGTTCACACTTCATAAATAATTTTCATTTTGTAGTGATTTTTCTTAGGTCAACTTTTTTCACGCACTTACCAAAGTTTCCAGTTTTGGATTGTTTCAGGGATTATAAAGTGCAAATGCAGTTGTATTTGCTTATAAATATTTTGCTCACTAATAATTGTGGTACCCCATGTAAGACAGTAATGTAATGAGTAGCATTCAACACATAAGAATTGTGAAATTTGGCAAGCTGCATTTCATGATGCAGTAGTGGTACATCACCAAATCTGTAATATGACCTTCTCTTACTGGTTTCAACAGGGTTTTATTTGTGATCTTGGTGACCACTGAAACACTTTGAGAGACTACAACTATTTTATCCAAATACCGACATCATCACAAAGCAAAGTTTTAGTGTATTTTGGCAGTGGTGGTAAAGGAGGTTCTGCTGAAACCGAAATGGTCTCTCAAATTACCTTACAGTAGCAACGACTATAAATGATGATGTCATTGCCCTTGAAGGTGAGTGGGGTGAATTGTACACAAGTGACTAGACGACTCAACTTTGCTTACACTTCTCATTCTCCGTTTTCAGGCATTGATAAGATAGCAGTTCAGATAAGACTTACATGAGGGTTAGCTAATTTCAAAACTTTTGGTGATTACACTGTTTCCTTAAACCCCAAAAAGAAATAAATTCAAGATTCAGAGCAAGTGGTTAAAAGCCTAGGACCAGTTGCAGAAATGTAAGTTCTTGTGATACTGGCATTCAGTTAAAAATTAACTGCAGTCTGTATGCTCTGTTGTGCCTTTATGTAGATCCTGCTATTCTATCATGATTTGACTTGATAAAACATTTTCAGTATTCAATATCAGCTGTCATTAAAAAGTGCCATAAAACATCACAAATAATTCATATTGGGAATACTGTTAATATTACCATTAAAGCACTGTTTTCAGTGATATTCCTTCAGTAGAGTCATTGCATTATGTTTATGTTTTTTGCAGTTATCTTCTAACATGCTGTTAAAATTATATACCTTGTTATACATTCATGTGGCAACCATTGACTCTGCCATTGTGAATATGAGAATTGTTGATGAAGTATCAAACTATGGTTGGAATGCATTATCTGGTCCGGACAGTCATTCAGCCAATATCAAAGCAAAAGTTGATCCATCACCAATGAGTGGCCCAGCACACCTGGCAGTTTTAGCAAATAAGTGTTTTTCTTACACTGCGAATAACTATAAGTATGATTTTTGTCCTTTCCATAATGTCACACAGCATGAGCAATCCATGCGATGGAGTCCATACAGTGGAATTTTAGGTGTATGGAATGAGTGGAAAATAGAGAACAATTCCTTTGTTAGTATGGTGATGAAGAATGGTGATAGTTGTGGAAATTCTGATCGTCAAGTTGAAATATATTTTGCTTGTGCATCAAAGCATAATGTTACTTCAGTAACAGAACCAACTAGGTGCCATTATAACTTAACATTTGAAACACCCCTTGTCTGTCATAAGGACTCAATGCTGGTCTATCCAGTCATCAATACAACTCTGCAGAAAGAGTGGGACTTGATTGAACAAGATTATCATGACAAGCTGCTAACAGAAAAAGGTTACAAAAAGCTGTTGAATGATTTATTTTACAAAGCTGGTTTTTTGTCTGAAAATGAATCCTCTCGTTTGGTTCAGCTTACGTCAAATGCTTTCTCATCTTTGGAAACCTGCAATGTTGAGTATGAAGAACTTCAAAAAGAAGTGAAACGACTTTCAAATCTAGTGAAAGGCATTGGAAGGACTTAAACAATTTATTTTGAAGTGAATTGGAATCAGATCATCTCATGGATCAGTGCAAACTTATTAAAAGTGGGAAAGCTAAGCATTATATTCATGTTATATATTCTTCAGTGTAATTACTACTTTCTGCTATGTTTGCATCAGGTGCCCTATTGGCCTTGCTTTGTGTCTCAAGAATTTAGTTGTTAACATTTTCTAATTTCTGGCGTTTGTGTGTAAGCAACCAGCCAGTTCGACTTTCTTCAATACTTATTTTCATTTGAGTGTTTGTTCAGTGTGAAATAGTTTGAAAACGTAGGGTTAGCCACACATTGCTTACTGAACTAGTGCCTTTTGGCATCTTATCAACAATAAATGCTTTGGAAGCAATGTCAGAGCATATGTTGAAATCAAATGACAGCGGGAAGGTGTCTCTGCAATCTTTAGGATTGTTTCACCAATTCTTGGGTTTTAAGTGTTTGTTATGTATCTTCAAAATGGGGTAAGTGGCTTGTTTTACATTGCGTTGGTGTTTTGCAAATGTTTAGAAAATCATGTGCATATTGCTATATTTTCTTCCAGTAAGGGACTAAATGTTTTCCTTGAAAATAGATGTTTTTCATCCCTGAATAAGTGCAATTCAGAATTTGATAACACGTTAAATGTGACTGGTGATGGCATTCTTTTACATTATTGTTTTTATACATATGCTGTATGAATACAGTATATATACTGCATAGCACTTGAAACATGACATGCTGTTTGTGTGCAGTCCCGTCGCCATGGGGAGGCTTGGTGAGCTTAGCCCCCCAAATTGAAGAATGAAACACTATAAATCAGTGAAATTGTTATCAAATTTCCAATATCAAGCCCCGCTGCACAAACGTAGAGCACCCCTATTGAAGTCTTTCTGGCAACGGTTCTGTTTGTGTCTGCATGATTGCACAATTCAGTCGCACTAAAACAAACATTGGCTCAGTGTAACGTTTTCTTAGAGGGAACACTGCTTCCAAATCCCTTCTGTTATCGATACTGTTCGAATGCTGACCCCCAAAAAGCTCACTGATGAATGGCCTGCTTTTTGCAATAGGTACAGAATGTCTGAAAAATATTTTCTATATGAACTGACAGCAGCCGTGGAAGATTGTAGTGGTTCTGCACTAAGCGTAACCAGTGGTGTTCTGCTGTCACAAGCGGATTCTTAGTGATGCAGATAACCCAGACTCACTTTATAAGCTTTCCAGAGCCATTAACTTCTTGTGACCACTGTCGCAGCGAGATGAGTCAAGAACTACCCAATTTTATTGCAACGCTCTTCGCCCTACTGCAACCTCTCCGGTGGCGTTGCGTTGAATGTGTGGTTCACCACGAACGGGATGTACGCGAAGAACAACACCGATATATATGTGGCGCGAACAAGCAATAATAGAGTGATCGCGGCGTGTGATCTCTATTGTTGCTTGCTGCCACATTGCGAAGCTTAGCGCACATGCCGCTCGGGCTTGCCGATCGTAATTCGCAACAGCCCCACAGCGTCATGCCACGGGCTTTTAAAAATGTAATTTCTGTAGATTATGCTTGTTTATGTTTACCGTTTTTTTCCGTTGTTACAGGGTTTCCAGATGCGTTTTGTAAAAATACCGGTCATTTTGTCATCAGCGCCAGATCTAAGCTTTCTCGTAATTCGTAAGCAGCACAGGGAAAACAGAGACAATGAGTATTGTTAAGCCACAATTTGGCGTTATTTTGGCTGGCTCATTACGATTCGGTGTGTGTATGACGTAACAATCGCATCAAGGATTGCGTTCAACAGGAGCAAGTAAACTTTGCTGAAGGAACTGTCCTGACAAGATTCATTACTAGAGTCATTTATATTTTGAGAAATTCTGCGTTAAGTTCTTTCTAAAGTTACGGCAAAATATATATTTTCAAAATACCGGCTTCAGGCACTGATATTCAAAATACCGGCCAGGCCGGTGAAATACCGGCATCTGACAACCCTAGTTGTTACCTGACATTCTTTATCCAAAGTCACGGTTGAGGTTTGTGCTGTTGAAAATCACAATTTCTCTTACAACCGAACGTAGAAGCTCGGGCTCTTAGTTACTGTTGCACTACAGTAGTTTCTATATTTCTGATGTCAATTTTTGTTTTCTATCTGTTAAACTTTGGTTCGTGATGAGCTTAAATCTTGAGCGCAGTCCTTGCTTTCAGTCTTTACCTTTGTTAACGTCCACGATCAAAGCATAGATGTGCTCTTTGTTCTCATGCCACACCAGATTTCAATGGCATTGAGAGAAAATATATATTTTAATTGTTTTGTCATTTCTGGTCTTGCTGCTGCAACTGGACAACCAACGCTCATACAAACGTGCGTTTCCCAGAGGATTAGAAGGACAAAAAATTTTAAAGCAGACAAGGTTGAGACGCTATGAATGAAGTATTTCGTGACTAGCAAATAACCTTTTTGTAATCAATGCACTCGCCAATTTTCATAAGAACTGAATTTATACAGCATGACCATGCAAGACGGAAGTAGGCTAGTTGTGTGTGGCTGTTTGCGAGTCGGTTCATAGAAATTGCGTTGTTTTTAAGCAAGGCTGCCCAGCTACGGCCCGCCAAATAGTAAAAGTTTGGGCAGGCGTTTCAAAGGATCGTAGCCAGGGCCTCTAAGAGAAATTTTCGAACACCGGAAAGCTGTCAGTCTTTAAAATCGGTCTTTTTCCGATCCTCACCTATGGTCATCAATCTTGGGTAATGGCAGAGAATGCTATCCCAAGTGCAAGGGGCAGAGATGGAATTTTTGCGATGAGTTCACGTTGTGACGCTTGGCGACGAAGGGCGCAGCTGTGAAATTCGCCAAGCCCTGAATGTCGAGCCAATTCTCCGAATCGTGACATCCCAGCTGCATTGCTTAGGCCAGTGGTTCTTAACCTTTTCTCCATCATGTCCCCTTCAGTAACTTTTTAGTTTCACGCCCCCCTGACTTTAAATATGTTGTAAAAGCAGATGTATTTTTTGTTAACTTTATTTTGTTTTTAATTTCAAGGTTTTTGTAACAGACACGAAGTCCATAGCGCACAAACACAAACAGTGTGCAAAATGCAGATTGATAAAAACAGACACAACAGAGTTACAGACACTTCCTTAACACTATTGTTCGCTAACCCGGTAACACTTGTTACAAGACTACATCCAGAGTAGGACACTGAGTCCAACCCTGATCAAGGCCAGGTAAAGCACGAAAGTATTGTGGCATGCACACTCACTCAAACAAATACTAACGTCCGAACACTCAGTCGCAAAGAAAAATGTGGTTGTGATGTTCATAGAACAAAGATGAATAAAAAGAGAACTGACTCCAAAGCGCGCAACCACACGTTGTGAGACTTTCTGCATCGTTCAGGAACGAGGTACGCTACATATTTTTTCACAACAAGGCCTCAAAGGTAGGAATGTTGCGTTTGATAATTACTAACACTCACTCGCCACAGCAGGTTGTATAAAAGCCCTGCACCAAAAATTGTAGACCACTGATTACTTGACAATTTTTGGCCAATATTTGGTGCAACATTATTTAGCAGCATTGCATGGAAAACGCTTTATTTTAAGCGACATTGCGCAAGATTTACTGGTACTCACAGATATGCATGTTCCCACTCGAGCCCCCATGCTTAATGTATTGCAGTTGCTTGTTTCAGATTTATACGGACTTTTGACAAATTCCTTGTTTTATTCACTCTGCATAGCTTTGCGACCGCACACTACTTCGCAGAGTGAATACAGATTACTCCGACTAATTGCATATCGGTTAAACGCTATAACCGCGTTTTCGCGTAAGATTCCTGAGTCTCAAACCAAAACCATTAATGCATGAAAAACGTATAGTACGGTTAATCGCATAAACCGTTTATTCAAATAGAAATGTGACTGTATTTTTATTTACCGACTTAAACACTTACTCCGCGCCGCTTGGTGTGGGTGAAAGACACGGTTCCGACTTTAAGCAACTGACTCTCGCAATCGGGATGGCCATAGAGCAAAGTTACTACAGTAGAATTTGCCTAATTCGTCACCTCAAGGGGATTAGAAAAAAGTGACGAATTATGCAAACAGGAGAAAACTCTATCATAGAAGGTCGTATACTTTATCACAGTAACTCATATACACAATGCTCTTATTTGCAGTAAAATACAAATTTATGACGTTATGTTTGAATACAACAATTAATTTCTCTGCTCTATCTGGACTCCTCCATTTAATCTAGCACCTTTTAAATCTTTAACAAACTGCAAAAGCTTCCCACGTTCTCTCAATGGGGAGTCGGGTCGCGCTTCGCAGCTCGTGTACAAATTCGATATACAAATTGCGAGGTGCAACAGTTCTCAGATAAAGATCCTTAATTTGTTTGAATTTATAAACTAGCTGCTTAAACATCAAAAGCAAAACTGCAAATGACGAATTAGCCGAACAAACCACTTCTAAGGGATAGAAAGAGGTCAGGAATTGAGCAAATTCACGAATTAGACGAACAGAAATGTACACAAAAGATAGGAATTCTGCCGGGACCAACGAAAAAGTGACGAAAAAGCGAATTGACGAATCAAACGATGACGAATTAGGCGAGCTCTACTCTATATTTCTTTGGCCGGGAAGTCGACATCATATGGTGCCCTGTTGCTGTCAAGCCGCATTTGAAAACTTAGTCTCACATTCAACACGAGTGTGGCTCAAGTGCAGTTGAATCGTCATAAATATACATCGTCGCATCACAGAAGAACACGTTTGGAGTACTGTAGAAAATTAGTATCATGCGGGTGTACGGCCACATTGCAGAAAGCTCGTCGAACTATAGAAAGCCATAGCCGCGTTCCACGCTGCGTGGAGCTGTACAAAGTGTATGCAATGCATTCATGTTTATCTGGAGTTAAGCGTGAAATTTGCCCTAATAAAACACTATGCCCTGAAACGAACATTTTTTGTTTAATCCGAACAGGACCTGAAACCTCTTGTAAATCTGTTCTATACAGTTGAATTGGTTTATAACGGCTTCGTCTGTAACGTCGATTCGCCTATAAACGTTACATTTTGTTCGGTCCCGATGGCATCTTATACATGCATTTCATTTCGCTAATAACAGGGGTGTCAAACTCATTCTCACTGAGGGTCATATCAGCATTATGGTTGCCCTCAAAGGGCCAGTTGCAACAGAATTTGCCACAGTCATCTACGCTACACTAATGCTTAAACAGCGTCTCTGTGACCAGGGTTGCGGAGTCGGAGGTAAAATATCCGACTCCGACTTTCCAAAATTTCCGACTCCAACTTTGCAAAATGTCCGACTCCCGGCTACGACCTTTCAAAAATTTCAGGCTCCCGACTCCTTAAACAGAGAATGAAATTTGGCTGTTAAAATCAATGGAAATCGTGGTACGCAGCAAGAAACCTCTGTTTCAAAAGAAATTATACCATTTCAACAGGAATCCCTGATTTGGAGTGTGATGTAAAAAATGATCTAATTGGACACCCGGAGTCGGAGAGAAAAATCCGACTCCGGCTCCCAACGTTGTTAGGAATACGACTCCACCCAAAAACCTCCGACTCCTTACGACTCTGACTCCGCAACCCTGTCTGTGATGTAATAATGGTTATTCAGTTCAAAGGATCCTTTCATGTTACTTATTCAGCTTCAGGGCTCCTTTCATGTTGGAGCCTTAAAACTGAATTACGTTTTTAACGAGAGATTTTAGGTCAGCAATATGACTAAAATAGCAAAGTTACAAAATGGCAAAGAACGTCGTTCGCCTTTGTTTGTAAACAGGTATAAAACCACTACAGTTCCAAAAAAATAAGCAGGCTGAGACTTACAATTTAAGCTTTGCGGGCCACATAATTTTATTTTAATTTATTTGTTTATGACCAGACACGAAGTCCATAGTATGAACGCACACACTGCAGAACGCTGGTCGATAAAAACAGACAAAACAACACGTAGTAAGGCATTGAAGCCGGCGGAATCACAGGGTTACAGACACTTTTTGCAACTGCATTGAAGACAGAACCATAGGGTTACAGACACATTCTTAACACTAAAGTT
>JGI24158J21664_10009830_pt1 | contig 12769 bp, 3 predicted proteins | sample Ectturendosymbi3_FD_21664 | JGI IMG/M metagenome (IMG submission 21664) | reverse complement strand
CACTGGCGTAACTAGAGGTTTGAGCCACGGGGGGGTGGCAAACTTAGCTGATGGGGGCCCATTGGCCACGGGTTGGGTATGCAATAATTAGTTCCCAAAAACTTATATACATTATTCCACAAAAACAAATTATTTGTCAGGTGATATAATGAGCTTCAGGTGATTAAATGACTTCAAAGCAGAATTTCACGTTTTCATGTAACGTATCCTGTCTAAAATTCATACCCATCTATGACTTATGTGAATGGGTGAAGGTAGGCTTATGATTTGTTGTAAGACCCACCACAGCCAAGGGCGTAACGAGGCTAGACAGCATCCGGGGCAAGAAGCAAGTTTGGCGCCCCCATGTTCGAATCTGAGGTCTTTCGGAAGCAAATGTACTGTATTGAAGAAAGTACTTGGGACATTGTTAGGACGTTTCGGCGCCCAGGAAACTGTACCCCTTTGCCCCTCCTCGTTACGCCCCTGACCACACCTGAATCGTGGTAATTAACTCCTAAATAAATTCTAGTTTTTTTCTAAGCACCAAATGCTTGACATAATGATGAGGCATGGGGGTAAATTCTGGGCACTGCCTAAATAGATAACAAAACAAATGTAGTAAGTCCAAAATGGAATTTTTGAGCAGTTCATTGATATCTCCGCATCAGTGATAAAGCGACATTCGTTTACCAACTACTAGCAAATAATGCCAAACAATTTATCTGAATATGGAGCTGCACACCAAACAATTACAAATATGTATGAGCAGTGCCATAGCAACCCAACTCTGAGCCCACCAAAATGCTTATACTGGCCGATTTCTAAAAGTGGTAATTTCTAAAAAAGGTTTCTAAAGCGTTGATGTATTAGCGTCATTGTTCATCATTATTTAGTTGTCGCTGTAATTTATCTAGCGCAGGGCTACTCAACTAGAAGACCGTGGTCATACCGCAAAACAAAAAATGTATGACCACGGACCTCCAAGTTGAGTGGCCACACATCTCCTGTTTTGCTGAAACAAGAAAATCACTGTAAAAGTAGCACAGTAGCACACATGAAAAATATTACGCAAAATTAACCATGAAAATATCATAAATAATGTCACATTACAGTAGTATCAAAACGGCTTCGAGCGAGTCTTTTGTATGCAAAAGCCTTTATGACATCATCCAAATCTAGAGAGCGCACACATGAAGCTTCAATTGACAACATGGCTAATGAGGATAGTCTGCTATCTGTCATATGGGACGTGTTGAAGGTTTTGATCGACTTCAGCTTGATGAAACTCCTTTCAGCGCCGGCAACAGTATCGGGGTAGGTTAGCATAATCCGAATTGCAATAAACACGTTAGGATAAGTTTCCTCATGGCATGTGGTGAGAATAGAGCTTAACAAAAGGAATCGGATCTTAATCATTGTCAATTAATTAACGACGATTATTTAGAGATGTTATAAATGAGATGCAAATGTTAACAAAATTCTGCAGGAAATCAGAATCAAGCCTATCGTTCAGTTATAAAAACACTGTTGGTGTTACCGAAGGAACAAACCTGAGGCCGATCAAAACAATGCGCCGCGATGAACGTTTTCTTTCATTAACGCTTATAAAAGCATGCGCATCATGCTTTTAATTGACCGAAATACGCATGCATAAACCTTTGTGATGTCTAGACTTGATAATCTCCTGGTGCATGGCACATGTTTAGAACAATAACATGTTGTATCTCAAATAGGCTATAAATGTTGACAAATACAGACCAAAATCAATGCTACCCTTGTCCCAACCGAGCAGTGCAGTTAGTGGATTATAGATGTTAAACATGTTTACGGGGACGCAACAAGTTTAACATCTATAATCCACTAACTGCACTACTCGGTTGGGACAAGGTTAGCAGTGATTGTTAAATAAACTCTTCTAACTAGACTATTAACTCCACGTTGATGTCTGAATAGCAGGCTGCGCGAATATGTAACTTTGGTCGTAAGCACCAAAGATATCTTGCTTTTATACAGTACAAAATGCGAGAGGACTGCCTGATCCTACAGAATACATTTTTTCACAACAATCACTACACAAAATACGTTGATCAGGTGTAAGTCTGAATTCTGGACGTATACAACCAGGCATATAGGCTGGCTTCACGTTCAACACTCCAAGCAACGAATTGTGACGTTTCACGCTCAAGCGTCAAATACGTTTAATACCTGAAAAACGTATCAAAACTGATCATACGATGTTATTCTAGGTAACAACGACAGGCTCTGCTCTGTCTGTAAATTACAGGACAAAACAGAACACGTGTTTCACATTTCAATTTGGGGGTTGAGGATTTGTCTGGGGAACTAAGCCCAGAAAAACCCCCTTCCCGTGGCGACGGGACTGAATTTTGGGCGCCTTGTGTCGCTAGGCGGTAAATTTGCCGACATTTGTCTGATACAAATAAACGTATATTCCGGTTAAACACATACGAAAAATCTTGGGAAATGGTTATGCGATTTTAATTGGATTCGTCTGACTAAAACCCGAAATCAACGGACAACGCTCCGAGAAATTTTTGAAAAACACCAAGAACAAAAACCTACTAAAAATCAAAAGAATACTAAATACCGAGATACAAGCTAACAGGGGCCCATTTTTACATTTAGCCTGTCAGGGGGGGCGCGCACACCTGCCTCCCCCGTCAGTTACGCCACTACTGATCGCTGACCAATGTAGCTTTCAAACAGACTCTCCAACCAGACTTGGACAACTAAATATTTTTACGCCATATAACTTCATATTAAAGGGAGGCACAGACAAATGTAAACGGGGCAGGCGCCACAACCCTCCCCTGGCGACGTCCTTGGATCATCCCTCACGTGGTTACGATTCGAAAAATGACAACGCTGTCACGGTTCTCGTTCCGACGGAGCTGATGTCACTGTCACCAGAAGTTCTTGAGCAGCAGTTTTTCCAATACCCTAAGACAGTGCTCTTCAAACTTTTTTGTTATGGTGCACCCTTAAAGATGTTTCGATGAACTCATGCACCGTATTTACTTAAACCCATGCACCCCATTTACCGACACGTCCCCACCTAATTGCGCCCATGTCTGTAAGTACTAGGTACCCTGGCCTAAATAAACAAGTGCGCTAATTCAGTAACTCAGCTACATAATTCAATTGATAGTGGCTCATTGTCTGTTGCTTATGAATCACAAATAATAATCAACTAATTACAACAATTAGCTTGACATGGTTTGATGCTTACGCACCACAATTTAGAATGTGCAAAGTCCAGATTAAATCCTGAAAGTCATTGGTAGGTTAATGGTTCGTTTTTGCTAACAGAACGTTTTTGTAAAAAGTATCTTTTTAGTGTGACAAGTTTGTGATGCACCCTTGTGAACCCTTTCTTTTTGTGGTGTACCCCACGCATATTTTGATGCACCCTAGGGTGCGCCGTGCACACCGGTTGAAGAGCGCTGCTCTAAAACAGGGTCCTCCAAACTACGGCCATTTCATGCGGCGCGCGAAGACATTTTAATCAATAATGGAAGAATAATATACAGTATTTACGAACATATGTTGATTTTTTAGAATGTAACATATCCCGAAACAATCACATTGCGTCGTCACCATCTTATTTCATCAGATGTCCGGCCCTCCAACTGTTGCGCGATAGCTTATGTGGCCCTCTGACAAGAAAGTTTGGAGAACCTCTGCCCTAAAACATCACAGCTGACTGACTGTCGTAAGCACCTGGTGATGACTATTGTGACTTCTGCATGTAACATGGATAGGCAATGTGATTTAATAATAAAATAATCAGGGTTAAGACCACAGACTGTAGTTTGCACTGGAGCTGTGAATGAGAAAAAAAATTTATCGAGTTTTTACTGTTCTCGCTTTTCAAGTGTTATATGGGATGGCGGCAAGGCACTTGTGACCATTTTATTGCACTTTCCTTTCACGAGGTTGGATTCTCGTTCCATCTTTAAAAATACCGTTGGACAAATTAGCATTTTTGGCAAAATCGGAAATTAGATTATAACTAAAATTAGAGCGCTGACGCTTTTATTAAATTAGATTAAAATTAGAGTTAATGTAATTTCGCTCTAATGCATCAAATTAGAAAACTAGAATTATTTAGTTGTCCAGGTCTGTCTCCAACAGCAGCTGTGCACGATCATTTGGCTCAGAGAGATGTTCTATCTATATCTACCGCGAAAAGTGCATGTGACATAAGCCATTGGCCTGTCACTTACAACATGTTTGAAAAAAGGTCCGACTACTAGGAACGTAGTCGACAAACTAAAATGGAAAGAGGTGAAAATAAGCATTACTTCAAGTACAGCAAGGAAAGTACAGCAAGGAAAGTACAGCAAGGAAAAATGGAATGGTTGTAAAAAATAGGCATTGTCGTGATGGGGACAAAGTTTCATCCAGAGCGCGCATTCTAATTTGCATTGAAGTGAAGTACGTCCTAATTTGCATTGAAGTAGGTATACGGGGGTTTACGAGTTACTCTTAAATGAGCGGTATGCAAAGAATCTCAAAACCCTTACCCTAATGTTTAGCAGCTTCAGAGCAGCCTTAGTGCCACTGGCAATATATTTACCTTCTTGTTTCGCACGGACAGAGTGAAGGTTTAATTGCTTCGCACTCAATAACGTTCTTCGCTCATTTAACTTTCATAAGTGCCGTGAAATTCAGACATTGACTGATATGAGGCCTTAGAATGTATAATATGACGGCCTGAAAGCTTCATTTCTAAATCTTTTTTGAAAATAACGTTGGTCATAATTCTACTGTCAAGATAATTTAAAAAGCCTATAGAAATTAGATACACAGATCGTTACTTAATTTTTTAGAGTCATAGTTGGCATATAAAAAAAGTAAATGTACTGCATTTCAACCATTCATTTTCAAGCAATCTTTCCCTTCGCACTCGTTGAGGGGCCGAAAGTTCAATGAGGTCTCGAAATACTTCATTGTTTGTAGCGACCTCTGATGGTTCTGCTGGCTCCATACCATGATGCGGCCAGCAAGCCAAGTCGGAGATACGTTCACCTTGTATGGCTTGGTCGGCCTCTGAGTTGCTTTTCCGTGGGTGCGTAGCCAACAAGATTCGCCTCACCAAACTTCCAAACTAAGGGATCTCTGAATGGAGTGTGTATAAACAAACCACGATGATACCTTCGTTCTGCGAACATTATGTCTAAACTAAAAAATTGAAGAGAAAAATAGGCTATACGTGTAACTGGAAAAGACATTTCAAAACGTGTTTTATTGCATCGACATCCAAACAGTTATTTACATCCTGCGATCATTCTGCGTGATTTCAATATTTAATCAATATTGTGTTTTACTCTCTAGCGTCACCAAACAGTCGCATCGAATGAGACCAACTCGCAAATCGATGATGTTATTATAGAATTAAGTTTTTACATCACTGGTCACGACCGTTCATACTCTAATTAGTGTGGCGCAGAACACAGCCGTAGCAGTGGAAACCGTTGGCACTAATTGAATAAACTGCCATTTGCAGCGACCGCCCAACGACAATACTGCTATCAACCACGAGCAAATGGAATTTTGTTTAGCTTAGCCTTCAGAAGGCACGATCTCGACCTATGTGGTCTCATGAGTGGAGCACTGGGTTTCCCAAATCATTGCAGGTTTTACTGCTTCCCGGTGTGGATCTATAGACAAGCAAAATTACTGAATCAGTTATTTTTTGCACCTCGTGCAAGTGTTTCGCATAAAGTGTTAGATACTTCTTTCTCACCAGTAAAATATTAGCCTTGGAGAAACCCGATTGTTGTGTTGAAAAGGAAGCTTAGTTATGTAGCTTGTCATAGTTAAATTGTTTGCTTCAAACCACCATATCTTTGCTTAAATGTAAATGAGCGCCCTCTACAAAAGCAAACATCCAGTCTGGTTGAGTGCGTTGTGATGCAAGGTGACAATACATAATAATTACGAGTTTGACAAATCTTTGTTCTTGAAGCAGTGAAAGTTTGCAAACAAATGCTTGCGTGTCGTCCAGCTGTCTCAAACGGTCTTGGCATGTGCGAACTGCAATTAAGCTTGTGTGTCAGCAGACACTGTTCTTGATCGATGTTCCATGATGCTGTTGTTAGCGTTGGTAGCGAACCTACGTGCCCTCAGGTACGCAGAAGAAAAAGAAGCGTCTTTGACTTGTGCAATGGAAGCTTTGTGACAGACTGACAGCAGACACTGTGCTTGATTAATGTTTTGTGATGCTGTTGCTAACGTTGGTAGCGAACCTACGTGCCCTTACAACCGTGGTTTCTTTGAATCTGGTAGTTTATTTCATTTGATTCTGTGGATTAATCTGCGCGGAAAGTTCCGATCGGTGCCAACATTTCACAAGGCCGTTTCCCCTTGCGTTCTTTGCTTTATGAAGTTCGGGGCTTATTTGCTGCAGCATGAAGTGCAGTTTCTGTGTTTTTTAACGCAAAAATAATAAAACAAAATGCAAATAAAGCAAAAATTTTCTTTCGGCAAGTCTGGCAATATCTGTATATATCAAAGAGTTTTCAGACTGATATCAGCAGCGAACAACAAAACTCAACTGAATCTGTCATTCATCATCATTTTCCCTTCAAATATTCAGGCCCTAGTCCCATGAGTCAGCAACAACTGACAACGAAAAACACGACAGTTTTCTTAGAGTATGTTCACCAACTGGCTTCTGGGAAGAAGACATCTTTCGATAGATGTCATATGTAACACAATCACTGTAAAATTATGTGGTTAAAGATAACCTTTTTCTACCAAAAAACAGTTTTTTTATTTAGATGAATTGGTAGAACTTGCTGATGGTTTCGCCCATTTGGACGGAAAATTTATTTGTTGCTTGTACAAATCACGTGCCTATGATAGAGGTTTGTGATTTGTTTTGAAAATCACAATTTGTTCGCTGTCAAAAGGGATGCAGAACTGATGACCGGTCACCACCTGGTGGTCTGCAACTTACTTACGGAAAAACCAACAGTGCCTCCAAAAATGTGCAAGAAAAAGATGTTCTGACGAGCAACGTGGGAGGCCTTGGCGGAAACAGATGTAAGAAAAACCTTGTAGACAGTGCATCGTCATTGTACCGAGAACATATGGAACGCACAGCGGGCGCAGAGATGAAGTCGCAGCTGTTCAAAGCAGCTTCATATGCTGCTTGAGTGTGTGTACGGAAACGACTCGTGGCCCATAATGCTAAAAAAGTAACCCCGTGGTGGACCAGGAAATGAGAGATGCTATTCAAACAAAGAAAGTAGTAAAGGCGTAAGCAAGCGGAGTTGAGCGCCGCAGACCACTCGTGACACTCCGAAAGGAGTACAAAAGCGGGTATAACGAAACTGAACCGAACTAGAATCAAAGTATTCATGACGCCATACTACGGATCGTCATCCAATTTTTACAAGAGAATCCAAAACACAATTCAATAAAGTCACTAACTAATAAATGTGGAGAGATACAGCAGCAGTAATATTGTTGGGGATTTATCAACTTTTGTCTTTTTTCGTCATGATGTTGATTTTCAAAAGTTTAGGTCAGAAAAATTTGATCAACTTCTACGTGCATTGCACGTTTTTCGCACGGTCCTTCTTCGAAATCACTGAACGAGTTTCCGGTCGCACGCATCGGTCAATGCACCGTGTGCAACGTCACCTACCAAAGAACGGTTGCAGGTCCAGTTCCCACGCAATTGCTTTTCCTGTTGGACACAGTTCAGTTTATTCAGCATCCCGACTATACATAGAGAACATGTGGACAATAATGCAAAGGCAGGTAGTGACGGTTGTAGCTGGCATTGGGGCACTGCCGCCAAAAGTTCATGCAATACAACAAACTGCAAGTGTAATGCAACTGTGAAAACAACGAAATTGCAAATGAAGATGAAGACGTTACGGTAAAGTAACAACACCACACAATGAACAAAGCAAAACATACTCTTAATTCAGTCACTTGAAAATGTTTACAACTACAGTCAATCCCCATCGGAAAGCCATCAGCCTCCATACAAGGTACCCCCACAACAAGGCTATTAGCTCAAAAATGCATCATGGCAGCTTTCAAAAAGTTAACATCGCAGCTCAAAGTTACCGCAAAAAAGATTGCATAAACGTTTACAGCCCAGCCACGTTACTTCATATATATCTTTGACAATAATAAACAAAATTGCTAGGCTATGCATGCACAGTTTCATATAAATATATTACGGACACACATTCACCGTTAAATAGCTATTCAATTTACATTTGGAAACACTGCTTGTATCCATGCTTTTATGGTATAGCACTTGGGCCTACCCAAAATCAGTAACTTACAGCGAATAAACAAACAAATGAAGAAGCAGAAACGAGATGCATGTTCAAAAAGCTTCAATTAACCAAAAATCATCCGAGACTTAACAAGTTGATGCATTGAATAAAGAATATATTAAGGAAACAAGATCAGACAATAGTCATTGCCCACTTCAAAAGCACTTCAACACATGTACAAAATATCTTTGTTCTTGTCCAGCTTCTTTTTAAAGCAAATGTCAGTACCTGGCTGAAAACAAAACTAAGCATAATTTTGTAGCACATGATCATAGTAAAGTTTTTGAAATTAGATAATTTTTTAAAAATAGTTAGTGGTAGGGAGTTCCAAATTTTTGGTCCTAGCTCCATGATGTTGTGTTGATCTTGTTTTCGATGTCTCAGTGGAATTAAGTAATTATCTTTTGCTGATTGCCTTCTGTTGTAGCTATGCGTCTCATGAATAACTTGGTACTTTTCAATGTGCAAAAGACAAGTCTCATTGTGACAAAATTAAAATATATTCTTTCCAAGCTCATTGTGTCGTAATTGATTGAGTTCTAATATTATATGTTTTTGTACAGGATATTTAAATTTGTATATCTGTTAACATACGTTACGCAATGAACTGCTTCGATATATAAATTGTTGCGTTTATGTAAATCACTTTTATAGGCTGAGGGTCAAAGAGTTACTGCATATGATAATTTTAACTTAATGCGAGCTTAGCGAGCATTAGATAGTATTTTCAGAAGGCATTTTGAAAGATATAGTTCAATTTTATAAGACTACTACACTTTGTGTAATTGATGATGTTAGATGTGAAATATGAACTTTACAGTTCAGTATTACATCAGCAAAACCCCAGATACTTAGGTTCAGTAGTCTACAACATCACGTTGCCATGAAGATGTAGCAAAAGTGATGATTATTGTTTTTTCGGTTGAATGAAGTAACAAACAGTTAGTTTTAGTTAAGTTTAGTGTTAATTTGTTATGTATGAGGCATTTATGAACATTGCCAAGTTCATCATTAACAATGTATTGTAAATAAATTATATTTCGACTTTACCTACTGTATTTGAGACTGTATCATCAGCAAATTAAAGTGTTTGCAGTGCATCACAGTCTGGAAAGACACTATTATAAATGAGGACACACATACTAATGACGTGTCGGTTGGCAGTCTTTGATCACGTCAACGCTCAATACATATAATGCCTTTCAAAGTTAAAAAAATAGAACTAAACTATCAGAATGTTCTCATAATTCTTTAATTGAAGATTAACAAACAAAAACTTTAATCAAAAGTAAAACGAAAAGCATCAAACTGCATCAAGTCACTCGGGTGATCTACTCTTATGATCGTTCACTTTCTTTGAAGAGTTTTGCCTTTCAAGAGGACTGCTGCCCCTAAGACCCTACCCCAGAGGCACTTCGATGGCTTTCACTCTCGCATACATCACTGCAAGCAATAGCATATTAGACTTCGACACATCAGCCTAGAACGAATTTTACTATTTTTGTTTATTTGTATGCGTCAATTGCCTTCGTGTATTCGTCTTCCTCATCACAAAAGTGGATGTAAAGACTTCAATAAATTTACTACGATGTGTGAAACAACATCGCATGCATTTCATCGCGGTGTCATTTATGAAACAGCATTACATTGAGAGTAAGTCCAGCGGTTTCCAGTCGAAAATATTAAAACCGTCAGAGGGCGAGTCGTGGTCATTGTTTGGAAACCAGAACTAAAATGTAAGTTTTGATAGGAAGGCAAATCAGAGGAGTTGTGGCCAAACTTCATTTCACCGTATATTTAGTAAAAACGTTTAGATTCTGCAATTTTAAAAAGCTACAACATGGGCCTACTCTATGACTTCAGAATGTACTGCTGACGAGTTTCTTTAATTTCACAAAGCAAGCACCTGTTAAGCTATATGTGGCAGTAAAACTTTTCAACGAAGATTATGGTCTATAAGAATTTTCAAAATATAAACGAATTTTCCAAAAATTTATATTTGGGACTAGGGCTTAAAACGGCACATCGACAATCTGACAAAACCGTGACTGTGTTCTAGTGGAAAGCAGCTTAGAGCAGTTTAACGCTTGTCATGTGGAGATACTCAAACGTAGTTAAGAAAACTGGTTAAATTTTGTCATCTGACGTATCGTGACGTAGAATTATACGAGAAATTTTCTTTTACTACCCCTGTGGAATATCCTTAATAATTTTTCGAAAGACATTTTCAAGCACATGCCTACATTCCTACAGGGACGAGGTTCTGTTGTGTAATGCTTGGCAGTTGGCACATAGTTTAAGTTTAAGGTGGAGATATCCAAGCATTAAACCTCCGTTTATTTACAGTCAATCAATTTAGTTGAGGTGCCAATGTTTAATTAAATTAAGTATGTTCAGCAGGATAAGCAAACGTAATATAAAACTTTCTTCAGTTGCATATTTCCATTCTTTTCTCGCTTTATTACCACTGCTCGAATGTAAACACTGAAAAAAGCTGTATTTAATATGTTGTACAATATATTTTTTTCATTGCATTTCGCTACATGTATCGTTTCCAATATTTTTCGTACGCAATTTTTCTTATGTATACAGCACTCTAAGATATTCTTGATTGTTCAACATCTTATTCCAAAAGTTTGAGTTAACTTTTGAGTCTCTTCGGCCAGAAGGTTTCCTCCGCATGCAAACAATTGCATTGAAGATAACGTATTTCTAAATATGCCTCTGGGTTTTATTGACTTTTTATACAGACTACTAATGTTCATTTTCCAAACTTCATCAATGAAATCGGTGGTCATTTCATTTTTGGATTGAAACTGGAAAAACTATCTGATTTTTGGAAATATTCAACAATTCCAAGGAATCTTTTATGACATTTCAAGAGTGCACTCGTTCATATGCAACAACTGCATCATTTGCATTCTACTTGTTCCTGTCGCGGTGCTTTCTAAGTTGTATTGCAGGATCATTGCAACACACGTCACTGGACAGTTCCCTTCTGACCAATGCTCACAGTGGACTTTGTCTCTTTTTCATGCCCACTGCTAAGCTGGTTTGTAAAACAAGGATTTCGACTTGCTGGTTTAGGCACCTATGGGGAATCCAAGTATGCATCTGATGAAAATTAGTAGACGGTTCATTTGGCGTATAGTGCTATTCAGCATGCCAAGAAAAAGAAAATTGTTTTCTGGATAGAAAAAGGCTATGGTTATCTGGTCATGAGCTTTACCTTGTCTGGTGTACACCCTTTATTCCGCTATCAGGTCTTTACGATCTTATTCTTAACAAATCCTTAATGCAATCTGATTACCATCTAGGCATATCCATGCATAACTGTGTGAACCCTTAGGTGAGTTTTAGCAGGATTGTCAGACCTGCTCATATGCAATCTCACCACACAGGCCTAAACCAGGTTTGGCAATCCAATACTTAAATTCAAAGCGAAACATACAAAAGAAACTGCCGAAAAGAACGAGAATAAACAAGATAGTGTTTTGGAAGGCCTGTCCATTGCAGAATTTTTCTGTCCCATCCCATTACAACTTGTGCTTGTCCCATTCCACACCTTGGAAATGGGATGCCCTCAAAAGCAACAATAGGAAATACATCAGATCACGTGCATGTCTAATGTCTAGCTCAGTGGTTCTTTACTTTTCTACGCACTCATACTCCTTGAGGTTTCATAAAATTTTCTCGCTCCTTTGGTTGAAATCAATTAGTAATTGATACTAACACAATGTCATTGAAACAAATATAACGATACAATAAATTTACAAAGTGCACTAATAATCATACTTAGTTAATGACTCTTTTGTTGTTGTTTTTGTCAATGATCATGCTGTAGCTAGGCTCTTTGTTTGAGATAGCAACTCGCATTTCGTCAGCGGGTTCCAAACGATTCCTCGCCTTAGTTTTGATGTGTAGGAGAGTTGAGAAACCGCTTTTCCATAAGTAGGTTGTTGCAAATGGCATACGAACTTCCAAAGCTGTCGTTGCTAACTGGGGTAAAGTGTTGAGTTGCGTGCAGAAGGTATCTAACTGCAGTAGAACTCGTCTAATTCGTCATCGTTTAATTCGTCAATTCGCTTAATTCGTCACATTTTCGTCGGTCCCGAATTCCTATCTTTTGTGCACATTTCTGTTCGTCTAATTCGCCATCGTCTAATGCGCCAATTTGCTTGATGCGTCACCTCTTTCTATCTTTTAGAAGCGTTTCGTTAGGCTAATTCGTCATTTGCTGTTTCGCTTGAGATGTCTAAGCAGCTAGTACGTGTGGGAATTCAAACAAATTGAGGATCTTTATCTGAGAATTGTTGCACCTCGCAATTTGTTTATCGAATTTATACACGAGGTGCGAAGAGCGACCCGACTCCCCATTGAGAGAACGCGGGAAAGTTTATTGAAGATTTAAAAGGTGCTTGATTAAATTGAGGAGTCCAGATAGAGCAGAGGACTTAATT
>JGI24158J21664_10009829_pt1 | contig 12769 bp, 12 predicted proteins | sample Ectturendosymbi3_FD_21664 | JGI IMG/M metagenome (IMG submission 21664) | reverse complement strand
ACTGCAGAGATTTCTGAAGATGACGAACCAATAGTAAGCTAAGGTTTGATAAATAACAAATGAAGGTTTGATGGTCACTTTCATGATATTAGTTTAGTGTTATTGCAGGAATATTCATAGTTTTGTGCTTCTTGCTAAATATTTGCGAGTCCAGAATCAAAACCATATCTGTTGATTTCAGAAAATTTTAAATGGTTGATTTGGTCTTTAGGTATGATCAACTTCACGGCTGCCGAAGTAAGTTGAAAACCTAATAATTTTCAGGTTTCCGAATCTTCACAGACCAAAGAGAAAGAGACCGCCCAGTCAATCGCCCTGGCCATTGATCAGTTAGCAAGTAGTGTCGTGGCGGAAATTTTAGATCTTGTGATCGATATTGACGCTAATCAGATTCCAGAATTGGCGCACAGTGATCTGGTAAATGTAATCGTTATTTCTATTTTCCAAATGTGCACAAATATTATTTCGAATACAGCAAAACTGAGAAATAAGCTTTGATTTTGCAAGTGCATCTAAAAATCTTCTGTTCATGGTCGCAAGTGTTTTGTATGAAAAAACGTTACGCTGAGAAAAATTTGTTGTACAAAGTTTAACGACTCAGTAAGAGATGCAGTTTGCGTCGTTAACTTCATATTCATCAACAGGGCGACGATGGGAATGATGTAGCAAATGGCTGTCCGGCCAGAATGAGAGCTGGTGGATTAATTGAAGACAATGGGCCAATAGTAGGTTTCAAAAACGAACATGTGAAACAGTATCATTTGCTTGGAAAACGCTTAGAATTTGTTGCATATAAATGTTACATACTGTTCTTATTTTGATTTTTCCCTGAAAACTTCGAATATTATAAACCTATATATGTAAAGAGTTCAGATGTCTTTGAAAGTTTGATGCCAACATTTTGGCATAAGAAGAGGGTTTTGTTTTAATTTAAAACACGAAAAAAAGATGTAAAGAAGTTAGAAAAATGCACCACGTTATGATCTTCACATTCATGAATTTCTGGTACCATTTGTGAGAACGTTCTTGTGTTGATGAGAATCTGTTTGAAATGTTTCCTTGGTGATGTGAAAAACAAAGCCATAATGCTTCGTTTTGCACTCAACTAGAAAATCTCTATTCCTGAACTGACTACACGCGTTTAATTATATGAAATAACTGTTTGTGAGATCATGTTCCACATGCATGGCAGAAACATCTGAAAGTTTAAAATATCCCTTGGATTCTGACCACTCTGAGGCAACCTTAACATATATTATTTGACATTTATTGTAACGATTATCATCTACGCATATATTTTCTAATGAACAATTTTTCTAGAAACATGTAAAAATCTATGGACTATGGACTTCAAAACATGAAATGTGAAATGAATTGTGTACAATGAATATGCATTTGAAAGATCTTTTGCAGAATAAGCTCATAACCTTGCGTTTTACAAGTTTCTGGACAACAGCGATTTTTTGACAAACCTGATGAATTATAGGTTTGCGAGTCTGCAAACGCGCGGTTGGATGACAAGTCGATTACCGTAGTCATTGACCGAGCTATGAATGTGGATCCCCAAGATTCAGAAAATCCCATTAAAGTTGAAGTTGTTGGTGCTATTGAGTTGGACAAAAATATTGAAAACCTGATAATAATGGTTCCTGTTTTTATTTGATGAAATTTGTTACATTTAACTGAAAATATTAAAGATTGCTTCACGAAAATATACAACAATCTGTGTACTGGTTTCCAAGGTTTTGTGAAAAACATCTGTGCTTGTGAAAAACGTTTGCAATTTAAAGTTTACAACTTCGATTTTGTGAAATCGCTCGCGATTAGCTGCTTGTTTTGCAGCAGTGCGATTTCAAAAATGATGACGAAAATGCCTCGTCAAGCGGACTGGACACTGCAGAGGTTTCTGAAGATGACGAACCAATAGTGAGCTAAGTTTTGATAAATAACAAATGAAGGTTTGCTGGTCACTTTCATGATGTGTTGTTGCAGGAATATTTATAGTTTTGTGATTCTTGCCTAATATTTGCGAGTACAGAATCAAAAACATATCTGTTGTTTTCAGATTATTTTTATGGTTGATTTGGTCTTTAGGTATGATCAACTTCTCGGCTACCGAAGTAAGTTGAAAACCTAATAATTTCCAGGTTTCCGAATCTTCACAGACCAAAGAGAAAGAGACCGCCCAGTCAATCGCTCTGGCCATTGATCAGTTAGCAAGTAGTGTCGTGGCGGAAATTTTGGATCTCGTGAGCGATATTGACGCTAATCAGATTCCAGTATTAGTGGACAGTGATCTGGTAAATGTAATCGTTGTTTCTATTTTCCAAATGTGCACAATTTTTAATTCAAATGAAACTGTGATATTGGTTTTTAAATCAAAAACACGAAAACTAAAGATGTAACGGAGTTAGAAATTATGCATCATGTTAATCTCTTTATATTCTAGTAGCATTTGTGAGAACGATTTTTTGCTGATGAGAATCTGTTTCAAAGAGGTCCCAATTAATGTGAAAAGCAAAGCCATTTTGCTTGAGTTTTATGCACTCAACTAGAAAATATCTATTCCTGAACTGAAAACACACCTTTTGTGTTTCAAATAACTGTTTGTGACATCATGTTCCACTTCCATGGCAGAAAAAATTTATAGCTTAAACTATTCCTTGGATGCTGATCACTCTGAAGTAAATTTAACATAGAATGTTTTGACAAATATTGTAACGATTATTATCTCCGCATTCGTTTTGCGATGAACAATTTTCTAGAAACATGTAAAAATCGTGGAGGTTGAAACATGAAACATGTAATTAGAGTGGTGCATTGCATAAGATTTTGAAACATTTTTGGCTAATTAAGCTCATCAACTTGGCCTTAACAAATTTCCATGACCACAGTGAATTAACTGCAAACCTGATAACTTCTTTGCGATGGCTAATTAAGCTCATCAACTTGGCCTTAACAAATTTCCATGACCACAGTGAATTGACTGCAAACCTGATAACTTCGGAAAGCTTTGCGATTCCGCAAAATCCCCGTTGAATGCGCAGTCGAGCACACTTGTCATTGACCCAGCTAGTGATGTGGTTCCCGATGATTCGGAAGATGCCATAGAAGTTGACATTAAAAATTGCTTCACGAAAATATACAACTTATGTACAGGTTTCCAAGGTTTTGCGAAAACGTAGGTGTTCGTGAAAAAAGTTTGCTTATTTAAAAGTTCGCAACTTCACTAGATCAGCAAAATGATGTCTCTAAACGATTGCTGTGTCTATTCCAGGGCTATACATCCTTCTCGTTGTTGCCGGTCGCATTACGTTTGTTTTTATGAATTACGGCCACCAGTGTGTTGAAGTTATTTTTATGAATTACGTTTAGGAATACATTGTTACGCTTCGTGCGTTTCTTGCTTAATATTGTATACAGGGGCGAATTGAGAGTGGTATAGGCCCTCGGGCAGAAAATAAAATGGACCCCCTCCCCCGCTCTCTACAGTTAAATGCCGGATGTAGAGGCTAGTTTGAGATATATATGTGTTTATATGTATGAAAAGATTTGAAAACTTCAAGCTCATGAAGATGTTCATGAACACATGCTGATAGTAACAACAAAGCATAATGACATGTTAAACAAAATTTCCATTTAATTACAACGAATTAACATATTAACAATGTATTCATTTCAGTCGTTCTCATCCCAGACCTTCATCCCTTTTGCAAGAATCATTGAAAAATGCAGGTAGTTCAGTAAGCAAGCCAACACGACTTACTGCTGCGACACATACACTGCTTGCATCATTGATCACCAGATTCAGAACATGTGCATAGCACCCAGTATGGATGTGACTTGGGCGAGCAGCTTTCAGAAGTCAGACATCACTAAATAGGGTTTAGCTACTTGATAAACTATAGCAAATCAGTTTTATGTATAGGCCTACTCAGTCTTGCTCTTTCTTGGTTGGTTGTTTTGGCAACAGCTAGAGAGACAGCATTATATCAGTGATAATGCTTACAAATGTACATGTATTCATATTCTATTACTAATACATGTATATAAGCCTGCAGAAACAGTAACATACAATGTAATGTGAGACACACACTACGATATGTTGCTGAGTTACCTGAGTCAGACTGCAGGTATTGGAATGTATAACAAGGACATCCATGATAATTTTTATTGGCAGCCAGGCGGGCCCCCTTGCAGTGCCGGGCCCTCGGGCATGGTCCGTTTGACCAATGGCTCAGTCCACACCTGATTGTATTTGCAGTTTTTCTGATTGTTTTCCATTTATTTTCTGCTTCCACAAACTGAGGTTTAGCCTGCTTCCAAACAACTCTTTGATGAGAATTCTGACGCGAATCGTAGATTCGTGCAACTTATGCGAATCGCAGGCTATAAATCTCAAGAACTTGCGATCAGACGATTAATCTCCTCAAAAGGAAATTAAGCATTTTGATTAAAAATTGTCTTTTTTAAAAACTTTGCAATAAATGAGCTGGAAATAATTTCAAATAAATGCCGTGACGTCACCAGAAAAACTCTGATGGGAAGCAATTTAGAGGTCAGGCAAGATTTGGAGGGAGGTTGCATCCCCTAGCTCCACCCATGACCAAGAATAAGGCTGAACACCCACCCTATTCTTTGCAGTAAAAAGCAATTTCTTGCTTCATCTAATGAAGACAGCAAGTTAAAGTCTAAATGTCCAAGTACATAAAGCAGAAAACAAAAGAGATATTATGTGAGCAATACAAATGTTAACTGGCCTACCCTGTATTCACCAGAAGCATTTGTAGAACAAACAGAAAATCCACCTCAGCTCATTATATTTTGGTACAATTACTTTGATTTGCAAAATAAATAGATTGATAGCTAAAGATGGTCCACTTAAAATAGGTTTATCAACAAATAATTAATGCATTTGAAACCTGAAACAAGTTTGGTGAATAAATGCATGTTCCCATAGAGTCCATAGTTTCAGTATCAATACAGAAACCAGCACTTCACTGTGTTAAATTTAAGGCAGGTTTGTGATTTCGTCGTGGCTCTTGTGTTCCCTTTGCCCTTTGTATAATTTTGGCTGTTCGATAAAACAAACGCATTGTGTCGATTTCATTTTCAGCAATGTGCTACCTTCAACATCAAGCTGCATTCGTTTCGAAGACCTTATTGATGCTGGAAAGCCAGAGGTGTATGTCCCTACTATCGACCAGAAAGCTTGTATTGAGCCGTGTTAGTTGAAACTGGCATAAGAAGAAGCAGAGCATCAATTTGAAAAAGTTGAACAAGAGTAGCAAATATATGCAATATGATTAACTGAGAAGAAAAATGGTCTGTAAATTTATTTACAACTGCGGTTGTTTCAGGCAAGCAAGACTACGAAAGGAATTTCCAGTTCCCCTTCAAATGAGACTCTTGCAGAATCAACAAACAGCCCTGTTCCAGAAGAATCGACAGATGTCACCATTAAAGCTGATGACATGCAAGAAACCACTGGTGATACGGACTCCGAGGTGGGCATGACTCCAGTTTCAATTAATCAAAAATCTGTGTCTTTTCATTGTCAGCGTTAAAGCAAAATACATACAAAAAACTCTTTATGGGAAGTAAGTTTTACCAAACCTACTTAAAGCTACACATACTTTAGTTTAGGAAGATTTTAAGTATGTGCTGTTTACCGTTTGTCACATTCGTTCGTCAATTGACACATAGAAGCAAATCTTGGAAACAGGATAAAGTCGGTTGAGTGTGCATGTCAAAAACAGGAATACTAGTAATGTCGCAAATTTGTTTTAAGCAATCAAGGTTAGAAATAGGCTTCTCAATGAACATACATATATACGAGTATTTATCATATTTCAGTCACTCAAGCCGATGAACTTTCTGCCAAATTCGGACGAAAACGCCAAGGAACTTGACAACCTGATAGATTCATCTGAGTCTATGGTAAGGATTTATTTTGTAGAAAACCTTGCACTGCAGAAAGGCTGCGTTGTTACGGAGAAAATGAAAAAAAATCGATATTTTCGAAACGTAGAATATTATTTTAGTCACAAAAGTTTGAGAGAGCAGTAACCTAACATCTTTAAGCTTTGAGACGTTCTACGTTTTTGGTGAGGATGGAAACCAAATCAAAACATCTAAGATTGTGTAAAGGTCTAAGTGAAAAAAGCTGAAGTCAACCCCAGTTATATGATTTATCTGTGCAGGGAAATATATCTGCGTCAAGTGTGGTGACAGACAAAAATCCCATGCCAGGACTTGACTCTGAGTCTTACATCACAGAAGCAGTACTTAGCTGTTGGAAGGAAACAGAAGTGAGCTAAAATTTTTTACTTATGTTTTTTCTGCTCTGCTGGTACGAGTACTCTATGCATAACGACATGGTGTGGCGAATAATGGTAAAAAGTAACCCCGTGGTGGAACCGAGTGGTGAAGAATGCTAACAAAGAAACTAGGGGCTCCTTAGCCCGAAGGCTGAGGCGTAAACACGGCCACATACTGTACAGGTGGATCCCTGCCGCCTTGTTGGGGGTGGTGGGCTGCGCTGTTGGTGTCTGCGCACACGCTTTCCTTCTGCCTCATCGATATGTTGCTGTTCAAATGTTGTCAGCCCCTTGACACAAACTACACGTCATTCGTCTTGGTCTTTGGCCAATTCTTCAAGTCTGGTGTGAGGAATCCCGCATTTACTTGAGGGCGACTGAATGTGGTGCTTGAAACCCATCTTCTGACCCCCCACCCACTGATGACCGTAGGGGAGCTCACTTTAGACGACCGAGAAGTCTGTTTCCAGGCATCCTTGTTACATGACCAAGCCACCCTTAGTTGTCGTCTGAGGTGTATCGTCTCTAGGCATGTTGTGCCTGCTCTGCGGCAGATCTCGACATGAGATTTCTGGGTATTTTGTCCCATCAGTGCAAGTGCAAAATAGTTTGAAGCAGGGCTGCACACCAGAGCCCGGAGCCAGAGTTCAGTTTGAAGTTATGGGCCGAAGAAAGGTTTGTGGTTATTTGATGAGTGGTTCTCGCTCCAGCTGCTTCCCATACGGTTTTGCCAAATTTACTGAAAACTAGACTTGCTTCACTGAATACAACGCTATTTATTACGCAAGAAAGCGCGGTTGTTACGAATGACGACATCTGACTGTAAGAATGGATCTGCAAGTCTATGGTCATCACTAAGGCTGTGGGATCGTATCTGGGTGTTACTTGTAGAAATAAGAGAAACGTTGTAAACTACCACAACATCTTAAGTTTTAGTCAGAATGATCATATTGGATCTGTAGTAGTGTAACGATCTCAAAAGAACTCAGCTATAATCAGGATGCATATTAATCTGTAACTTTTGTAACTGTTTAATCATACTGATGGTATTAGCAGAGAGTACGATTCAGACAATATATCATTGCAGGTCTAAGGGTGAAATGTAGGGCAACCCAGTGTAAAGCAAGATTTTTATTAGAAACCATTGTGATTACTAACAACAAGGTTTATTAGATTATTGGCAAATTTCATGACTAGATACACTGTTTTTCATTTTCTATTCAACTTGAGGCACACCACGACGATAGAAAATATTGATGTGCAAAAACGAAACGAACAGAGCCAGGGCTGGAGCCGGAGCCATGTTATGAAAAAAGATACCGCCGGCTTCGGAGCTATACTCATAAAATCAAGAGTTCCGGAGCTAGAGCCTGAGCCATGGTCATGAAAAAGAAAAGTTCCGAGGCCGGGGCAGTGTCACTCATACGACGGCGTCGCAGATCTGGTTTGAGGACACCGAATGTGAAAAGCCTCGAGTGCTCTGATGTGACGATGGTACGGCGTCCATCCTTTGCAGGCATAGAGTAGTGTCGAGACGCAGATGGCATTGTAAACGGATATCTTAGCACGTGTAGAAAGGTTGCGGTTCGTAAAAACGCGTTTAGACAGCCTCCCGAAGGAAGCGGACACTAGATTATAACAGTGAGATTACATGTGGAGGTTAAGATGCTTCCCAGTTACGGGAACTGTTCAGTGAGGCCAAGTTGATCCCCACTGATGAAAATAGTTTGGGGCGGCGACGAATCTCATGAGAGGTAAAGGAATTCCGCATATTTGGAGTCAACGAACAGTCCTGCACGACAGTATGCAGAAGAGACTGTATCCGGCTGTCGCTGCGGCCAGTCTGGCGTGTGGCTGGTCAGAGCAGCATTGTCTGCGTAGCCTACTGTAGATCGAGGTTGGTGTGGTTTGTTGCTTTTCGTCGATGCTTGCAAACGGTGGATACTAGACAAAGTAGCATCGAGCCTGTACTTGATGGAAATGCCGTCTGCAGCAGAAATATTATTATGCAAGACGAGAGTCACTGCCACAAGCAAGAGATGAAAATAACACGTGCTAGGATGGTGGACACCCAAACATGCCAGGACTCGCCACAGCAGACCACGATTGGCGGTGTCAGAAGCCTTTGTATTGTAAGGTCGATGAAGGCAATGAAAAAGTCACGATGTTGTTGCCTACATTTCTCTTGGAGAAATATTACAACAAAAATCATATCAGTATGTGCTACGCGCGCAACGACAGCTTCACTGAGATTCGGGAACCACTGTGTCAACGACAAATGTCAGAAGATGTATCAACATTACACGTGCAAGTATTTTACCTGCAACAGGGAGAAGGGAAATGCCACGACTGTTGCCACAGATTGTCCTGCCGCCTTTCTTTTTGTATTATTACATCTTTCCATTGTGTGGGAAAAAAATCTATGCCCACGCACTAATAATGGAGTGGAGACGCAGCAGCAGCAGATGGACACCATGTTTGACAATTTCTGTAAGTATGCCATCAGGGTCAAGTGCCTTGTTGTTTTTCAAGTTACATGCAGAAGCCGATATTTCTTCTAGGGAAGGAAGAAAATCAGGTTCTGATACGTTGGGAAGTTGCGGCAGCTGATCAACTATGGGTTTGTCCGTAGGTTTGGTCTGATTTAGCAATTCCTCGATGTGCTCCGCCCAGCGAGAAAGGATGCCTTTCCTGTCTTTGAATAAATCCCATCCCTTTGTAAGCACAGGGTGGGTGGCATAGGATCCATCCCTTTGTAAGCACAGAGTGGGTGGCATAGGATTTCGGTCTGCAAACTGTCTTGACTGCCTCATAAAAATGATACTCCATGTTGGCATCGGCGCAGTTTTGAATTTTAGTAGCCTTTAAGAGTCAGCATATATTCACCATTTCGCGCAGTCGTTTTTGCGCTGTTGAACAGTGTAAAGACCAATCTGCGGTGAAGCTCAACTGAAGTAGGGTTTCGAAGTTTGGCAGCAAATGCTGCCTTCCGCTCGTTAAGCAGCTTTCGTATTTCAGCATCATTGCTGTCGAAACAGCCTTGTGCTCTGGTGCTGCAACCAAATGTGTCTACGGCAGCATCCTTAACAGCCTTGCCCATTGCGTCCCACTTTTGGAGCGTCTGGAGTATTTTGAAATGGCAGCGGTAAGCAATGTGAGCAAGGGCGTACGCAAGGGGGATGGGTGGGGTTAAACCCCCCCTTGAGCTTGATATTTTACAAAAACTTTATTACCTGCGCAAAGGAGATTAATTGTTTTCACACACTTTTGCTTGTTAATTTGTCGACTTAATGCAAATTCCACGGAATGAATTTGCCTGCAAATTTCAAGGAACATTGTGAAGGGGCCAAAAAGTAATTTATTAGGTTTCGGTGGGAATCTGCATTATCGTCTGCGTGCAGAAACCGTCTCACCACTTTTTGCAGACCTTTCGTCAATTACGCATGTTTACGATTGTTTGGCGATAGTTCACTTTTTCCGAAACAATTGCCTTTATTTTGTCTGCTGAGGCTGACCACCGCAAACGCTGACCGCGCTGGCTACATTAACAATTTCTGTAGCATGGTAAAACTGTTGCACGAGCTCAAAAACAGCAGTTGTTAACATAGAAACATTCAGGAATTTGATAATGTCTCAGCAGGGAAAAAGAAAAACTTTAAGTTTGCTGGACTGCTATACATAAAAAAACGAAAGTTTTCTTGCGTACTCTATGCGCATTCTCAATTCTTGTGTAGTTTAGCAAGATTCGATCTTGCAAACCGGGGTGTGTGCCAGCCAGTCCAGCTGAACACTTTCTGTCCTCGACGCTCATATTCGACAAGACAGTAGTGCATCCTCATTTAGCAGTTGCAAATTGCTCTGACGCATTGATGAGTGTGTTTCACTCCCCAGTTTTAACGCGAAGCCTGTTATTTTTGCAGTTATGAACTGCTGTGTCGTAGCGTTGAGTTTATTTTCCTCCAATATCGTAACTTTGAGCGCTGATAATTTATATTTAGTACATCGACACATAAAATAAGGGGAGGGGATGTAGAAAAACATGCATATTATGTCAACAAACTTTGCCAAAACGTTGGTTTGGAAACATGATTATGACGTCAAATTGTGACGTCACAAACAGCGTACACCAAATACAAATAACTACCCTTTGCCACTGCATGAAACGCCCCTTGAAAATTTTCTGCGTACGCCACTGAATGTGAGATAAGGGTAAGATTTGACACATGGCTTCACGCAGCCTGGGCAAGTTGCTCTCCGACTCAAGCCGCTGATATTAAGCCGACGCTGATGTATCTGTTTGCGAGCTGGAGGAAAGTGCGGACGAGACGGTGATTGGTCCAACACTGACGAGCTCCACGCATCACTTTGGTAATCTTGGAGGTGGACCGCTTTGACAAAAAAAGTAGTCTAAGTGATCGACGTTACTTTGTGTTTGTTCTTTAGCTGAAATAATGTGTTGTTCACAAAGATAGCAAAATCTGAACAGAGACTAAGAAGCCGATGACCATTGCTGTTGATGTTACCCACGCTGTGTTTGCCTATGACATTTTCCCAGATCGTAGAATCTGAGTAAACTCTCGGATTGAAATCTCCAAGTACGATGAGCTTGTCCCTACAAGGTATTGTCATTAACGCGGATCGCAGTATCGCGTGGTAGTATAATCTTTAGTCTCATCGCCGGATGGTACTGCTGGAGCGTACGTGAGAGGGATTTTCTGAGTCATCAGTCGTTTGGAGATCGCTACTGGAGATTCAGGTAGTTTCTGAAATAGTTTGGTACAAATGGCAAACCCAAAGCCGTGAATAGGCCTGGAATTCGCTGGAAACGCTTTACAGAAAAACGTATAGGCGCTGTCCATCTCATTCAGTGAGCCTTCATCTGCGGTCCTGTTTAACTCAGTGCTGCAATGTCAATGTTTTAAATCGATGGTTCGGAAGCTATGAGAGCAGTTCTTTGGCGAGGTCGGTTGGAGTTGTCTTCATCGATCAGGGTTCGCGCATTCCAAGTAGCAACTTTGATGTGTCGAGGTTTTGCTGATTGCTTGCGTTGTTGTCGACTGCTGGGAGGTATGCCCTGACGGCCACTGTAAACTGTTCGGGTCAACAATAGAATAGACTATTTTTGCGCCACCTTTCTAGGCCCTTCCTCTTGTTGAGGTGAGCAGTGTGGATCCTGGATATTGCTGCTCAGTCGCCCAGGAAGCTGACGAAGGAGCTTGCTGTTCCTGTCCCAAGCTCCAACCACCATCTGACCTAGCTGCGTATGTGAGAGTAACAGACTAGAGGCTCCCAGTCTCATCCAAGACCTTCCCACGACACCTGCTAGGTCTTTCAGGATGAAAGGACAAAAAGCGTTGAGCCGAACTTGCGCAGCAAATGATTAAGGTGGCAGAAAGATTGGCAGCTTTTGATCCACTATCTTGGCTCCTCTGCACGCATGATCAATGTCATGTGTGGACCCAAAGTGATTGTGCTGCAAGGAGGTTGCAGGAACCTTTCAATATCTCCACTTTTTGGAGCCTGCGTTCGCGTGGTTCCAACATGTCGCCATATTGTGCCTTCACAGCCAGTGGGATGTCAGACACCTGAATCGTCAGGAGGCGGGGGCACAGTTTGAAGTAGTGTCTTTCTCATGGCATGCTGTCCGACCCAGGCGAAGGGTCGTGCTAACCCCAAGTAGTTACTCAGACATACCGCTGAGTACTCGCATAGCAACTTTTGTTAAAAAACTGGGTGCTACCTGAGAATGATGCTGCGGGCACATTTGCGTTGGAAAGGCCATATGCAAGTGACCTGCTTGCTGGAGTAGCATAAGAGGCCCCGCGACAATCACTACACATGAAGAGGAGAGGCTGTGGGAGACGCGTATACTTTTCTCAGGATGGGCAAGGCTCACCGTCCCCAAAATATCAGCACTACTACATCAATCAACGAACGCAATGCTGTCTTACTAAGTAATGAAGAGGGCATCACTGCCAGATGGAGAGAGTGTTGAATTTCAAACATATTTTCAACCAAGTCACTATCATACCATCGGACACACATGAGTTAGGTTTGTGGGAGGAAAATACCATCACTGCGATCGAGCTATTCCTGGCTGAGGAAACGCTGAAGGCTGGGACGGCTGCCAATTGCTGTGAAATCCGACCTGAAATATTTAAAGCTTTAACGCGTTCCATTCCGTGTTTGAGAATTGGTTTGTCAAATTCCCAAACGTTCCCTACCGGTATGTTTTTCGGCAATTGTCCTCAGAGGTTTCGCACCTTCACAGGACACCTTTGAAAAGTCGCCAAAGGGCAAAAATTCGCACCAAAGAGTCGGTCTAGCGCTTGTCGCAGATCAAACGTTGGCTTGCCGATTTGCCTATACCCTTTCCTCATGCAATCCACAGTTCTTCAAATATTCATAAAAGTTTTGAATATAACGTTCTTTCCAATTACGCTGCNTTC
>JGI24158J21664_10009828_pt1 | contig 12770 bp, 7 predicted proteins | sample Ectturendosymbi3_FD_21664 | JGI IMG/M metagenome (IMG submission 21664) | reverse complement strand
TGCTTAAAGAGCGTCTCTCAGACGTAATAATGATTATGTTACAGTGAAAGGAGCGTTAAAACTGAATAACCTTTTTGAAGTGAGACCTTAGGTCAGCAAGACAGGTGCTTCAATATTTCTCAAAACTCGAAAATTCATAACCGCCTGGTTTGATAACAAATGTGTTTCTACGCCTTGTGGTAGTGCCGAAGGTTATTCTGCAATGCACCCCATCTCGACTTCAATATTGGTGAAAAATTAAAAAAATAAACATCAATATTGTGATGGCTAAGGGGAGGCTTGAGCCCCTTCAGCCCGCCCCCCTGGCTGCGCCTTTGACCACAATGACTGTCGAGCGCCATCGCTCGGCCGTAAGGGAAAGTGCCACCGCTTTTCGCCCAAGCTGTTGACATCTCGTTATGTGCAATGACAGGGGTGGACAAACTGCGGCTCCTTGCGCTTTCCGATAAAAAAATATTTGTTTTTTATTCCTATTGCAAAGTGTAGAAATATTGTTAAGTGGTACTGTGGTAGCTAGCGTGCTGTGTATAGTATTACTTTTGCAAGTCGTTTCAAAAAGAACTATGATGTCACAGAAGCGTAGATTGCAAATAAATTCGTGTTTTTAGATTTTTTCGTGTTGCGGTTCTTTGTAACTTAGGTTTATACGTGCGCGTTTCATACTTAGAGCAGGCTACTCCTGTGCTATGACATTGAAAGAGTTTCTACTTGAGATAAACGTTCACGTCAGACGACATTGGCTTGGGACATTTCTGGCATTTCCCCAAGATGGACATAATAAGTCATGCATCTGAGAGTCGAGTCAAGTCGGAGTCACCACACCTTCGAATTCGAGTCAGTTTCCGAGTTGCTTTCGAACTTAATTTTTTCCTGTCGATTCATTTCTAGTCCATCAATTTTGAGCAGTGCGGAGGTTTCGGGCTGAAGTAATTCTTGCAAAATTTTTGCTGCGTTCCTGACCTTTCTCAATTTTTTTGCAACTTCTGTAAAAAATATGAGGAGCAAGGTATTTCGCTTCGTAAGTGAATTTTCTCGAACGACTCGAATCGCTTCAAATCATCCAAAATCACCATTCGAATCAATGACTCGAGTCTCCACAAGTTTGCTTAATCCTGCTTATTTTACAAAGCCCGCATCAACTATAAGGGCTGTGAGACGTCTGCAGAATATTTGGTGTTTGAAAATGTTCTTTGCACGAGCGCTAGTTACACCTCCAACGAGTGTCGCAGTAGCACTTGGTGAAGCGCTTGCTTGCCAATCACGAAGAGCAAGTAAATCCTTAATATGTAATTAACTTTTGGAATTATCCCCATCATCTAAATGAATTGGTGAGACGTTTTCCCAACTTCTTTCCCGGCAAAGGAAACGAGCAATCCCGGCTTCATAGTTTGACAATGGAGCTAAAGACTGCACTAGTGGTTGGAAGGTGGCGAAGATGTAAACATTGATGCGGGATAAAAAACAACGAAAAGGAAACAAAAAGCTGAAGCAGCGGTCTTAACGTACGACTTTAGAAAGTAATCGTGGACCCTGAGAATCTTCTACCATGCATTAACAGTCAAACAAGACGAGGTGGGAACTGCATCGCGACAATCAAACAGGAAGCAAGTATTACCTCGATTCGCAAACCGGAGAAATGCGAGCTACACCGCCTCAACAAAGCGTGGAAGAACCGCCTGGATCTCCAACGCAGAACGAGGTAACGGAACTAGACGGTGCTTTGGAGTTGTTGCATCCTTGTCAGAGTTCTTTTTTTAATTTTGACGAGTTAAAGTCTGATAAGCCGTAAACGCACACGGACGAAGTTGTGATGCGAAACCTTGGGATGTGACAACTTGAAAAAATTTGCTTGAAAATGCGAATGATAGAAAAGTGAATGCTGAAAGTTTTTTCATCGGTTGCAGTCACACTTTTTTCTCCAAATTTTTGAATGCGTCAGGAGCTGTTCTTTTCGAAGAGTGTGTGTCGCGAAGTGACGTAGAAGCGTTGAAATGCGTGGTGATGCCAATCGTTTGGCGACCGGTGTTTGGGGAACCAGGCGCCCCCCAACTTCCACCTCGCTTACACAGATGGTTAGAAAAGATGAAAGTTTATTCTTACAAAACTAAGACGATGCCTGAGATGAACTGTTGCATTGTGCGATGCATATATAAAAGGCAAAACTTGTTTTTGACTCGCGTTGTGATGTCATTGACTGAGACGCGATGTTTAATTATATAAACTAAGAATGCCGTGCGTGAAGAAAAACCAAGGGGCACTTTCAACCGAATAAACGCAAGAATCGGTCATTTCAAAAACCGCCGCTGATCGTCCCACAGACCATATTTTTCTGCTTTCCCAGGTGATCGCGTTCAACGCCACAGTCCCTCCTGCTGTGCCCGACGTCTCCAAGAAACCGACCATCGACCGGTCCAAGTTGTCTCCCCCGTTCTCCGACGAGGAAATGTAAGGTTTTCAGATTTTGTTCGGGCGGCTTGACTTGCATTGCCGTTCGGCCTTGTTCAGTACCTTACCGTGCAATAAGGGAAGCTGGCTCACTTGACACTTCCGATGTAGATCCTGCTGCCTTGCGCCAAAGCGCAGGCCTTGATACGTTGTTTTCACACTGGCTGGTACGCCGTGATGGAAATATTGAACGCCGGAAGCAGTGGCAGAAAACAGCTTTTCTTGTTCATTACAGGCTCACGTGTCTGCAAACGAATAGACTGCGCGTTGCATACTTCAGCAGCTGGCGATTTTCATCCGGATGGTATTATTGATAACCGATAATACCAAAGAGTCGATCCGTTGTCGAATTGAGTAGCATGGCCGTGGACTTTTTACAATGAGTGGATATATGTTAGATCAGTTTTGGCGTTTTCATTCCTTTGGCCCAAAAAAACTTATCCTACCGACGTTAAGTTACTTGCCACCTAAATTGCTTCGGTAACAGTGACATCTCTTAAGTCTACTTAAAACATTAAACTTGCTCTTTTTCTTGTCAACGCTGTTCTTTATATGGGAATTGACTGGGGCTTCAGAATTTTTTTCTACACACAACGTGGAATCTGATCCTGGGGTTTCTGCAAAATGGTTTGAAAAATTTTTTTGTTTATCAAAAGAGTTCAAACAAACTCGGGTGTTATCGATTATATTATCATCGGTTTCAATATGACATTTCGTTCCGTTGTACATCTGTTGAAACTCTAGCATTGCAACTGTCGTAAGCGTACCAAATACTGGGCATCGCAAAGCAACCGGTCATGTTGAACATTTACAGCTGACGCAATAAGGTGCCTGATCCCCTGCTTGTGTATATTCCCCCTCGTCGTAGACGCCAGTTAACTCGTCAAAGGCCAAGCACCTTGACGACCCGGGCATGCTTCGCCACCGGATGGCGTGCCAGATTAGTCCAGTTCCCTCGAATCGTCATCAACAGCTCGCATAGGGAAGATAAGAAAATGGAGTTCGAATATCTTGCTCGATGTTTGAAATACTGATCACTGTCAAGTGAAGTTCGTGACTGAAGTTTCATACCTTGCCTAGTTTTCCTAGTAATCTTTTGTTGAGGTGGCGGTGAAAAGCTTCTTTGTTTTCAATCGTTTTCTCGAAGTAGGATGAAGTTTTTATATATTTTTTTAGCAGAAGCAAGTGCTTCTTTTCGAGGTCTCTTTCAAATTTTTCGGAATGAAAGACAGGGCCATATTAAAATTTTTTTCTGACTTTTCTGACAATCTTTGTTTTCTGGTTTGATTGCTGTGACTAACGTCAAGATTCCACCTTGACGCGACCGATGGGCTTGTGCCAATGACTACGTCTCCGGCCACAATTTGAAACGTGTGGCAATTGTTCGCTCTACGTCATCGCCGGTGTTTCCCCGGATTGATGACCGCTGTAGGCAAGCTGTTGCAGAAATATGAAACGGCTGTTCTGCAATTGGATTGAAACAAGCCTGAAAGAAATGTTGATCCTCAACGTGGAGTTTAAAGGTGGAGTTTCAAGTTCTAGAACGTCGCTGGAAGTGCCCGTGATGCGTTAGTGACGTCAGGCATTACTGTCTCTTTTGCGTGTATTAGCAAGAATCTGAATCGCTCATCAACCAACCAACGGAACCTTCACATTCCACTGCAAAATATGTTTGTACTCCGACGTAAGAAAACATTCCCGGTGTATTTCGCCGCCTTCCCTGTGCGTTGCGTGGCAACCATCAGAGAACGAGCTATTTGAAAGCGTCCTTCAAATGTTAAAAGATGATTACATGCAGTGTTTAGCGGAGCGCTTTAGTGCTGATCGTCGATGAAATGTGAATCCTGAGCCGCGCTTCTTTTCAGGCCCGTGCCCCTGCAACGTCGTCGGACATCCCCGGCCCGGTACAAGAACAGCAACCGTGCCGCCCTGGTTTCGGCCACTGTCCGGGACCGCCATCAGGCCAAGGGCGCGGCGAAGCACGAAATCGAAGACCCCTGGTCACACCACCGTCCAGTGCGTAGCGTGAGCCCCCTGCGCGGCCCCAGTCCCAACCGCGGCGCCAGCCCTGGCAACACGTCGCCGGCCTCGAGCATTGGCAGCGGCGGAGACCCCGGAGCCGGACTTTCATCATCGCATCGCAATCAGTTCTCGCCGGAACCGGAGCAGCGATCGCACCACAAGTCGATGCACAAGAAAACGAGGAGCGACTTCGACCCCCGCCAGGGTTCCTCCCTCTCACCCGAGACCGGCCACCGTTTCTTGCAGAAAATGCGGTCGTCGTCTTTCACCGCCGAAGACGCGAAGCGCTTCTCGCTCGCGCCCAAGTGGCGGCGGGAAATGAGTCCGGACGGAGAGGTCGTCTTCATCAGCGAATCCAACGGCGAGCGCGTGAGTTAACTGTTCTTCTTTTCTCAGCATCATTCGCTTTAATGGCAACAATATTCGTGCTCGGTTTAAAGCTGGCCGCAGAATACTGTTTCTCGCCTGAGTTCTAACATTCTGACCCTCCCCAAAATTTTGGGCTGGCTACGCCATTGTGCCAGAATGACAGACGTTGCTTTATTCAGCGCAACATGTGCATTGTTTCTTTGGTTTCAAGTACGTTTTAATCCATTAAAAATCGTCATACCTCGAAGAACTGTTCAGCCACTTGCGCGCGCACCCACCGATTCTGTTACCCAGCAACGCTCGCCTTCGTCCCAGCAGTTAGCGTCGGTGCGTTGTGCTTGTTACAGTGGCACCGGATGACCGACGAGCAGTCGGGACATTTCTATTACTTCAACGAGTTCACGCGGCAGACATCGTGGAACCTTCCCGAGGTAAGATCGTCCGGTCGTTCATTGTTGCGACGATCGATCTATTGTCGAAGATCGCGCGCCGTGTGGCGATCGGTCGTGTGTTCCGCTTTTTGTTTTGTCGATTATCGTTTAGAGTTCGTTCTGCGCAGTATTTCACTTTCGAAAACGCCGTCCCTGGTTGCTGACCCTGTTACTTGAACTGCTCCTTTCCTGGTTGAGACCGACTCACCTTTTGAACTTTTGCGATGAAATGCGTTGGTGTGATTGCATTGTTGAAGATAACACTTGATGCAGAATAAGCGGGCGCAAGGGAGTGCACGAGAAAGTCTTGCATTAACGGCTGAGCACTAATTTTTTGAAGAAGATTTAACCCTACGTTGTTTGTCTGTTTGTCAACCGCATTAAGACAATCGCGTAGAAATTTCTTTTTAACGGTTAAACGCCGGCTTATCAGCGATTAATTTAGTAAGATGTTTGACACAAGGCTGATTGTCCGTGGTTTGCTGACTGCATAAATACCCAGGATTTTTAGTTTTGTCGGAAGTGTGGAAATACGAACATTGGCCAAAAGCTGGATGAACTTCCGTTTTTTAGAATTGGTTGTTTAGGCTCTAAACTTTAGAGGATCTCGCAGCTAAGCATAGTCAGTCTCTTGCAACGAGCAAGCTGCTCGTTCCAGGATAGTTTAAGTAGGCTCCCTTTGAATCGAGTCCACATCGCAGGTTGAAGCGCTTTTCTGCTGCTTATTAAAAAAGAAGATATAAACCCGCGAGCTTTTCATTCCCTGCCAGTCTCCACTGACGTCAGCTTACGTAATGCTGTCGTCAGTATACCGTGACGATATTGTCATTCTTATTTTGGTGGCGCAAAGATGGCTCACGCCTGTCGGACGCGATTGAAAATAGACATATTGGATTATTGATGAAGTTGCCTCCTTAAGCTCTCAACTAACTGCCGCAGTAAATCTTATCGTTGTCGATGGTTACCACGCAACCAGCCCGTCCGATTATGAAACTTACTGAAATTGTAGTGTTAATTTGGCTGAGAATAGTGAGTGCCTGCTTTAGAAGAAATTCTAGTTAAAGTAACTCCTGGTTTGAAAAAACGTCTTTATCTTGCTTTTTTAAGAAACTGCTTTACGTTGCTTTTTGGAGTTTTTCGACGAAGTATTTTGATGGTGGCAATAAAAGAAATTGATTTTTCTTCGAACTCTACGCTTAAACAGCTCAAGTTCATTTAAGATGTGATTCCGCTCGTCACGCACCAACGCCAATCTGTAGTCTCGCAATCAGCCATGCGTGCGTGTGTCGTTTTTTGCTGATAACCTCGTGTGTGTCGCATTAACTTTTTAAACAGAACTGATTGGTCGAACTAACCGTATTTCTCTCACGGTTGTTTTGCACGCTTTGCAACTTCTTCACTAATCTCTTGCCAAAGACTGACGTGCACGACGAGCAAGGCACCGAACCCGACCGCTGGGACGCGGACGCCGCCGACCCGGACCGCTGCTTGGCCGACATCCCGGACGCGCGGCCGGTGCCCGGGCCCCGAAAGGCGAAAACCCTCGAGCGGGACTCGGGCCTGTACGCTTCACCCCCGTACGAGCACCAACTAACTTCTTCACTGCCGGCCAAAGTGCAGCCGCTCGCGTCCCCCCCCTCCGCCAGCGAAGCGTCCCCTGCGGCCAGGGTGAAGTCGCGGCAAGGGCGCAAGTTCGCTCGGCAGGTTAATCGCGTGATACACGCGCGCTCAATGATCATAATGAGCGACAACGAATTGACCGACACTGACGCCGTTTCCGCTCGCGAGGAAAGAGGCCAGGTATTTAAATGATGCTATTTTCGCTGCTGACCGTCCACATTCTGCTGCTACTGCCGTTGCTTGCTGACTTGACCAATTGGTACCTTTTTTTCGAAGGGCTGGCACGCATGCTTGGCTTACTCTTTTGTGGGAACACTAATTTATTCTTTGGTTGAATGTTTTCTTTTAGTTTAGCGGTGATTGTTCTGAAGATTGAAGTAGGTGTCAGTTTTGAAATAGACGATGGTGTATTTCCAGTGAAACTACTGTAGTGTTGAGTGGAAAATAATCCTTGACAAATGACGATGCACTAACAATCCGCTTGCAAGCAAAAGCATCTTTAGTTGCTGTTCATATATGCGAGGTTGTTGGTACTACGCTGATCTCAATGATCTTACGCACGCATTTCGCTGGGTCAGGAAAAAGTTGCGAAGCTGGTAGAAAAGCGTAGACGTATGTTTCTGTAGAACTCTTCAGCATTTTTGCGCGATTTTTTCACCGAACTTCGACTTCAAAAAGTTAACACCAGATTTTTCGACTGTTTTTGAAGACTTTGGGGAGGGCAAGTTTTCAAATACTCACTCCTATAAAATCACGTGTTATCAACTAGTGTAATTTCAAATATCGCGCAACTGAGAGGTGTCATCGAAAATTAATTCGCTTTGTATTATTTTACACAGTGTCGTGTTACTTGATAAGTGGTTCAACAACTTTAACCAAAGGCTACTCGGAATTGGAAGTCCACTAAACTTCACTGGCCTATCAATGGAGTGGAATAAACACAATTGAAATGCGTTTTTTGTTACGTCACAGCAATGAAACAATTGTTGCCACCAGTAACGTCACAGCATCCATTTTCCACGCCTGCTTAAAATAACGTCTGCGTCCCTTCATTTTTCGTTCAGTTAGCAGCTCTCATTGCCTTGGAAAATGGCTACGACCCGTACAACGTTATTGCCTGGTTTAATGTCTCGTGAAATAGAATTCTTGTCTCGTGAAGTAGAATCACAAGTAAGGAGTTTAGGTTTGTGGTAAAAGTTTTCGGGCTCCTCCCTTTTCTGCCTGATTAAAAAAAAACACAAAACGTGTCGGCAGCTCAGGTATCCTAACCTTGAGGGTCTTTTGAGCTGGTTGAAGATCAGAACCTTCAAATTTAATACCACATCTACTAATTCGAACGGGGTTTAACTTGAGCTGGGGGGTTTAAGCTCCCTACAAGAACCCTGTACCGACGGGACTGTCGCAAACCGTGAGAGACGACTGGAAATGCAGTGGGCGTTCGATGGGTTGCATATGAAGCCATCAAAGTGCAAGGCATGTCTCGTAGTCATCTTGTAGCGAGTGCTTGCGCACCTTAATCCTTGCCTTGCATGTGTTGCAGCAGCAGGAGAGCCCGAGATTAAAGAGCGCTATGTCTGAATGCGATTTGCTTGCTGCTGACTCGGCGGTGAGTCTCACGAATCAATCACTTGCTGTTGCATGTTCCTTTTGTCATTGCTCTCTGATGTGTCGGGTGTGCTCTTGTTTCAAGCAGAGTCTGGCGCATGTTAGTGCTGCTGGATACGCACCGCTCTAGCTCCGTCTGAGATACTCTTGATTTATCATTTGTTTACGGAACGAGAAGCGCTGTAGAATCCGGCTTGCAACAAGAGACAACCCATTCTGTCGTCTATGCAGTCAATAGCTACAAAGGTTTTCAATGCAAATCAACGAGAACGGGTTGCAAGCTTTGCGCATGCGCGCAAAATGCGCATGCGCGGCATGTATACCTAAATTGCTGCTGATCAGAAGATATGTCGGAAAATAAATGGGAAATAAAACCGTGACTATAGTAGTTGCACGTCCGGGATTCCTGCACGCATAGAGTAACTTTTGTGTTGACCTTCAGCGGGAGGCGCTGTTTTCGGTAATATCGTTAGCTGCACACGTAAGCTTTAAGCTTGCTTGCATAAAAGCATCATCGCTGGTTGTGGAACTTCTTACAACAAACTGCGTCGTTGTTATTTTTCTTTTGTGCTTGCGGTGATGGTAACGGGCTTTTGGTTGGGTGCCTGACACGGAGAATACGTTGCGCGAAAGTTTTGTTAGCAGCAAGCATGGGTAAACGGGAGACCCTCTGGTGTCCTTTAGAATATCTTCAAGTCTCCAAGTAGAATGCGCTTACCGCTGATCACAGCTGCACTTAGTCATCTGCGCCTTGATTCAATCACGCACTGTCGTTATATTTCGATTGCTCGTTCCACCCATCAATCAACTTGGACAAAAGCCTGGAGTCGTCCGAAGCCGGCTTGTCTGAGAACAGAGCTGGAAACAAAATACCAGAAATATCCAGTTAGTTGCACGACAGGAAGCTGCGTGTGCAGCTGTGTAAAAATAACGCGGCTATTTGCAGGTCTGAAACACGGGTAATAGCTCTGAGACATAGTTAATCTTTTTTGGATAAAAATATGCAATATGACTTAACTGCTGCGCTTCCGTATGTTCGATGTCCAATTTGCATTTTTTAACAAGAAAGGTTGGCTTGAGGATGCGTTGCAACCGTGTAATCAATGTCAACATTTCAAAACTCCGGCCAATCGCTTTCCGCTTGGACGTTGCTTTTGTAGCGATGGGATTTGTGATGCTTCATTAATTTTAGTTTGACGGCTTCGGTTGTTTGTTTTATGGTGGTCTTGCTGGAGTAACAGTTTATCCATGCTTAACAGCTGTGTATTGTGCTGATCGTTTTTACGGCCATCCGGAAAAGGACTAGTGATATGATGCTCTGCGAATCTTCTGGCGAATTGCCAAATTGCATTATGCGCACGTTCAACGCATCGAAGGCCCCGACCAAAAGCTCACTGTGTCAGTATTGCCCGATAAAAATTGCGCTATCTTTAATTATAAGTTTCTACGTCAGACTCTGGGCGTGCGTTCAAGTCACCGAGCCGCTGCCTTGAACGCACGCACACTTTCGCTTTGGCGAGGAAGCGGTGTCTGACGAAGCCCTTACACAGTCTTGCTATAATTTTTGCAGCGTGGATCGTCGCCATTTTCACAAGACATCAGTAACGCGATGGCACCTCCGCCCCTACCAGTGCGGTTCTGGTTTTTGTTTCTCTTTTTCACTGCGTAATGTTTTTCTGCTTGCATGCACGCAATCAAGAGAGACAAACAAGCTCACAAATCCACGAAATGCAAAAGCTTTTGTTGTTGTCCGTGGAGTGATTTTTTGAAAATGTTTTTCCATGTCGGAAACCCCCTATAAAACGCAAAACCCGCGTGGATTGCATTAATGTTAGCGTTGCCAACAGCAGCCGGACCAAACCTTCTAGCAGAACTTGCCAACAATGCTGTATTTCCACGTCACAAATGATAGCTTGGTTTAAATTTTGGCTTCGTCCTGCAAAAATTGCTCGTTGCCAAGTGAGTGCGCTACGCCGGTGAAGTATCGCTTGTCGGCAATGATCGTGGAGTGCCATTCGCACTGAGGCCAAAAGCTTTGTTTTGCCTATTTTGGATTACTTAAAATTGCTGAAAACATTCTTTTTCGTATATTTCGTATGAAGTTAAAAAATGCAGCTGCAGAATCAACCGTCTGTCTTGGGTAGAAAGCTGAACGCGTCGCATGGCAACGGCTGGAACAGTGTCCAAATCATGTCAATTCCGCACAAAATCTCATATTACAAGAAAGGTTTTGGCCAACTTCATTTACCAAAAACCATTAAATGCGCGCCTGGAGGTCGCTAAATATCATGTGCTTTTTCACGTGCAGCTGCTTCTCTAACAAGGTGGTTAGATATGGAATGAAATCAACTTCTGGAGAGGTCATTTTTTGTTAAGTTTTCACTTCGCCCGGTCTCGTTGCTATTGGCTTATTCGTTGCTTTTGGTGTGGCTATGCTTTTTTTGCAAGTTGATGGCTTCTTCAATTACTACAAGTTAATCGTTCATGAGCTTTCTGTTATTCTGTCGTATGTGAAATTCAAATAATTTGCGCGTAATTCTTGTTTAATGTTGATTTTCCTCGTGGTTTATCTCTCCGTGAATTTCGTCCAATCTTGATTGTCAAATATGTGTCCAGTTTGCTTTAATGGTCAAGTTTTCTTTTATTTATTGCTGCAAAGCAGATGATCGAACGCCAGGGCCGATTGAACTGGACCAAACTGGTCGAAGCCGGTAAAAAGCAGCGCAAGAACTGGGTTCAACAGTGGGTTGTCCTTCTTGCAAACAACCTTCTGTTTTACAAGGATCAAAAGCAAGCGACCGGTGTAAGACGGATTCCTCAAAAATAGCTAACTTTTAAGAATCAACTATCACGCCTTGTTTTTAATGAATGGAATTTGATCTGCCGCTTTCAGACGCATGTTAGTTCACAGCGTGTTTTTACCGATAAGCTCGCCAAGTGAAAACGCACCGCGAACCTTGGGAAGGGAAAGCGGCTGTTTCTGTGATCGAACAATAAAGTAATGGAAAAGTTGATTGCAAAACCTTCACGTGATGTCAGTGCATTTCCATCAACAGACCAAGTCGACCCCTCACGGCAAACCCGATAGCAGTTGTGACCTTCGCGGTGCTGTCATTGACTGGGCGAAAGACAAAAGCAGCAAAAAGAACGTTCTTGAAGTAAGTTGAGCGCCGGCCTAAGCCGAGTAAGTAGGACTGGAGCGAAATGGCGTGGCTATTCTTGCAGGTGGAGCGCGTCAAGTTTTACAGTCACTGGATTGTTGTGCGCTGTGTTGGATTTGACCTGACAGTCGCTGAGCTGCACAGTATGCAGTGTTACAACGGCATTTTCACTTCTGCGAATGTCGTTTGGTGCACAAGCTTTTCATAACAAGTTCCACATTCAGAGATGGTTTCGAAGGGCAGCGTGCGTGGTGCATCGGGTACACTAATTAAAAATGGGCAAACGGAAAGGTTTTCTGAGAATAATTGGGTTTTATTTATCGCTATTTTACGTACAGTGTCTTCTACACGGTTTGTTTTTGTTAATTGATATTTTCATTGATATCAATAGGAGAAATTGCGATTAATTTCTTTGTAAGATTAATAAAAACGAAAACGATCAAGCGACGTCTGCAAAGCAGTCGTTTCACCGTCGGTCAACAGAAATTCNTATCAGGGTTCCCACGGTCATGGAAAATCATTGAAAATCCTGGAAAAATAAATTTTCCTGGAAAGTCATGGAAAATTGATACAAATTTGAAAGTNANGGAAAAATTCAAAAATCATTAAAAATTTAGGAGAGCTGAAAAAGGAACAAAATTTTTCAATGTTTCAAAAAGATAAACTTACAATTAAACTTACAATTGAAGTCCTTTGCTTTACCTATGCCATCAGCAATAGACTCTGGTAATGTTCAGCTTTTTGGCATTTCTACACAAATCTCTTGAAGTTTATTTATAGACTGTGCATTGTACTATCATAGTTTGATCTTTGGCTGAATTCATCATTTTATTTTTAAGTTTGTAGTTTAATTGAAAATCCATTTGGTATATTAAAGATTCATTGATGGGTGAATACCATATCTCTGAATATCAATTTTGGAACTACATGAAGAATGCAAAATATGCCAAGCTTTGAGAAGTTTTCCAAATTATCTTTACGCTATGTCATGGCCAAGCTGCTGTTGAGAGGGGTTTCTCTATCAACAATGAACTTATGGTGGAAAACATGAAAGAGGAGTCATTAATTGCTAGTCGTTTTGTGTATGACACAGTGAAGAGCAGTGCTGTTCATTTCA
>JGI24158J21664_10009826_pt1 | contig 12770 bp, 8 predicted proteins | sample Ectturendosymbi3_FD_21664 | JGI IMG/M metagenome (IMG submission 21664) | reverse complement strand
CGGTGGCTGCTACATGCGACGCGCTAAGCATAACATCCCTAGTAGCACGAAAGCTACTGGGAACTTCCTTTAGCCTAGTGCGTAAGTGCGCAGGCAAGCCGTTTGGGAACTTCCTTTAGCCTAGTGCGTAAGTACGCAGGCAAGCCGCTTCTTCACCCCTGATCATTTCAACGGCACGTTGGTTTTGTGAGTTGCAGTATAATTACAGCAGGTGGTGGTAATGTAAAAACCAAACGTGGTTTCAGAGCTTCACAAAAGACACGGCTTGCAAGTTGCAATTCTTGTGGAATGGGCTACATCAACTATGACGTGTACAGGAAAAAATAGTGAAAAAATTTAAACTTTCTGAAAACCTGGTCACATGCAGGAAATGTTAAATAGATCAAATTTAATGTAAAAATAAAAGTGGGATGTATCTATAAGGGTTGCGGAGTCGGAGGTTTTTGAGTGTTGTCGGACTCCTAAGAACACTAGGAGTAGAAGTCGGAGTGGGATTTTTTAATCCGACGCCGGATGTCCAATTTAATTATTTTTTACATCGCACTCCTAAGTTAGGAATCCTAACTCGTACCTGTTGAAATGGTACAATTTCTTTTGTGAAACCTTTATTGAAACAGAAATTCTTGCTGTCCACCACAATTTCCATTGATTACTAGTTGCTACAAAATTGTTGACAGCCAAACTTCATTCACGTTTTGTTAAAGAGTCGGAGTCGGAAATTTTGGAAGGTTGGAGTCGGACAATTTGCCTCCGATTCGCCAACACTGTATCTATAACTAAACTTTTTTCACGCTTTTATTCATTCAATCATATACTCAATCATTTAACTCACTTATGGACTAGCGCTTTGCTCATATTATAAATCAGGAACGCTGAAAGATTCAAATACTTTTAAAACAAATTCACAATATCGCACGGAGAGATCCTGCTAATCCACATAATGTGTTGCAGGACTAACCTTGCGCTTTTAAGAAATGTGTTGAAAATCATCTTCTTGAAAACGAAAATTGTCATGTCATCTGATTATGCTTGCGAGTTTCAAGAAAACCAGAACAGTTTTTCTTTTGCGCAAAGTTCACCTCAGCGCTTGAGAAGTCAGATATACAATCATTCTACTGTGACGACATTTTCGAGTGTGGGATGAGCGTTGGCAAATGTGGGCAGAGGACGCTCTGCTTTGCTCTATTATACGTATTCTGTCTGCCTTTAGGAAGGTGTTGGTGTTATATGCGTTAAGTATGCAATTTGATTTTATACTGTATGTTATAAAAGCAAAGTTACCTGCAAAAAAGTGTCTGTTACGTGGTTTCTGATCCTTGGCAGTGAAATTGAAAAAGCAGTGATCGAAGACTTCTTAACTCGTTTTTTTTAAGTAACTGTTAGCTTATTTCACAACAGATCTTGTGTAGCGTTCATTCATAACTTACGGGAAGTAAAACCAATTGCCTGTGTAGACTTTGACTTATTGCATATGCACAAAAGGCAAAGATGTATTTTCACCAACCACAAGAGAAAACAGCTCAAATAGAGAGCAAGATAGGAATGGCGGAAATCATCGCAGTACGAACAAAACAAAAGCAAAATGAGACGTTGAGCCTGCGCGTAATTACTTTGCGTAAGTTTGGAGAACAAAGCAGATTATGAAATTTTGTGTTATGTTAAGGGCATAAACTTCAATACTGTAGTAATCTGAAATTAGAAGGAAAAAGATTGTTGAAAGCAGGAAGCAACCATTCCTAAGGGCGCAGCCAGCTGAAAAATTCGTAGCAAACCATTCTAAGGGCGCAGCCAGATGAAAAATTCAGCTTGGTTGCACGCACTTGAAAACCAATAAAAATTTCGTAGTAAAAATCATTCCAACAATGTTTTAAACTCCGTTAGCTAGAGCAGAGTTACTGGAAGGTGCATTATGTTGTGTCACCAACGTATTACGTACAAAAATGTACTCACTGCTAATATCTGCCGTTCATAAAATTCATAAGTGAATCAACCACGTAAAGGAGGTCGCATTTTAATTTCTGATAATAATCAAATCATAATCACAAGAAGTATCCGGTGGGCAAACAAAAATCCTAGGGTTCGACCTAGGATTTTTGCCAGCAGACAACCACATTAGCAGCACAGCAACAAGCAAAACTCTACCTGCTTGCTTCCAGCTTTTTCTATCAATCTCAATCCTGCCTTCAAAAGTTAAGCTTGTGGTTTGTGAATGTTTGGAGGTGAAATAGGAGGTGTTTATAAAAAATAACTGATAATTTTGGCAAATTTTGTACAATGACCCAGTAGCGCAGCCAGAACCGCCACCAGAAACTTTTCAATGGGGGTGTTTTGTGTTTATGCGGAAGGGTTTTGCGTTCGTGCGGGGGACTTGACATACTAAAAATTGACAAAAACTCAACTGATTTATAGTGTTTCGTGTTCCAATTTGGATGGGGTTGGAGCTTTGTCTGGGGGGTCTAAGCCCCCAAAAGCCCCCCCGTGGTGACGGGACTGAGTGCAGCTAGAATGAGACCAACGAACGAAGAGGCCATGTCTCCCGCCGAAACAACCTTGCTAAGATTTTTCGCTGGTGCTTTATATCAATTTCAACCGTTCGAAAATACCCGGAAAGAACAGTCGGACGTTCGTCAGGCGGCATTCCTGGCTGCGCCACTGCGATGACCTCCATTAAGTTGTTCCAGAAAATGTGGACTGTGATCGCCTATCATAGTAGAGATCGGCATTCACAACGCTCACGACGCCTTTTTCAGTTTTAAAAAATATTGTGCTCAGACACAAACAAAATACTGATTTTCCTCATAAAAGAAATGACAACTTTTGAAGCTTAGGCGATTTACACACAGAAAACGAACCAAAGCAACTTACAGTCTTTCAGAGAACCTTGGTTGAGATTCCACATGGTATGTTGGACATTATGATTTGCCAAATTTAAAAACTTTGTGAAAACTTTTCGTTGGAAGGGGGCAAACACCCAATTTGTCCTCACTTGGATATGGACCTGTATATCACCTGTCGATACCACACCATTGCAAAACAACGCTGCACAAGAGAATAATACGAGGCAAGCCAGTGCTTTTTATCGGGGTATCAGTCACTAAAATACTGCATGATCCTTGTCTCCCATTGCGCGTATCTCGACATTTCCCAACAGTGCAATACTGAAACTGCGACAGAGAAGCGTAAAAAGACCAAATGATGAACAGACAATGCACGGCGCGAGGAAGAGGTCTTTTCTTGCATCCTGTCGATCATGCATTTGTATAATAAGCAGACCGGTGAGCTGTATCAAATATTTTTCTCGTGCACGTTATCTGCATATATGTTTTTCTAGCATTTCTGAGGACGTTTTTAATAATAGGTGCATTTCTACTTCGAAAGTTTTACTGAAATCTGGTTATGAGGCATAAGTCAGACTTGTAAACTGGTTGAAGTATGGCCATGACAGACGCTGTGCTCCTTGCGATCAATTGCACAAACGCTGATCAGTTTTCCAGCTCGCTTTCGCCAATAGGAATTCAAAACAAGACGGTTGGAAATATCTTGACTGCGTTGTTGACAACTGTTTCTGCTTACATCTTGATGTCTCTCATCTTATTCGAAATTAGACAAAATCGTATCACCAGCATAAACGTCAACAAGTTACAGTTGCTCTCATCGGCTTCCGCCTTATTGTCTTGCTTGTCGGAACAATTTGAACTGCGGTTGGGAACTAAAGATGATGTGTGGTGCACCTTGTACAAAACTTTCATAGCAGTTTTCTACTGTCTTGGCTCATTAAGCGCATACACCCTCTTGTGGGCTCAGCAGCGGTCCTTTTACGCTGACCCGTTGTTGAAGAACTTCAGCAGTAAGTTGTTGAGGTGCACCAGCGCCACCGTCATCGTCGGCGTGTATGTCTCTTTGATTCCTGTCGCGCTGATCTTCACTTTGAGCTACGATCTTCGAAGTACGCCGGACGGATGCATCATGTTCTTGGAGAAAGAAAATTCGACGGTTGCTGCTGGCGCTCTGTTGTTTATGGCGGCGTCGTACGTTATATTTCAATTGCTACTGCTTGTGCTGGTAACATATCCACTGATGAGAAGTGCGGGAACAAATCAGCTTTGTTTTTACAGTGTTCAACAGTACGAACTGAGCGCCGAGATCAGAACGTTAATCACGCGCTTGTGCTTATGCACTGCTGCTTGTGTTGCATCTGTGACGATAGGAAGCGCGATCGCGGCTTACAACTTCTTACAAGCCCCTGATTCTTATTGGTCCTTGTTGTTGCATGCTGATCTAATTGTTAACGCAGTTGCTGTGGTCTGCACCACAGCTAATTGGCGTGAGAGGCTGTTTCCTTGTGTGGCTTCTCGCAAGCCTCTCGTACTTCCCGACGAAATGCAGACTTCGTTTGAAGGTCTTTAAAATGTAATGAATTGTTTAGGAACTTGTTGCGGTTTTTTCTAGTTTGCTGCAGACTGCAGTAGCAACAGAAAGTTGGTTTGAATTGAAGGCGGCACTCATAGACTTGCTGCTCCGGCGGTACTCTGCACTGCTACTATTTTCCGAGCGTGGAGTAGTAAAAAATGTCAGGTCTCAAAATATTTTTTCTTCGCACTGCCCCACACATTTTTGCGTAATAGCAGATCAGCGTTTCTTAGGCGGTGAGCCGTGACTCAAGGATTTTTCACAAGCCACTCAGCTAGTTGAAAATGTGTTCAATGACAAGTACGTTTTCAAAAAAATTAAAAAAATACTAGTCAAACAAACTTGACAACGCTAATAGTGTCAGCCAAAGGATGATGCCGCCAATTTCGGAATGAAATGCTATTTCACATTAAGAAGCATTTGCAATCAAATCAAAACCACCGCAACGCAATTAACTCTAACGAGACAGGGGCCACAGCTTTTTTCCAGGGCACCAACTGGACCGAGTAACAAAAATGGCTAGAAAGGGCTGGTCTCTAGTAACACTGTGTGTTGTTTGCCTCCTGCTCGATAACTGTCAATTTCTCTGCGCTGCACTTTCCGTGGGCCGTTTTCCTAAGCAACTGCATTACACTTGTCGCTTAGAGATTCGTTTCGACAGTACCCAATTCAACTTTTTTTCGAAATGTATTTTCGGTTGTTTTCCTGTTAATGCTGCACGAGTGCCAAGATTTGGATACTTCTCTGTATTTTGTTTACAAGATTTGCGTTCCATGTTTGTCTTTATCCTCATGGCTTCATTAAAGTGATTTTTGAGTCGGAGGTTGTTCCCAGATGTAATGTTTCGTTGCGTCGTGACTGTGAACATCCACAATCAAAGGTGGGTTTACACTAGAAATGCTTCTGAAGCGCGTGCAGAGCGTTCCGTCCTTCAACAGCAGGGATGCCCAACCTTCACTGACATAGGATCTACCTTTCATTTTTCAGTCTCTGGAGATCTACTCATCTGGCAAAGCTTTGAAACAAAACAAACCAAGCCTATCAGTATATCAACACTGTGAGATAAGCCAACATCTGCACTGCAATCTGTGACTGCATATGTCAAGGCTAGTCAGATTTGTGTATTGTATGCTAAGCCATGGCATACAATTGAAGCTTGTGTAACAGAAATCATGCAGTTCTTTACTTTGCACAAGATAACCCAGACAAAGTTACTCTTCTGTGAGATGCTATTAAGCAGCAGACATTAGGTGTAATAAAATAAGGAATCTCTTAGCTTTCCCATAGTGTAGCAACGAACTTATGATGGGTGCGACATGATGAAAAAAAATGTATGAAAAAAACCTCAATGCAAGAGCTCAGAAATGATTTTCAGCAGTTGGCACTTTATTATTATTGCTTTTCCTCAAGTGTTTAGTTCAGACACAAGGTCCAGATCCTTTGTAAATTTACCCTTAAGCATAAATAATCCAAACAACCACAACCGATCATTTCACACGAAACGTATCTTTTATCAGTTGACTGATACAGGCTGAGACTGGCCTAGACCTACCTGGACATGAAGCTCACCACAGCTTCCGGAGCTCACAACGCGCGTCAAGCGCTGCATGCGATCCGTTTTCCATGGATCCAGTTACGCAGCTGAAGCGCTTGAAGCGCCTAACGTACCGTTTCCACAGCCGCAATAAAACTAACAAACGCTTCGACGCTTGCAAAGAGCGGAAACCGCTAGTGTAAACGCACCTTAAGATTGATTTTGCAATCTAGTGTTTTTTCTGTGAATCTAGTGTTTTTTATCATGAAATCTAGTACTTTTCTGTAACAACGGAGTGANAACACTGCTGCTGTAGAGTCTACAGCCTACAGAAAACCCATAACTTTTAATTGTCTCNAGGAAGTATATTATGATCCAACAATGCAGTNGTGCAACACCTCACTGCTTCANCCGGAAAACGCAGCGTAACGTTCAATTACTAGCTTACTTGNTAGCACGACGCGCCTTTACACACAGCGAAAATGTCCAGAAATGCGTTGCAATGCCGACCCTATAGACATTGTGCAACTCGATTGTAAACCAGAGACAGCAGCAACGCTTGTGTTTGTTTGTACAGGTCACTGAAACTTTTAACAGATGACCAAGTGACTTCGCAGCGGTTTAGCTCAAAACATATTATATTGTCGTGTGTAATTTAAAATTTTATAGGTAGAATTTTTAGCAAATTACAATTGCACTAAATTAAAAATCTCAATTACAGTTACAATTACACAAAATTGTGCAATTAATCACATTCAACTCGCTCCTAAAAACACACTAGATAGCCATAAAAAAACACTAGAACACTAGATGAAATGAAAAAACACTAGATCTAGTGGAAGAACACTAGGAATGGCACCAGCAGCACCACTGTACAGCAGGCCTGCCCAACCTTTATAGTGTTGCGGCTTGCGGGCCACTTTCTCATGAGGAAATTTATTGCGGGCCACTAACGTGTTTGTGTCTTTGTGACGTAACAATAAGCTATTGTGGCGTAACAAATCCCTTGATTTTGATAAATTTTATGTGATAACACGAGGTGATAATTGAGTCCTATAGTTGTACGCAGTGTTACTAGCTTGTATGGATGTAAACCAAATAAAAAAATTGACATATTTTCGAAGCGTTTGTTATACAAGTTTTTGGTGGTAGGCCCATAACAGAAACAACAGGTATAATTTTGGTGCGTTTTGATGGCAAATATACTTGAGCCCATAAAAAAATATTAAAAATTGGAAAAGTCTGCTTACGAACTTATTACATCGTGGGGCACTTAAAACAACCTCAGGGGCGCATGCGGGCCGCGGGCCGCGGATTGAGCAGCCTTGCGCTACAGTATAGTGGAATCAGCCGATTGGGCTCTGCTTTCATCTTTTTGCGATGATTCAAACTTGCACCAGTCCGTCGCCAGGATTTTGAAGCAGGGGGGGCAAAAATCACAAAGGGGGCACATTTTTTAAATACAATATTGGATATATGCAGCAATCGCCACGAAAAACGTCGTTTGCGACATGTAGACTTTACTCACATTTAATTCGACCCAGAAAGTTATACAGATATGAACGCCGAACCGGCCGAGCACCGTCATTTGCTCTTTTGCAGCTTGGGCAAGGGAAGAGACAGCTTATTTTTCAAATCATTAAAACTGCTATCTCCTTGTAGACTGTACTCGCGTTTCACATTTGCCCCTCGCCTCTTCTTTATACTGCACGAGCTGCAGCACATCAGGCGGTTCGTTATACAGCAGGAAAATGCAAATAGACGATACAACATAGCAATTGAAGCACAAAAGCAGAAAGAATGTCATCCTTTCAACCTCCCCGATTAGAAGAAAACTTCGTCAAAGAATGGTTTTAACTCATTTCTGAATCAACATATCTCTGTTATACTTAAATCATTTAAGTACACACAAGGCCGTATTTGGCTGATGCGGGCCCAGTGGTGTAGGAAACGGGGGTGCAGGCGCACCCACAAAAGTTTTGATTTGGTGAAATTCCTGGCAAAATCCGTGGAAATTCGGGCAAAAATGGCGCCCAAAATGCTTTGATTTGAAAACAATGGCGCCCAAAATCGCATGAAGATTTCTTTTGGAGGCAATCCGAAATACGGTCTCATAAGAAAATTTTCGCACAAAAAGTGGCCCAAACACTTATCGGGCAAGTGTGGGGAAATTCAGGCAAAAATCATTCATAGCTGTTCCTCCGCCTATGTGCGGCCCCCTGGGCTAATCCACTTGTGAGGCTCATCTCCCACTGTTACTATGGAAAAATGGAAAAGCACCAAGCCAAAAATGACGATATTGACGCTCTGAAAGTACGGTCAACAAATAATTTGTAAACCATTAGTGGAGTGTCCCACGATCACTGAACTTGTTGCTACTTTTGATGCAAAAGCGTTCAATGACGCGGAATCGTGTAAGGAGTGGTTGGTTGGCGGGAAGGCCCGGACCTCAGGGCCCCTGTAGTCAAGGGGGTCTCAACATGAAAGCTGGCATTCAATACAGTTATATCCTACCTACACACTATATGATTGTTGCCCAATGTTCAATGCAATATACAGACTATGCGTGCAAGTGCAACAGGAAAAAGCACAATACAGACGCTTGTGGCATCATAAAACAACGGTATGGCATCTTATGCCCGACACAGAGGAAAAGAGCAAGGCATAAAGCATGTTACGATGCATTTCGAATAGGATATCAATTGATTTGGGGAGTTCTGGGTAAAATTATAAAAGACAGCAGTGATAAAGCTGAAGCGAAGGCCAAGGCTACAGACAGTAGCAACATGTTCTGAAAAGTTAGTAATGGCTTTAATACTGAACTTTGGGATTGCGTTCTACCTCGTTTTGACGCTGCAGCGAAGTTACTGCAAAGTGCAAGTAGATCACTGAATACCGTTGTTAAAACGCTACTGTCACTAAAATAATTTTTACTTTATTTAAGGGGACAATTTGACAACTTTGAGGAATTGGGAAAAAACTGGTAAAAGTGACTACCAAACCGAAAGACGACGAACCAGGTACTGTAACTCAAAGACTGATTATGATTCAGATCTGACGTCCGCCAATGAGTGTATGCCTTCCTGTAGAGATCAGTTTAGAGATAATACATTATTTTCCAATTGCGGATCAATCTCAATTCATATCGGCCTTAGATAAACGGACGAATGCTTATAGGATGGTCAATAATCGCTTTAGATTTCTCTCTGAGCTTGGAAGAGATACAGCGAACATTGATGACATGTTGGAAGTGAATTGCTCCAATTCTGTAATTTTGTTAAGTTATGTGTCGACGAAAACCAGGGAGATGAGACACACGAAACATCTATGCATCGCCTAATTCAGGAAAGAAACCTGACATCACTTTTTCCAAACATTGCTATCATTCTGTGTGCGTATATACCTTTGTTTAATATCCTCAAACAGCAATGGTGAACGGTCAATTTCGAAACTGAAATGGATAAAGAATGAACTCAGGTCATCACTGTCACAGCAACGTTTAAATCATTTGTCGCTGCTGAGTACTAACAGCGAACCATTACGGAAACAAAACTGTTGCAAGCTGATACATGAATTTGATTGCAAAAATGCACGTGAAATACTATTGAAGTTTAAGTGTGACACTATGACATGCTGGGAAAAACTGAGAACGTTTTCGTATTCCTGAGCTTATGATAGTACAAACGTTTCCGTTTTCACATCACATACCTACCCTTTTCATTTGATGTTGCAGAGTGTGTTATTTCGCGTGATGAAAACGAGTATTGTGGGGATTAGTTTTCTTATTGAAAAATGGGGCCCTCGAAAAATTGTTGCTCAAGGCCCTTGAAAGCCTCATCGGGCACTGAGAGGGGAATTACTTGAATATTTCCTTAGCTAATGGAGCACGCTCCATGCGTTTTTGCCAGATGGCGGTACGTTGTTTGCTAGCTTAGATAGCTTTTACACTCTGCGTCATGGTTTAATCAGGGGCATTAGTTCCGACAAGAAACTCATCCGCTTACCTTTATGTTGCAACGCTTCGATGCAGACCTACTGCGGACTAACGGACTGTACTGGCAACAGTCCTAAAACTGAAACTGTTTTTTCGCTTTGGAGGCTTCTGAAGTCTTGCGTCGGTTACAAGTTTGCCCTACTGCATTCCTTTGTTCAGCACTGCCTTTCCTTTCAGTGCTGCCATCAGGCATGAAAAATAAACTTGTAAAAAAACAGACCAATTTTGCACAGCCCAACAGCAAGCCGAGAACTGTGCAAGCGAAAGCGACCGCGTTTGTGATTACCTAATTTGAGTAAGACTGGGAAGTTCTCCCGCGGGTAAGAAACAACGGAACAATAGTATTATTATGAAAGAATTGCGCTGTTGATACCATTCGATAAGAAGTTGGGTGCAATTGTCGCACGTAAATCGTGAAGTTCAACGAAGTGTAAAACATACTTTAGCTTAGAGTATTTTTACCTCTGTTTCTACTTCGACAGTCACCAAAAAGGGGCACATTCCTATAAAAGGGGGGCCACTCAAGGGAGTCACAGCCGTTTGGGGGTGGCAATTGCCCCAAACTACCCCCCTTGGATCCGCCATTGGGTGTAGCCCTTTTTTCATATTCGAGCAATCTCAATCTGTCCAATCCCACAGTTTGGTTTTTATTTTAAGTTATTTATTGCCGTCACATATATATAAATATACTTATGTTACGGCTGTGGGTATGCTTACACTACAAAACAGTGTGACAAGTTTTAATCAACGGAATTGCAACTGAAACCAAAGCTTGAAAAAAACAGTAGATTAAATCAGAAACTCAACATCGGCCGTTTCTTATAGTAGGCAAGACATAGGCATTCAATAATAAGTAAGTTAGTTTCACTTTTCAGTTTGTGTTTATTAGTGAGTGTGTTACTGGGTGGAACCGTGGAACTGCTGTATGGTTGCACAAAATGTTTTTTGACTTGGTTCTAGCTAGTACATCGTACTTTTCATTCCTTCTTGAATTGCAGCTCCTGTTCAAGGTCAGGGAGTTCAACATAATTTTTTTCAAGTATGAACAGCCACTTGCCCAGTTTTCCTCAACTACTAATTATCGGGAAGGTAAATTTAGGTATCCGATGCGTCTCAGACTGCATTATGATGCAGCACTGACAACAAATACTAATTTTATGACCCACAGTCTCGATTACTTTGATTCAGCCAGTGGCCCATATAGTACGAAACTGACTACAACAGAAAGAAAAAGTAGTGCCCACGAAAATAGATTCACGTGTCCTATTCTTAGAGCAGTTACAAAATACCATTTGAATCGCTTCTAAAGATTGCAAACGCTCTCCCTAGATTCTATGATCGACCAAAAAAATAACTATAAAGCAATTCAAAGCGCGCTTAATTTAATAGAAAACCTTCCATTTCTTTTGCCTTCTATCTTCCGCACACATCTCAATCATTACCATTACTTTCATGAATCAATTTTTATGCTACGCTCATTCCTTTTCAGAAAAAGTATACCAGGCTCACTCCTCACGAGTTTCGATGAATTTAGCACATCTTTTCGGTGGCTTTCTGTAATTGCAGTCTCTGCAAAAAATGCAGAGCGTAATTTAAAGTTTTACCTTGTAGTATGGTTGAATAAATTTTGTTTGAAGAGAACTTATTCCGACAATATTTTTTACATTACACTTGTTTGTTTCAAAAGCTCGTTAAATTATTCGTTTGATGAACTTTGCTGATATCCAACGAGCTACAAGGCTGTACCCTTCTACCAGCTTCCTCAGCAAGAATTATTTTCATTTGAACTAAGCCAAACGAGCAGAGATACAAGCAGTTCTGCCAACATATAAGCAGCAAACAAACATTTCAAACTCTGGTGGTACGCAGTGTCCAATAACATGCATGCTATGCGTGCTTCACCCTTAACCTTAGTGTGCTTCACCATTGACTCTAGAGTCTATAGACGATGTAATCAAAACTTAAGAGGTTACTGTTGCTTTTGCGGAAGCCACTGCCTTGTTGATATCTCAGGCGGACGCATGACGCCTACGTAAAGTATGACGTCAGTGATACAGCATTTATCAATAAAAAGCATCAATATCACTGGCGCATAAAACTGAGAAACAGTCGGAGTTTTATTTGTAATTGAGAAATAGCAAAATTTGTTGGGCCAATGCCCAAATTTTGCTATTCCAACAACTTTTAAATCATTTCGCGGAAGTGACCACAAAATTGCTACTCTTGACCTCAAACATCCTGATTTTTTGTGTTTTCATTTTTTCAAGTTGCCAACTTCAGTCCTGACTGTAGAAAATGCACATGACATGGGTGAATGTGGGTTTAAACATTCAAACGAATCGACCATTTTGCTTCCTTCTCTTTCAAAGCTGACTTCATGGTTTCAGCAAACTTGTTTTGCTTATGCCGTGGATTTTCCCTCTTACGTACAACTGCAGGACAATAAAGGTTTCTCTTGCCGCAGCAATACGAAGTAGTTGTAAGCTCCGTGCTGTGCTTGCAGTGCCAGTGACGAAGCATTCAAAGTAATTTTTCAAATGTGGCAAAGAATCAAGGTTCAAGTTTGTGAACCTGCAGCAAGATCACTACAGCTCAATTTGCAGTGCACTGATGATGATAACAGGAGTTATCGAAACGTTTGCAGTATGTCATTTGTATCGTTTTCTTTAGCCGTGATTTTCATTATAAGGCTATTCAGAACTTCCGCTTTTCGTGTACCAAAGTTTGTGATTTATATGTTACCAAACAGGTGACGAAGTTGAATCAAGCAGCAAATTTTTTAAAATAGGAAATCGAATTAACGTAACACTAATCCTCTGTCCTGAAGCGGAT
>JGI24158J21664_10009823_pt1 | contig 12772 bp, 3 predicted proteins | sample Ectturendosymbi3_FD_21664 | JGI IMG/M metagenome (IMG submission 21664) | reverse complement strand
CATCGATATAATACAATTCTAATCTTTACAAGCATTTTCTTTTCCCGTAATTACAGTACATGGTCGTACATTTGTTTCTTATTAAATACATCGAACATTTTTAGGGCAACAGTAAAACCTTTGCAATATTCTTTCACCCTGCATGGTCATAGACTCTCGTCAGAAGAGATTGCAATGAATATGCAGCTCAGACAATGCTTTACCAGAGTCAAGCCTTTCCGACTGAAAAATGTCCAGATTTTGTCTGGCTTTTTTTATTTTCAAAAAAGCCAAGTGCGCTAAAAAATTCAGAATTTCAAAATCTGGCTTCAAAAAAGCCAAATTGGCACCCTGCTTCATGTTCAACACTCCAAGCAATGAACGGTGACGCTTTGGGATCAAGCCTCAAATACGTTTCTTACCTCATAAATGTACCAAAAATAATCAGGGGATGTTATTCTAGGTAACAGAGGCAGGTACTGCTCTGTCTATAAATTACAGGCCAAAACAGAATACCGATTGATAAAAACTACACTGATGTCTAGTGTTTTAAACTTCAATTTAGATGTTGAAGCTTTGTTTGGGGGGCTAAGCCCACAAAAGCCCCCCGTATGGACGGAACTGAATTTTGAGCCCCCTGTGTCGCTAGGCGGTAAACTTGCGGATATTTGTCTGATACGGGTAATCGCATATTCCGGTTAAACACGTACAAAAAATCTTGGCAAATTGCTTATGCGATTTTAACTGGATTCATCTGAACTAACACCCGAGATCACCGGAAAACACTCCGAGAAATTTTTGAAAAATGCTAAAAACAACATCCTAAAAAATCAAAAGAGAACGAAATACCGAAATACAGGCTAACAGGGGGGTCCATTTTCTACATTTAGCCTGCCAGGGTGGCGCGCACCTGCCCCCCCCGGCAGTTACGCCACTGCCTCTCTGTAGGGGACACGGGAGCTTCCAAACATGTATAAAAGTCACCTGGACAAAAGTTTAAGATCCCATGCTTTGCAACAACATATAAAATTGGTACGTGTTGTAAATTTATCAATTTTTTGATAAGCTATCATTTGATTCTTCAACCCCCGCCCAATTCGAAATACCTAAAATTACCTTGGCTACCAAAAGTTTAGAAGCAAAATTTGCATCACTGCAGACAAACTCCCCAAGATATGATATTGGTTATACGCGAAAATTAAAGAAAGATTTTTTTTAATATTAAGAAAAACACTTCCTTAAAGTCCTAAAATACAAAAATACGCTCAATCTCATCTCAAGACAAACACACAACGCTTGTTGCCTGCTTTGAAAAAAACATTTGTCTCCTTGGAAAATATCCAAGCCAGATAGAAAACACACAATTCTAGAGACAAGCGCTAGCGCCAAAAGAATCCAGCGCCAAATGACCGTCACCAAAACGGCGACGCCAAATAGTCCCACTGCGTAGTCGGTACACGAAAATTGAGACAATTTCATTTTTACTTCCTGTATAACTTTCTTTCAGAGCAAGTGCGTCGATTTTTTGTTTTTTATGTGTTTTGTTCGTGTTGTGCCATGTTCGTCGTCATCAGTCAGGTGAAAATTAAGCGCAACAACTTACCTTTGCTCTTTGTCTAAGAACTGTTTAGATACGCCACGGACGACAAGCGAATTGGTGATATATGTTGAAAACGCATGGAGGAAATGTTACCAAACTTAAGGTCGGCCTTCAGTTCTTGAATCAAAAGAAAGGATTTAGAAAACTACGGTCGGCAATTTTTGTTGCTATCCATGATCTAAAGCAGGGTTTCTCAACCAGAGCCATCGCCCCCCTTTGGGGGCCGCGGAGCGGTTCTCCAGGGGCCACGAGCAGAGGCCCTTACCGAATAGCTCTGCCGTGATATTGCAAAACCTAAAACAAACCAGGTAATTTTCGATGGGCAAGGACCCGCAAGTGTTGAGAGCCTTTTGAAGGGGACACAAGCCATGAAAGTTTGAGAACCACTGATCTAAAGCTTCTGAGAATGAAACCGATAATCTGGGTTAGCGCGTTCATGCTTCCAGACAGATGAGTTTGGGGAAGTGAAATGCTTCTCTTGGAGCTACACATTTATTTCAAGAGATTTTAAAAAATGACACTACACAACTTCAGCCATTATAATATTTGGCTAAATCAATGCAAAGTTGACGCACCACAGTAATCAGCAACATAAAAACTATTCTTTAAAATATATTCTGATTTCTGCACATGATTCTAGAGTAGCGAGGATACATTAAACTTTTAACGCCTGCAATTTTACAGCAAAGTCTGGAAAAGTTGTAATCTTTCTGCCAAGAGCACAAATCGGCCACTATAGGTCATCTTGGCTTTCATAGGCACAGACTTTTTCACATCTAGGTACTGAAACTTGATACGAGGTTGTTGGCTCGTTGCTTTCGTTGGGTTTCCACTCGTCATTCACGTTTTGTTTAGAAACGTAACGTACAGTTCGCACTTTTCGTCGACATACAGAAAGAGGAAGAAAAAATGACAACGTCGCCGAGTGATGAGCCCGGTGACAAGGAGCTGAGCAAGCCTCCCTCACCTAAGCCAGACACTGGCAATGGAAGTCCACCCACTTCTAAGATTGGTGAGTGGATGTTGTGCCCAGGTAGCAACAGTATAGACTGCATGCGGTCCAGGTAAACTAATATCATTTTTTTATTGATTTCTACTGTGTTAATTTCGGTATTTTTGGTGGAAAGATGGTCTAAGTACCCCGTTAAAAACCAGCTATGAGAAAGTCATTCTAAAGATTGACACAATATTTGCAATTAATGTTACTTGTACAGCAGCTACTTGCAACATGAAAAGAACATTTTCTCTAGTAAGTTATTGTCAAATGTAGCGCACTTACACGCACACACTACATACTTTGTTTCTTTGTGAATAAATCCAGTGAGCAATTGAAACGATAATATGGAAGCTTGTGTTATCTATTTAAAAATCCTTTTTCTTTTTGCCTGGATAACACTAGACGTTTTTTAGCAATGCACGATTCCAGTAATTCTTCTGCAAATGTTGCATCTAAATCCAATCAGTGTTCCATTAAACGATTTTGTAGAACGGAGATGTCCAACCCAAATGAGGGTACGTGTCAAAGTTTTTCATATAATCCAGTCCCGAGCCATATCATGTTCAATTATTGCTGCCATTCAATAATTGCTGCCATTGCAAACGAGCTTCTTTGTCATCAAACAAAATGTCATCAAATCACTGCAGTAGACCACTTACCGTAAAACCTCTATTTCACCGCCATGGCGCTCTATTTTTCAACCCTTCCCCCATAGTGGTGTTCTATTAGCGGTGACGTTCAATTAGAGGGTGGCGCTCTATTTTTCGACTAGCTGGTCAGAATTTTGAGATAAAATTTATTAATGAAAAGAAAAAACATTTTCACGGTAGAGAGAAGATTTCAGCCGTAACTATTTCCAAGGCGTTCAATTAGAGGGTAACGCTCTATTTTTCAACCCTTCCTTTATAGTGGCGTTCTATTAGAGGTGGCATTCAAATAGAGGTGGCATTCAAATAGAGGTGGCACTCAAATAGAGGTTTTATAGTAGTTATTCATCACTAGTTTCGGACAGCAGTTAGCCGCATGCGAATAAACTTGCTGATTCAATCTATTACTATACAAACGCGAGTAATTGCAATTTACGCCAAGCAGAAAAATCAACTTTTACTTAAACCTCATGCCACGCGGGCCATTTTTGAGTCCATGGCGCGCCACGTTGGGGCACGTGTCCCCTGTGTTGTGCACCCTTGTAGACCCCTGTGTTGTGCACCCTTGTAGACCAAAAACTTTTGAGAGAATTCTTTGTTTCGTATGTCAGGTTATTGTTTCTTTGCTTGTTTGAAACTAGGAAAAAATGTTCTTTCACATTTCACGTTATGATCAAATAATATTCAATTGCGACCAAGCGTGTGTGGGAAATCCCCTGTGTTACCGTTGTTTACCGAAGCAGAGCGCGAAGTGCGCTCCCTTCAATGCTGTCCAATCACAGATAAGCAGCGGTCTGGCTAGCTGGGGCTTGAAATGTTTTTACAATCAGATGAGTTGCAACACGATATTTGTCGCTTAGCTACAGGACCAAACACAAATTTAGGCCTGAGATGATATGGACTGCTCAAAGAACACTCCTTTGTAATACCCCCAGCAAGATTTTTCAAAAAGAGCAGTAAGTGCTACAAATCAGATATTTTAAAGTTGCAATTGCGAATTTTTCTAGAAGGACAAAGACGTTTACAACACATGAACGTGACCAGTGTGTGTGTGAAGCAGACAATGGCACCTGTTGAACTCTGCAAACATTTTAGATAGTATGAAAGTTTCTCTGTCTCATTCGCGATTTGGTACGCACCTGTTTTACAGTATGAACCATTTTGCTTCTGAACTTTCTCGAAGTTGATTCCAGAACAATGCCTCATTGCTTTGAAACAACGGCAAAAAAGCACGGGATGGTTTAAAAGTTATAACGAAAACTTGTGGTCTGCGCAAAATGTACTCAAACATATTCAAAAATGAACATGAATCTTTAAGTAACAAAGGAAATCTTTGCAATAGAGACAGAAAACTTTAAATAACTTTTGATCCTATTTGACGATTATTGCTGGGACGCTGAACATGCGTTTCTACAAAGTCACATTTATTTTTGATGAAAATGGTCTATTTTTGGCATCCATGAAATCTACCAAAACTAAAAAGTTTTTCAGAAACGAGAAGTCGCACCATTAAACACAAAAGAGTATCTGAGGTCTCTGAAAGTTTGATTTTAGATATAAAACAGGATTAGAAGCGAAGGGCGCATTTCGGAATACATTTTTGCTTTATGTATCGCACTCTCATGAGCTTTCACAAAGAGGGTAGAGGTCTTACCGAGTGTGCAGGGCGTGCATACATGGGGTTCTCTTTTCAATTTACGCGATTAAGTGCCCCCCGTTGTTTGATTGACGCGCTTTCAAAAATTTTTGTTTTTGTTATGGTTGTGACCTCGACCTTGTAAGCCTGAGTTTGAGTATACGTACAGCTCACATTTGCGGACATGTACCTGCACTTGTCGTGCGCATGTCAGATAGGGACCAAAACAAGTTTTTGAACAGGGGCTCCCCAAAAACGTTTTGCACAAGGCCCCCCGAATTGCTAAGACCACCACTGCACAGTGCACACGGTAGTCGAATGCTTGGAAAACATGAAATGAATATGCAACATGCTTGACGTATATTTCGCAAAATTTCAGATCTTAACGGTGCTGCATCGGGTGCAAATCAAGCGTTGCCTCTAAACAGTTGCGCCTCACTTCCGATATATTACCAAACTACCCATATAAACCCTATCTTGTTTCTTGCAACTGAGGGAGTAGAACTTTTTTAGCAGGGTATACTACTGTTTACTCATAACGTAGTACACCCCCAATTCGTTGCGAAAACGATAGTTGTCATGACGTGAGTCTGTGACACCCGATATCACAGCGCGTGCCTCGGGAGCTTGTAACATGAGAAAAATTCCTGCTGTTTTATGGCAGGCTTGTTGTCAAGGCTGGACTTGCCAAACCTCGGCTGTGCCTCCACAACAAAAACATGGTGTCACCGCCTACATCTGGCCATGGAAATCAGTGCATTCATAGATGACTGTAGCTGATCGAAGAAAAACAATCCTAATTGTTTCTTTGCTCTTTGTTCGCATCGAGACCTCCACAAGCGTTGTTTTTGCTCTTTGCGTGGAGGGGCTAACGTAACAAACATTTCAATCTGGCCTGCAAACCCAAGCAGAGCCGTAAAAGTTTAACAAATTGTTTGATTTTTCAATAGTTCTAATTTTCTATATTTTTGTCGCCATGAACAGTTTGCGTTGTAATTCGCTCAAATTTCTTTGCTTTTGCGAATTTAGCTTTTACTGAAAACTTAGAGCTTAAAGAATAAGCAAGAGATGTTGTGCACCCTCGTTAGCGCTGACATAAATAACCATTAAATTTGTTTTGCTTCGAGCAAGAACTGGGGTTAAAGTCATTCAGTTTTGGAGGTTTAATCCCCCACCACAAATTCAGCGCTGCTGTGCCGGCGTGTGTTGCTAACAAACATCACAACCACTCAGACTTCAGCGAAATTTTGGAGCAATATTGTTCAAGATGGTCTATAAATATCGCTAGATTATTTTGGTGAAAACTTACTCCTCAATCCTCTTTTCCCACTTTCCCGAAATCTCCATAAATACACGTCACGATTCGTTCCCCCTCAACTGACCTATTCGAAATTTGACGTATTAGTCGCGATACCAACGAAAGAATCAGTTGTTTATATATTGCTGCATTCGTGTTATTTCGTGATTTGAGTCACAAAAATGCATGATTAAACCATACCATATTGCAGTGGCTCGTTTAAACAAAGCATTAGCTACGTTGTTTCAAATGCAACGAAGGCGGATTCGGCCCACCATACAAACCTGTCATATTCACTTCTTCATGTCCAGGAGCATGTTGCGCTTTATATCCCAGGCGCTGAAATTAAACTTCCTGCACCAAATCGGTGCAAAGGATCACAATAAACCTGCTAATGCCCTCCCTCAATTCAACTGTAAGGTTTGGGCATGTGATGTGAAGACAGCTGGTATTATTCTTGCTTTTTTATCATCTAAGTGTTATTATTAAGGTACATGACGCGAAAAATCGAAAACCAAAATTAACCACCTACGACATACGACTGATGTTCATGATCAGTTGACCACTTAATGGTCAACAATATCTTCGTGCCAATGGTGTTCGTCCCCCCGAAAATGAAATAGTGATTTGGACGAAAGATGGATACGGGCATACCCAAACCTACATTTCTACGAATTACAAGAAAATTTTTTGATCGTAAAAACCAAAGCCTTTTTTTTGAAACGACAAATAGCGTACTTTGCACGAGGTTCCAGAACAGCACGTGAAGTTGAATAATGAAACGTATTTTTCAGAATGTTGAAATTAAGTTTTTGTATAGGCAAGGTGACAATTGTATCAAAAGACTTAATTACGTTTGCCAATAAACATATTCCTTTAAGATTACTTCGCAAACTGCTGACTTATATGTCACATAAAAAGTTTTGAAGGCTGAGACTTTGTCAAGTTTATTGTAGGCCATCTTTCGTTTGCTGAAATGGCTGCAGTAGTAGACTTCATTTGTTGTAATCTATATATAGCCTCTCACTGGTAGTCTTAGCTATGTTTTCACAATTTGTACGTTGCTGGCAATCTTAGATTAATTTTCAGCGTTTTTCTTAAATGGCTCGCAGTCTTACTTTTGTTTTCATTTTTTTTCAACATGACCAGAATTCTTCGATTTGCTTTTCAGCGTTTTTACGTCACATCAACTTTCCCACGTCACAAAGTAACATGATTTTCAATAACTTGCATTGCCTCTGCGTTGCTTCATTTCTGATTAAAAATGGGTTTTAACAACAATCCGAAACGTTTCCAAATAAACCATGAACATCTTTTGGGCGGCTTTCTTAGTTTTGATGAACTTTTTTGAATGTTTGGCTGTAGTCAAAACTTGTTCTGATCAACTGTGTCTTCGTAAAATGTCCTAAAAGTATATGTTACGTAAGGAAACATTTCAGCCGCTTCGTTTCACGCTGTTGTTTACAGATGCAAAAAACAAAGCAAAAATGAACAGTGCTATTGACATTGGTAGAAAAACGAAATGAAGACCAGTAAAAATAACGAAAACCTCAGTAAAGTGTTTGCCAAGCCCTTCAGGTAAAAATCATAACAGTGATTCAAACAATCGTACCAAAATTACTCACAGAGAGAGAGCGAGGTAAACAAAAGGGCTAGCCGCGGGCAAACAATTAACTCTGGTATTCACACTTACAGCAAGTTAGTTCGCTGCACACAATAGCAACAGCCAACCAGACAATAAAGGCATGAAAACGCGCTTACCGTAACAGTATTTGTTAAAGGTGTTGCTATACTTACATTACATAGGCTTTATATGGTTTCGAAACATGCAATACAAAACGCGATTCTAATTCAATTAAAACAGTCTGAAGCCAGTAGTACGAGGCATTGTTAAATTGTCACAAAAAATTTAGTTTTGCGCATTTTAGTGAATTAGAAATTGACTGTTTAGAAATTTTCGGGAGATTTTATAATTGCAGGTAACTTACAGCAATAAATTTCTAGGTTACTGCTAATCAGGTGGTTTTCTAAGAATTAAGGTTCTTCTCACTTGCCACGAAGTATTTTTTGATCTGTTAGAATGAGATCAGTGGTTCTTAACGTTTTTAATATCGTTACCCCTGAGAAGAATATGATGGATTTCAATTACCCTCTTTTCAAAAAATAACAAATTACAGCTTGCAATCAACTAATAATAAAACAACACAAAAATGACATCATAATTTGCTTTCAAATATCCATTAAAAATATAATCAATGGGAAAGCTGATACTGTTGTTTTGCTATCATGCGGTCAAAACTAATATAATTAACACGTGTAAAAACAAAATTCAGAAAAGTTTCTTTGCAGCTGCGTTTCTTTGGAGGCATCTAATAGTTTTTAGCTTACACTAGACTCAAGCCTGCGCTGCTAGGGACCATTAGACTAGGATATAAGATACATAGAGACTCCGGTATTATGATGTCACAGAATTCATGGTATTATAAGTGAAATGAAAACAACACATGAACGCACAATGAACTCTACCGTACATTCTACAAAGTTAAAATACTTTTAGTCCCAACGTAACCAAACAACGATTATATCCATTACCTCACAAAAATGTCAAATTACCCCTTTGTGGTTAATCACCCACAGGTTAAGCACCACTGTGTTAGATCGACTTGAAAAATATATACTATATTTTAATTACGTCTTTCGTGACCAGGGGCCGAGGGCGGGCAAGGGAGGAACAATGCCCCGGGCGCTGAATCACTGGGGGACGTCGAAAAGAAAGTCCCAACAATGTCGCAAGTACTTTCTTCATTACAGTACATTTGCTCCCGAAATTTGCACCTTAGGTTCGAACATGAGGGGGACAAACTTGTTTCTTGCCCCGAGCACCATCTAACCTCGGTACGCTCCTGTTTGTAACTGACTACAGGACTTCGCTTCCTTTGTAGGTAGCAGAAATTTCAAGCCAAAGTTTTACTGTGGGTTTGAAATATTTCAGGAGATCCAGTCATGATGGGGTAGGTCCAGCAGGTCGTGTTTTCACGTTTTTGTTTCAGAGGTGTGTTTCTCCCAAGGGTCGGTGTAGTGGATGGCACATGTAATCATGGGCGTCTGCAGGGGGTCAAACGGGCATTTGTCCCCCTTGGAAATTAGAGAATAAGAACCAACATTTTCTAGAAAACCTGAAGTCAGCAGCTTAATTCCGATTGATTGAATTCTTGCAATGACAGTTTATTTGGAAGTATGACACTCACCCCGGGCAGAGGTCAGGCATACTGATATGATGTCATGCAATGATGAACTTCCAGTACAGCTACAATGCTGTGTCGCCCTGAACCAACCAGGGAGAGAATCGAACCAACGACCCTCGGCATAACAGCAATAGATATTACCCGCTCGACCAGACAATCTCCTGCAGCTGTCACGAACTTAGCGTAATATGTGGCGTAATCGCCCCGCCACACTCGTGTCCGCTCCATTGCCTGCAGAGGCAGGTTGCAAACCTTGCGAGCGGATTGTTCTACGGCTGCTACTGATTTTTGTTGCGTAACAATAACATGGCAACAAATCTACAAAGGTTCAAGTTGCGGTGGTGGGTGTTTTGCCTCATGTGACTGTTTAACGCAGTCATCTTTGGCAGGTAATGCAGCGAGGCAGTGAAAGTGACTGCTGATAGCGGTTAGCCACGCAGTTTGACTGTGTGAAAAGAAGAATGAGTGAATCTGTAACAATCTGTAAATTCTTCCAGAAGTTTGAAAAATCCATTGTTAGTGTGAGGCTGTGACAGTGCCCTGTGAGTGTGATCAATGTGCCTGAGTGAATGGTTTAATCAAACTACACTTATGCAGGCTTCTGTTCAAACAGTATAAAAGTACGTGGCTCGTTAGAATACGTGTATGCAGGCTTGTGGGAATACATCTTAATCGTTGAGGTTTAGTTCTGACTTCTGAGTGCAAAGATATGTTTGCTGTGGCGAGTTTTTTCATAATTCATTTGCTCAATTTTTTAAGTCTGCGTGGTGTTCTAACTAAACTTGGACAAGTAGATAATTCTAGTTTTATAATTTGACGAATTAGAGCGAAATGACGGTATTCTAACCTAATTTGCTGAAAGCTTCAGTGCCCTAAGTAATTAGTTCTAGTGTAATTTTCGGTTTTGCCAAAAATGCTAATTTGTCTAACCTAACGGCATTATTTAAAGATGAAACGAGAATGCACCCTCGTTCAATGAAAGTGCAACAAAATGGTTGCAACTTACAAGCGCCATGCCACCATCCCATCACAACAGCAGCGAAAACAGTAAAAACTCGATCAATTTCTTTTGTCGTGCACAGCTGCAGTACAAACTATGTGGCCTTATCAATGATTATTATTACGTCACATTGCCTATCCACTCACACGTAGAAGTCATAATAGTTACCAGCTACTTACGACAGTCAGTCAACTCAGTGGTAGCCTACTTGTAAACTTGTTGGTTGTTACTGATAGTTTACTTATAGAGCTAGCTAGTGTTAGTTTACTTATAGAGCTAGCTAAACTTACTTTGATTTGATTAAGTGTAATTCTAATTCTAATTTTAGCTCCATTTCCGTGTTTCGCAAATCCGCTATTTTAATTCTAATCTAATTCAGAAAAGCTAAAAAATCCTAATAGTGCAAGTCTAGTTTTAACTTTAGTAAGTTGTTCGAAGTCAGTATAGCCTAGGGGTCTACTTCTCATTGCTTGAAACAGTTTTGCGAGAGGGTCTAACTTTCTTGTTCTTTCACTGTTGTTCTGGCCGTTGATTATTCTGAAATTATGACTTATTTGTGGAAAATGCTCGAAAAAAACAAATATTAGGCAGTTTATGAAAAGAAACAGCATTTCTGATGATAGCCGAAGTGATGAAAACATTTCAGACAAAAGATTGAGAAGCGAGGTTCAACCAGTACAGACTAATGTGAGCACCACAAACGTGCTTGTGGAAAGTTCAAGTCCAGCTCCGACTCAGCTGTGTTGCAGTTCACATTGACAACGATATTGGATTATGCGCCGATTTAGCAAAAGCTGTAAAAGATGACAGAAAGTACACCCTTTTGGCAAAGTTGAAGCTCGTATGCACCTCCAGGCTCCACCTGAATACAATGGGACATTTTCTTTGTGGTGTGGAAAGGGTAAAGCGTTTTGTAAACGTCCATTTGCATTGCATCGTCAGTAAACTGAAAAGGATAAGCAAAATTTCGACGTTACCCCTTGGAAAAATTTCTGCGGACGCCCATGCATATAATGGACCATAATGGACCAAGCTATATCGTACACACTTCTTGTTGATGTAAGTTTCCAACCTCTAGAACAGCTATGTCCAACCCACATGGCTTACTGAGCCAAAAATGATGTCACTATCTTAACCAGGGCCGCATAATGAGTGACATATTAGTGAGGGCCGCACATTGAATGGCTTACTCTGATCTTAGCAAAGTAAATTTAGCTTAAGCTAATGTACTGCAGTCGTTCCAATCCAACTGCAGTGGTAACAGACGTGTTAAAGTGGCACTGAGGACTACCTGCATCAAAAATGTCGAATTCAAGATTATCAAAATAAGAACTGGTTGTCAGTATGTAGGATGTTTTCACTGCAGCTAACACCTAAACTGGGCCGCACAAAACCTTTGACTGGGCCGCGGGTTGGACATAGCTGCTCTAGAAAATTGCTTAACGCGAGTCACGTAGTGTTTCGCTTAGCACTTTGGCTTCAGTGACTGCCGACCAGAGTTTTACGAAGTTTAGCAAATCAGGCTTTTTATTGTAAACATCCTAGGTTTGCATGGGCGTATGCAGAGGGGGGGAAACGCCCATCTGCCCCCTCCTGGAAATTGGGACTAAGATCCAAAATTTTTCATAAACCTGAAGTCAGCAACTTAATTCCAATTTATTTATTTAATTCTTGTAATGACATTTTATTTACTGGTATTACACTCGCACTGCACACGAGCCAGGTTCACTGTTCTGGTGTAATGCAATGATGGGCTTGTGTCCGCTCCTTTCCCGGCAAAATTGGGTTGCGGGGTTTGCGTGCGGATTGTTCGTGGCTTCAGTCAAACGCTTGCCCGGTTTAGATATGACGAAAAAATCAGAAAAGACAAGCAAGGTTTTATTGAAAGGGTGCTTGATAACTTTGAACGAAATTCCAGACGTTTGCAGCTCTTGTTTTTAAGTGACGGTGACAAATCTTGCTAAGCAAAATAAAGTCATAATTTGTGGTTTCGTCAACGACCATGGCAATGCATCATTGAAAAGAAGTACCCTGCTTGTAAAATCTGCAGATGGCCTATTGTGTAAATCTGGGGTGGGCAAACTACGGCCCGCGAGGGCATTTTGTGCGGCCAGCAGGGCAGCGACACGTACTTAGATAAGGTATATTTCGAGTCTGTGTTAAAGTAATTTTATCGATTAGATTATAATTTTCGAGATTTATTCTGTCTATGTGTAGCCTACTGCAGTGTCAATGTGAAATACAGTCACTACCAAAAGTTTAAGACCACCCTTCATTTTAAAACAAAATTGACAAAACTTAATTCAAAACTCCACAAAAGCTGATTTATTCTCAATAATTTTTTATTTTCACACAAAATTCACATTGTAAT
>JGI24158J21664_10009821_pt1 | contig 12774 bp, 6 predicted proteins | sample Ectturendosymbi3_FD_21664 | JGI IMG/M metagenome (IMG submission 21664) | reverse complement strand
ATGACAATTCAATGACAGAGTAATACCATAGGAGTACATGCATTGGATGTCGTTCAGCAGCAGTCATCAATTCACTTCAAATCAACATCAGGAAACATGCTAATAAATAGCTGAATTTGTGAAAAGAGGAACATTGGCCATGGGTCGCGTTGCATCGGTTGTTGCATTTTCAAGCTTACCGTTTTTGTCAAATGTGACCTGATGGTATGGCGATCGTGATGAAATATTGTTAAGCACGTGACAACAAGCAGTATGATATTAACTCTTTTCTAAATTTTCTTTGTTTAAGCAGCTTATTTCCAACACCAGGAATCCATGAACAGGTTCCCGTTTTCAAGTGTTTAACAATTGAGTATATCCTCACCACTTGGAAAAATGAGAAGTGAAAATAAGGTAACCAAGGGTTAGAAACATCCTGAAGTCACATGAATCAAAAAGTGAAATGAACGTTTTGCTTGTAGTGGCCCCAATGTAGGAAGCGTTTTGTAAACATTTCTACGTTCGAATAAATGAACAAATTGGAGCTAAAATACTCTGAAGGCGAAAACGTAGGATTATACCAGTGAAGATAAGCCTACCAGAACTGTTATGTTCGAAAGTTACAGAACGTTACTTTTGCGTACATCAACTGGCAGTTTCTTATCAATTCATCATCCTTTTTATGTACCAGATTTTTCGAATAATCATTATAGAAGTTACGTTGCCGTTAATCTTGATGAGCCGGTGGATGTTATACTTCATCCCGCTAGTTCATAGATTTACGTGCTTGTAAAAAAAAATTGCGACCAAAAGCATTTGAAGGTGGAACCATCGTAGTGTGCTGCAGGAAGAAAATGTCCATCAAAAGCTGCTTTTAATGTGTGAAAATTGTGTGAATACATCTAAAATAGACTTTTTACAGCAAGGCTTACGTGCAGCCGATTTTATCGAAGGTTGGGAAACATGGCGTCGGGTTCAATTCAGTTTTGTTATACCCACTTTTATACTCCGTTTTGAGTTTACGGGTTGTTTGCGGTTCTCATCTCCTCTTTCCCTCGGCGGGGACCACGCGACAACTCTCGTTGTGAACGCTTCATTGATGGCAAGCCAACGGCAGCAACTCTCGTGAACCTTTTCCTTGCACCCACCCAGTAACGCCGAGGACCAGGCTGGACGGGCCACGACTACTGTTTTTCGAATCTTTGACCGGGTATCGAACACAGCCTACTTTTGGTGGTTCGTCCTAAGCACACTTGCCTGTTAGCCATTGAACATTGCTTTGCTGTTTTTGCAAAGGACAAAGAGCCACTTAGCCTTGCAATTTAGAAAGTGCAGTTGTGAAACGATCATCGCTTGTCCTGCATATGTACGTGTCACCGCAACAAAAGCTGAAGTAAGCTTTTTCCCTTCTCTTAGCTTTCAAAGTACTGACCTTTAGTTATCGAATAAATGGCAAAAGTTCATGGTGCAGCCAAAAAATCTTATAGTTCTATTATCTTCTACATGACAGAAAAGCAACATTTGGATAAACGAAAAGTGACTCAGAGTCATTTTTAAAATTTTTCTTTCTGTTTGCAAATTATAATAAAATCGCTGAGACCCCACGCAAAGTAGTAGCACTTGCGCCTTCAAAAACCTGTAACAATTAAAAAGTAAAACCTTTCATAAATAAAAATGAAAATTTTGGTAAAGGAATAAACTGATTAAAATTCTTTCGAATGTAGCAGTTTAGATAAAGAGCTTTATTGATGTAAACCATTTGCACTGAACAAATATTGCAATAAACTACACTGTCGGATGCAGTTTTTGGAAAAGCACTTTTGTGAAAAAACACAAAATATAAGATCATGTAAAATGTATTACACTTACCCGCCGTGTCCACTGTTAGTTTGATTGGTAAAGACTGTTTTGTTTGCTTAGCTCCATCAAGTTCCCAAATGGTTTTTGTTCCGCATTGCAAAGTGTCAGAATCGGTCACAACTGGGTTGGCTAAATATAAAGTGCCATCTTTTTGGGATATATAATGTGTGCTGTTTCCAGGAGGCTTGATTACTTCCATTTTATTCACAGCCCACCAGAAGTAAACTAGTGAAAACGCTGTAAAAGAATTAGAAAAAATTTTTTATAAAATATTTAGGAACACCTTATAACAGGATTTAAAACTATGGGATACGCACAGTGGTGTGTGCCAGAGGCAAAGCGAGGAAGCCTTGTTTTTCTTTGCTTCTTTAAAGGGGAAAGGACTACCCATACTTTTTGATGGGGTACCTAAATACTTTCATTTTTTTACCTTTTTTGTGAAATTCGAAACAAAACTAGTTCTGAAATCTAAAATGTAATTGGTAATGTACTTTTTTATGAAACTTTCTCCAATGAATTTTTAGAATTACACACCTGGATATGTTCCACGCCACCTACCAATATATGCCGAGGTATAAGCACCCAATGCAGTTCTTTGAGTTTGCAAGTGTTTAATCCTTTCGCTAGTTTTGTAACAGTTGTTTAGTGAAGTGCAAAAATGAAAGCACCAGTTGAAATACGATTGCCGAAAGCAAAGTGCTTTACAATGAAATTTGCTTCTTGTTAATGCGAAGCTAAAATTAAGGCATAAAAATTAAAAAAAAACGTTTCATAGTGAAAGCCTTCTTTTTCTTATAAAGTTTTGTTGAATTTTGACCAAAAATTAAAAAATGTAAACTTTAAGATTGAATGAAACATACAAAGTAGGCTGTAGCAAAATTTTTCTTTGTTGTTTTTCACCAAGTGTCTCTATTTGGGAATGGATATGCTATGTATCTTGACTACATAACCATATTTAAAAAGCATGTGTTTATAACCCAATAACGACATCACACGATCGGAAAATTCAAAACACTGTCGAAAATTCAAGCAACTAATTTATTCATTTATTCACTCTCAAACCTGCATTTCCTCTCGGAAAAATCGCGGGGCAGCAGTCCAAGGAGGTCTCGAAACACCTCACTATTTTCAGCAGCTTTTGATAATTTTGCAGGCTTCACTTAAAGGCGTGACCAGGCCTAGTTAGAGATGTACTCTCATGACCTGCTCCTTGGTCAGCTTTTGTGTTGTTTTCCCGTGAGTGTAGCCAGCAAGACTTTCTTCGCCAACTTTTTGGGGCATTATGATAACGTGGCCGAAACAACGTAGCTGGGATCTCTCTATTGGGATTAGAAGTGGCTCAACGTTCAGGGCTTTACGAATTTGATATATGTAGACTTCGTCGAGAAACGTTTACCCCGTGGACTCGCAAAAATTCAATTTCTGCTGTTTGTATGTGAGATAGCACTCTTTCGCTCATTAATGAAGAACTAGACCCATGGGTGATGATCGGAACAAAGGCTGAGTTTAAAACAGAAAGTTTTGCGGTGTTCGAAAGCTTTCGATTTTTGAACACATAATGATGAAGTTTACATAAAAATTACAACTAATTCCGCAAATGCTAGAATTTTATTTCTTAGCTAAAAATATGCTTTAGGTTCGCCGCTTTCTATTTTTGTTACATTTTCTAAATCAATGACTGAACAACGGTTGCCATTAACTTACTTGGCGAGTAGCTGATGCTAGGACAATTAATAGAAATTCCGTTCCCTTGATTAGTTCTAACAGTAGTTTTAGGTGGCGAAGTGAAGTCATCAACATCTGCAAAAACACATTTTCGGTGAAATTCGCGCTATGCGACGTTTCCTGATTTGTTGCGAATTTACTTGTAATAATATAGCGACGTGGTGGTACAGGCATACTCGATCTGTATCACAGAAATGAGTACCTGGTAAAATACTTTATCAAACTAGCTTAAGTGCGTCAGCAGAGGCGTAGATTGGAAAGAAAAGGCGTTCACTTTTGTATCAACAATATGTTTTGTGAAAATCAGACCGAGAAGACGTATGGCTTGTAATTTCTATGATAACATTTGAAATAAATGAAAAACGACGATATTTTTAAATCAAAGGATGAAATACAGGAAAATACAGTATGAAAACACCAACATGTGCATAAATTCAGCTTATTTTTCGTTGTTCAATTGAAAGTTGGATTTTTCATTACAAAAAGCTTATAGCGCAAACGATTCCAGAAGGAAAACAGCCTGCAACCTTAGTTGTGTTTTTTTTTCTATTACAGTAATGTTTCGGATTATAGCAGCCTTGAAATTCTATTGGACCCCTTGATACGAACGTAATCTGGAGTTAGGAAGATCTGGGTTGTCTGAGAAAACGTAATAACTGCTAAAGTTCGGTGTCAACGAACAAAATCAACGCGACCGACAGACAAACTCCCAGCAGCAGTTGACCCAAACGGGAGGACAAGGAGCCAGACTACAGTAAAACCACTTTTTTCACAATAGAAACGACTATGTCGAAGCAAAAGTGAAATTTCAGGGGTCAGTGTCCACGATGTTTCGCGAATTATCATTAATAAATAATTTTCATGTTTATGGTTTTACTTCAATATTCTTGTATTGCAGCGTTAGTACCTATTAAATTGTAATGCAGTGTCAGTATACTTTCCCAGAGCAAGAATCTCTCTAGCGACTGTGATGACAACGGGATACTGCATCTCAGTGCAATCTACTTCATGTAATATCGCCCACGCACTTTTTCCTTGCTTTGAAACAAAAGATGATTGGCGACCTAAGATCAAACAGCATGATAACTAAAAATTTTTTTTGCGGCGGGTAACTTTCTATAAAAAAGCTTTGTGTTTGTGCACATTTCGGCAAAACTTGCCAAGTGTGTTAAAAATTTTACAAAGTGTATCTTTTTTTTTTGCATGAATGAGACGAAGACCAAAGACTCCAAAACACAACCAAAACGCTGACATCAGGAATGAATTTCCACGTGTAAAAGTGCGCTGCTTATTTTGATACATTTACTTGATCTACCTTTATTTGGGCTAATACTTACATGCAAAAGATAAAACTCCATAGTTGCTGACAACAGTGCCTTCATCGCTCATGACTTCGCACTGGTATTTTCCTGCATCGGATGTTTGTGGCGACGAGATGGTTAAGGTACCCACCAGAAGCTTGAAACGCCCTGTTGTGAATAGAAACTTCCTACTCAACCTTTAAGGAAAACAAAACCAACGTAAGTGAAATCGTAGAACTTCGTTTCACTGAACTGCTCCAGCAGTAGTCGATGTGTGTATGTGTACAACGTGACATCACTGCTTATTGAAGCTTGTGTGACTTTCAACCTGGTAAAACGAGTGTAATTTGCTTTCTGTTTGCGTGCAGCAACGTCTGTTCTTCTCAAACACAGCTCGTGAAGTTCGTTTGACGTCATCAGTGGATTCGCAGTGATTCTTGCACGCGCAGCTCTGCAATTAGGGCTTTATCCACTTCGCCAAACTGGCTACAAACGCACTCTGCTGGGATGTACACAAGGACATTCCATGTTAAAGAGACGACCGTAGCATTCCGCAGATGTTTACCGGCAATCAATACAAGTTTATGCGTCTGAGTTGCGTCTTAACAGTAACAACAACCTCTCGTTTTATTTACGAAATGTCCCCGAATGCTGATCAATAAAATACGACAGCACCATTTATCAAACGCCGGGCAACGAAATGTTTATTTCAAAGAGATTGGCAAGGGCCATTTCTCTTTGATTCTCTAAGTCTAATCCATTGATCCAGAATCAGGATCAATTTGCCACCTGCTAGCAGCCAAAATATCGAAAACTGCAAAGCTTTAAGCTTTTTGCATGTAATATATTCTAGTTTTGCCACATTTCTAATACAATTTTTTTCAGCTTCACATACACCCCTGTACAATATTAAGAGGGTGGCAGCCGCTGTGAGTCCTTAAATCAATGAAGGCTTAAATCCTCAAAAAACGACACAATTACAATCTTTTGGGTGCTCCAGCTGCTTCTTTCATCGTATGTTCTCGTACTGTTTCTTGCGTAGCAGCTTTTGCGTTTTCATAAACTTGCCCATTAGCGGAAGATAGGAGCTGGTTTAGTCATTTTTAAGGCAGTCAGTTAACAATGTATTGCAGTTAAAATAGACTGCGCATAGAGAAAGATTGTGCCTTTCTGCGAAATAGTTCTTTTCCGTCACACAGTAATTTGTGAGGGTTGCAAAGGGCTTGAAATTTAACATGGCGGCAAATACGCTCAGGTGTTAAAAAATTGGCAGTCCAACGATCATGCAACCGTGTTTTTGTCCTAAAAAGCTTCGTACTTATCTTCAAAACCCTTGCACGCGGGTTCCATGGTTGCACTTCTGACTTTCCCAGGCTTTAATTTTTCTCAACGAGCAATCATTTAATAAATTTTTGTATGTGCTGCTGTGAACGTCATTTGAAACGTACAAATTGCTAAGATGCCAGAAGGAAGTCAACACACCGTGCAGAGTCGCAAACAGAGCATTGTTTACCGAATATTGCGCTCGTGTAAAAGCTTTGTGTGACCTTGCGTCGTCTCAAACCAAATATTTTCGATTTGCATTTCTAATTGCCACACCACACGTAGAACTGAATGCACAATCTGCATCGATTGCATTACGATACGAAGATGAGTGTGACATTTTACGAGGCAATTACCACTACATATGTGATGCAAAACAGTTGGCCTTGCCACCTCCAAACACCTTTCAGTATGAGCGTCATTAGTATACTACTATCATCATGTGTGTTTTCCTATTGCTAAGGTTGTTGTGCTACTTGGTTCACTGTGTATATCATTCCCTGAGAAGGATCACGAGCAATGGCTTAAAATATTTCTTTCTTACTTTTATTGATATCTCTATTGTCATCCATTTTTTCCATAAGGTGGTTAGGATGGTTGGCTTAGGATATAACACATAAATCAACCAAACTGTTGCCTTTGTGTGGGTATCATATATGGAGGATAGTGTGCTAAGCAGCTCAATATAGTTTTAAGTAATCTCGGTGCTACAAGGATAACAGAAATTACATTTTGCTTCGATAGCCCAACGAAAAAACAACGTCATTTATTTCCAACTTTGTCAGTCTCGTGGTACCAGGCGTAATCTGTAACCTGCAGAAATTGGCGCACAAGTGAGGAGTCAAATAATTTCGGGGTGAAAAGAGTTTTGCAAAGCTGATGTTTTGGGAGAGAAGAGAGAAGACAACTTGCACAGATTTTACGGTTGTCGGCAAATTATAAGCTCAAGAATTGTCCTTTCAAATTCACTAAGCACATCGACCGCTTGTGACCAATAGGTCTGTTTCAAACAACAGAATTTTTTTCAGTTTTGATGCAATGAAGCTCTGCTGCATAATACGATTTTGACTTTGAGATACCACCTCCACGTCAAATATTCAAAAATTTGCTACAAGAAATGCATGCTGGTTTGGGTCGATAGTAGCATGGGCGCAATTTTGTTGCAAAATGTGAGGGGGACAGCTTAGTGTGAAACGAATATATTCATCCGGTCGATGCAGAAGTTAAGTTTTATTAATTCTGTACAATTTCCCAATCTTGTTTTTAGAGGTGTTTTGAAAGCAACGCTAATCAAGTTTTTCTTCATCCTTTTAACATCAAATTTGAATAGGTTGAACGTCAGATTTTAATATACAAAATTAATGTCAAAAGTTCCATTCTAAGGGTTATATTTGCATAAGGACACGAAAATATATTTGAGATTAGACAGAAATCAAACTGCACAAGGTTGAATTGGCAGAAAAATACCAAGTTTAATCTGCGTTAACACGAAAAGAATTAGGTGATACGTACCTGTAAAGCAAATGTTTTGCACTTGGATGAAAACATTTATGCATTGTGGATTTGGTTAAACTCCAGCAAATCAAATGACTTGCGAACCCATGCATTCAGCACAGGCACAAAGTGAAAGAGTCACGGAATAAATATATTTTGGATTGGTTGACCACCATTGTCGTGACATTACAAGAAATGAGGCTAATTGTGTAGCCCAGCGTGGTCCAACTGCTTTTGGCCTGCGGGCCATTTTACAAAAACGGGGTAACTTGCGGGCCACGTCGACAAAATGATGTATAAAACAACAGGGTTCAAGATTGAAACTAAAAATAGAAAGTGAGTGCGTCATTGAAATTATTAAACAATAGCAAATAGCAATTTATTACAAAGCCCTATCAGTGTGATGCCTGTGATCGAGGCTTCTCTGACACTATCGTTCCTTTATCAATACCAGCGTTAGTGGTAGAAAGTCGGAGACTATCGACTAGTGTTCCACCTGCCATTCGATTTCTGTTTTTACATTTTACTTGCTTTATCGTAGAAAATTTATTCTCAAACGTATGTATTTCCAAACATATTTTCATTGTGAAATCTTTCAGTTTGCGAAATCTATCTTTACTGACTAATTTCCAGAGGCTCTCTACAGTCTATTCTAACGCCGTTAATATTGTACATTTTTATTAAAAGATGTTACGCTTGCTCTATTTAGATTACCTGTTGCAACAAATCTAATTAAAATTACCTGTTGCAACACATACGCAAAACATTACCAACAAAGCTCGCAGGCATTAAAAATTCGGTCCGCGGGCTACATGGGGCCCGCGGGCCTGCAGTGGGACCACACTGGTATACAGCCTATTTTTGATTTAGTTTTGAGTTATAGGCCAATATGTAGCTAAGTCAATATTTCAACGTTTTGATTTAAATTCTGTTTACTAATGGTTGAAGACAGTCTTTTGCAAAACTGCCAATCTTAAACTAAAACTATGTCTCCACAGTAGTTCTGCTTTTTGTTTTTGGCAAATAATTCGCAGAGATTTGCCTGCAAATGCAACTTTTTAACATTATAAATTGGCATCTTTAAATTTATGTGACAACCAACGTTACAGCAAAGTCAGTTACATTTCTGCACGAAACAAATCACGGCTATACTGTGGTCTCTCACACGTGCAGCTGTTAAACTCTTATTGTTTCAAGACAATGACCTGTCTTATAGTAGGCCTATACAACCAGTGATTACTAAAAAAATCACTGATACCACACAGGGTGAAATGTCGGACAGAAGCAGTTAACAACCTTTCGCGGCCTCAGGAAACTTGCAAAATGCTAAAAATCATTTTATCGAAGCGAAAACTTATAAAAATATCAGAATCAGTGGTGTCACATGAAACTCTGTTTCAACGTCCGCTTGGCTTCGCTATGCATCTAACATGAAACGTGACAAATGTCACTTTTATTTTTGCAACCTCTCCAAATACAAAACCTAAAGAGTAAAGTGTGGGGGGGCATAGCATATTATGTCCCCCCCGTCTACAAAAGTGAGGTGGACACGTCCCCCGTGTCCCCCACCTAATTGCGCCCATGGATAGTAGTGCACGAGGTGTGGTGCGCTGATTGTGAAACTTGGAGAAACCTTTAGCAGATGCTGGTTGTGAAAACAGCAGGTGAAGGACAGGCTCAGCTTTTGTTTTTACGTCTTCGAACGGGCTAAATTTTCAAGATCTTTGCGAGGCGCGAAAAAACAAGCGTTTGGGACTGCGTAAATCTCTGCCAAACACTGACTTCGTTTTATAAGACGCCCATAAAAAAAGGTCCGACCCAACAATGTACAATAACACCCCACTATCTTGTAAATATACAGCCTATACCCTGTTTTGGGAGAGAACCAAGGATAAATGGAATTAAAGAATTTGTTTTCTCGGGCAAAAATCCCCCAAAGTATATGGTTAACAGTGGAAACCCTTGCCATGAGTCACTGAAACTTGTATCCTTTCTCGCCAAAACAATAAATCTGGTCTCAGTTCATCGAACTGATTTGGTTCTAACTTCGGTTAGGCAGCATAGCATTGCACACGGTCAAATGAAAGTTTGCACCTACCGGAAATTTCGAGGGGAGAGCCATCTTTCCTCCATTTGTAGACACCGCTGTTTACATTGGCTTCACATTCAAAGCTGATTGCTGCAGTTGAATCTCTTGGAACAGTTTGATCCGATGGTTCAGTGAGAAAAACTTGCGCTGTAAACAAAAAAATACGCAGCTTGGAGGCAGTTTCAAGGCGATGCGGCAAGTTCTAATTTTGAAGCATGGCCTTTGTTGGAGATCTAACGTAATTTTTAACTGTTTCTTGTATCAAGCTGATCTTCAACATGAAAATATTTTTGTAGCTCAGAGATATGAACTGTAATGCGTGACCGATGCAGACTAACGATCTTTTTCCAAAAGTGTAGCATGCAGTTGTCGGGTGAGGTTAAAACTAAGCATTCGCCACATTTATGGAGAGCACCTGTCAAATGCCAAACAAAAAATTTTTCGACTGGCTTGTTGATGATTTTACCCCACGAAAAATTAACTTATACATGAAGGACATTTTAATTCCAGTTTGGGTACAAATTATTCCCCACGTTTTTGCTGTTGAACATGCAGGATTCGAATGAAGGCAACTGTGGCCAATCGGTAGTTTTTTTACTTTAGTGCATGGTGGGGAACCTGCGGCCCACGGGCCAGTTGCGGCCCACATGAACAATTGATATGGCCCCATCAGAATTTTCGTTAGCCAAGTTAGAGTACATCGCGTCAAAACGAAATCTCTGATAAGAGGTACTTAGATAGTAAGCCAAGAGAAGACACTCTTTCTTGTTGTTACATAAAGATAGGATTTTAGGATAAAATTAATTGATTTTACGGCCCGCCAGCAATAATGCATAATTTATGCGGCCCATGATAGTAAATAGACTTCCCCACTTTGCATTAGTGATACGCAAATGCACGAAAACGACCTTTGTTTGCTATCCGCATAATCTCCAGAATTTTAAACATGTTCGTCGGTACATAATGACATCATCTGCAATGTTTGTTGGAGGGAAAGGGGTGACGAGTCGTTGCAGTAAAATGTCATAAGCATTGGTGGAAAACAGTGTTTAAAAATAAAAGCAACCAGTGGCTATTTCAACCAGGGCTTGGCAACCTATATTCGCTATCACAGGGCGCATGAATATAATAGAATATCACGAGAAAGCCGCAAAAAATTCTGATTTCATCTTAAAATTCTACCCATATCTTCGTAAGGTAAGTAAGGAGAACACAACGAAATGAATCAAAGTAGACTTCTTTTGGCTTACTGTCTGATCATCTGCTTATCGTGGAGCTTCGTTTTTACGCGATGTTATATGATTTGATTTGGACAAAGAAAGTTCTAGGCGGGCTACATTAAATAGTCACGTAGGCAGCACGTGGCCCACCACTGCAGCTTCCCCGACCCTGATTTGTGATTCGAGACTACAATTAACAACCCCAAGGTTTACTGTAAGATTGTCTTATGCAAATTCAGGTTATATCTTATACTCCCGAAATTAATTGGCATAAGTCGACACTGTCACTTCTAGCTTCAGTTATCGGTATAGCTGTCTTGATACATTACTTGTTTGCACGCAATTTTAAAACCAACTGTGGTGTTTAGTTAATCGCAGTAGTTTATAACGAAATGCCGGTCAAGGTATTTATTTCGGGGGCAATAATAATCGTTATCACAAGGGGTGTTAGCAGAAACAGTGTAATTCCCAGCGACGTAAATGCTGCAAGATATTGAAGCATGCATTTTTCTCATTCTAAGCTGGTATCTGGTGATGAAACGATAAAATGACTAGTTTGCATCTTAGAAAGTGAGACAGTGTGTTTGTGCTAATATACATGCCGTATAATTTTCAACCACTGAAGCAATCTTTTGAAATGCAAGTCATTTATGGGCGTTTAGAAGCATTTCGTCTCGCCCAAAACACACATAGAATTTTTGAGTATTTTTGAGGCTCTCACGATGTTTTTTTGCATAAAGATAAAATGTATTATATATCAATTTGCTGCGTTGCATTTATTTCGTGAAGTTATGGCAATACAATTTGTAGAGTTGTGGTTGCTGACAATTGTGTTATCAGTTTCTTTCTCCAAACCTTTCGAACGACCTCTTTCAGAAAATGTGCACATCATGAAAATGCAGCGGGAAGTTTACAATATTATTGCTGGCGACGGATTCAGTCAAGTGGTGCTGATGAAAACGCATAAAAAATAATTTAGTTATTTCATTAAAAACGTTGATGACTCCTATTTTGTAAAGTAATGCACTGCGAGGTTTCTTTACAAAATGAGAAAATTTAGTGAAGTCATCCAAAAGTTCTTTTAAACATTATTACTTCATGGGAAAAACCTTGGTTCCATGGACGATTTTCAAAAAGACGAATCTTTAACTTAAAAAGTTTTTCATTTCAGTTTGATTGAAAGTTCGTTTTTTTCTGTACAGTAATGTGTTAATGTGTATTCATGTTCTTCTTGTGTAATAAGAGAACATCTTGAGAAAATCCAAACCAGTCCATTAGGTTGAAAGGTAATTGAGACTTTTTTGGCACATAAATTATTTGGAACGGTAGAGAATTTTTGAAAGAACTGAAAATAGGCATTTAATAAATGAAGGAGAAATCAGTTTTCTGCAAACTTGTAGATCAGCAAAAGTATCAATACCATCGTTTCCAAAAGGTTCGGTAACAGAGAATTACTACGTTGCATTTCTGCGAAGCCAGTTTTCTTGTCATTGTCTGTCTGTTGTTTCACCATTTCTTCTGCTTCGTTACTGCCTGCAGTGTAGCTTACCTTTTCAAAACAGCCCGTGTTTTGAAGTTTTATATTTTATTAAAATAACTTCTACTCCACGTAACCTTGTTCTAAGGACGATTGCTTGATCAAGCAATTATTTTGCTGTAAAGAAAAAGGATGTCGTGCAAGTTGTGAGTACTTTTTTAGTTGTGGCCACTTTTCCTGAAGTTGGGATCGGCAGCCAAAACGAAGCTGAAAACTTGAAAAGAGGCTCAAAATTATCTGAAGGAT
>JGI24158J21664_10009820_pt1 | contig 12774 bp, 8 predicted proteins | sample Ectturendosymbi3_FD_21664 | JGI IMG/M metagenome (IMG submission 21664) | reverse complement strand
AAAATCACAAAATGTGGATCACACGAAAAGTAATTATTCGTGAGACATATTTTTGTAAAAATGTTCTGGCCGACATTACAGTTTCATGAGTTTTTCAAAAATATTTCCCCTTTGTACCCACGCTAGAATCACGAAATGTGAATTACATGAAAAGTAATTGTTCATGAGACATATTTTTGTGAAAAAATTTGAACGGACTTCAGTTTCATGAGTTTTTCAAAAGTAATTCAAGTTTGTACCCAAGCTAGAATCAGAAAATGTGGATCACAGTAAAAAGTTATTGTTCGCACATCACATTTTCATGAGTTTTTCATAATTATTTCAACTTTGTACCCATTCTAGAATCACGTAATGTGGATCAAATGAAAAGTAATTTTTCGTGCGACTTTTTTTGTGAAAAAATTCTGGCGGACATCACAGTTTCCTCAAATTTTCAAAAGTTTTTAAACTTTCTCCCCACACTATAATTACACTTAAGAAAAGTCAGATGAAAAATAATGTCCATGAGACACATTTATGTTGAAAATATCCGACTTATGTTGCTGGTTTATGAGTTTTTAAAAATTATTTCAACTTTCTGCCCATGCTAGAATGATTTAATTTAGATCTTTTATTATTTCGTTTAATTTCAAGCAATGGTCAATTGACAAAGCATGGCTCAAATGGAAGTAAATTATTTTTGGAATAGTCTTTATTCAAATAAGTTGTCTAAACATTTGCCTAGTAGGTAGGCTACTTTGCTTTAATCGGCCAACACCTTGCTTTTGTGTTTTTTTGCACTTTCCCCAACTGCCGGTGTCAAGCGAAATGTCTGACTTGCGAAATTTCTGACTTCACGCCATGTGCAAATGCTCAGAATATTATTCTACATATCGCAGCGAAATCTGATGATTAGGACTTAGGGTTTGGTGTTTAGTTAAGTGTTACGGGTTAGAGTTTGCCTTAGAAAAAAAATGAGATCTAAGAATAAGTCCAATATTTTTCTTTGGTTATAGTTATTCCTGTAGGCTACTGTAGCTTGTCGTGGGTATCTGACATCTAACCAAAAAGTTTTAATTTAATCTAGACACATCAAAAAAGCAATCACCAAACTGCATTCCTTTACCCTGAGAAGCAAAATAACTGACAAACAATAATGGGTCAAAAATTTCGCTTGACACCAGCTAGCTTCCCTGTGGGTTTGCCTACATCAGCCGGCACGCACTTTTTCAGGTGTTCAGCTTATCTGACATTGTGCATTTCGGACTACTTTCGCCACCATGCACGTTTCCAGGCATTCAACGCACCTGCTAGGGCCGGCCCTAATGCGGATTACCGACGTGAGCAAAACATTGGAACAAACGAAATGAAATGCCAAACTATTGGTTTCTACGGGACAAGACATTCATATAATTGCAATGAGTTTATCTGGAAAGCGGAATATATAAACATCTGAATACACCAAAAACCAATTAAATAATGCAATATTTACAAATATGTAAGACATTAGCGGGAATTGCTGCGACATTGTTAGCTTTTTTGTAGAGTGTAGATATACAGCTGTGAGCTTCATCTATGGCGCTCATTTTGTTTTCCACCCGTCCTTATTCTGTTATTGAAATTTTCATTTTATAAACTGTGACCTGTTGTTTTCATCATCAAGCGAGAGTAGTCTACATAGGCTACTTGCGTTTTTAAGTTTGTTTTCCTGAATAGCTATTGAGCTCAGTGTTAGATCAAACTTGATGGAAAAACATTCCAAAAAACTGTTTTTACGACGTAGACATGCAACTTGTAACTTTGGCTTTGTATACAATGATGCAACGGGTATTACGTGACTTAGACAGCACAAAATTTTCAATAATTAGGGCTACAGCATTTGCTAACGAAGTGTGGTGTCACGTCAACAGATTAAACGTCAGCAATCGTAGCGGAATTTTATATAAGTGGTCCATATATTGTTTGCACTGTCTACCACTCGAATATATTACGATTAACTTCCTTCTGTGGGAAATTTTCTCAAGCCTGTGGCGTCGTGTGGCAACTCAGACATTTTGTTGATATGACAATATTACATTTAATCTATTTCAGTTTCGTTCACATTCACAATACTGCATAATTGCTTGGGGACGAGCATGTAAAACCTCTATCCAACCAGTACCAGTGCTGAAAAATCGACTTTGGAAATACATGACTTTCACCGATAAAGTGCAAACAACATTTCTAAATTACTTAAAATGCTCAGTTTCTGATTTGTACCAAGTTAATTTTGAAAAGTTCATGTGCAAGTACAATGCCAATATCTGCCCTCGTCTTTTGATAACTTTTTTCAAAACTGTACTACATACATGATCACGACACAAGTACCAGAAAATTTTCATTATAAACGTGTAGAACTGATTATGGTAAAAAATCGTAACAATATGTAAGACCTGTTGCATGAGGTTGTATTTCTAATAAGATTAAAATGTTACCCTTGCATATGTTTTCCTATCAAGTGAAATCACGACTGCTTGCTGGATATTGACTCGTAGCCTACGTGAGATAAATATCTGATTTGTAAGATGTTTTTCAATCGTTTACCTTAAATTGAGCACATTTTTTTGTTTCTATGTTTTGTTTTTATTTTCATTTTGAACTCATGTTTTGTGCCTCATCATTACTATTGAAATTTGACAGTAATTAAATATAAACTGGGCTTGATTAAGGGACTGCTTTGGCCATCTTTCGCCCAACCTGTGCTGTTTGTTTTTAGCTTTGTTAATTGAATTGCATTATTTGTCGCGTACTTACAGCGTAAACATGACTTGACTTCTAATTCAGGGTTGCCCACAAAAAACAGTACTTTTAGACGCGAGAATTTGAGACTTCGCTGCGAAGTTTGGCCGCTTCCACGCTTTTGAACTCCCGCAGTGCCTCGTTTTTGTGTATCAAGCGATAGCGTGGTACGCTGCCACTAATTCTGATGAAATGCGCTTCTGAAATCAATTTTTTGTTCTACTTTTAACCAATACGCATTAGCTTACCATAGTTAGGCTATTTCTTATTTGCTAGAACCATTTTTAGACGCAGACAATCGTCTTTAATTTGCGGCACATAAGAAATTTCGATACGCTTCCCGGGAAATTCATTGTTTCTTGAGTCCCGGATGGCACCAACACGAACAACAAAAAAGATAATGGCAGCCATAACACGTAAAATAACAGGTATAGAACGAAAATACGGGATCATTTCATAATGGTAACCAGGAACGGAAACATGTGGTACATTCGAGAATTCATGATTGGATTCTCAAAAAAATAATACACCAACACAAGAATAAACAAAGTTGCTGCTTGGTGACATATAAATGAGACCTACTACGTTGACATGCTTCGTGACATCTCTGGAGATCGATTTTCAACTTTTATTGATGTGAACTTTCTTTACTTCATCTTCTCCCCCAAATTGGGAGATCTCAGCTATGGTGGTTCGACTACGTGACCAGAATGTCCCAGGAAAAATCGGCTACGCAAGTCATGCTGGCAACACCCACCGGAAAGCGGCCCAGACGTCAGCAAAAAACCAGGTAACGTGATTTGACTTGGTCCAGTCTTGGTGTGGATCCAGCGGAGCTATCCAGTGGTGTACGGAGTCTATAAAATTTTTGACTCTGACTCCACTCCTGCTTTGGCTGAATATAATCGGACTACTAACATTTTTAAGTTATGCACTCCGACTTTTGCTTAAACTCCAAATTGAATGCTATAAACTTTATGTGAGCTAAATTCTATAGACCAAAAGGTTTTCAACATATCACCATGAAAAATAAATTTTCCAAATATATACACACATGAAACTCACCAACCAAACCTTTCTAACATCCGAGTTGTATTAAAAATTTTGTACCTTCCGTGAAGCAGTTTTGCACATTTATAGTTTACTTACATTATAACCTGCTTTGTACAACAACCTGCAATCATAATAATCAGTATCATATCGCAATATAACATTATTTAGCAGAGAGAGATCATTTGGAGAACCAAACACAATACAAATAATACGCAACACATCAGTTTACTACCATGAGTAAGCATCGCTAGTGTCCTGGACTTAAAATTCCAGAGCATTTGAATGAAATGTACAGTGAGCTAGTAGCGCTGCAAAGTTCGTCTCTGACTCCCATAGCCTTTAAAAATGACGGTAAAATATTAGAGATCACAAGATGGCCACAAAATCTGTAAAATAGTGATGCTGCGTCAGAACGGCACAAAAACAAACTAACCTCATATTCAAAAAATTTCGACTCGGGCTTTTTGTGAAAAAATCCACTCCGGCTCCACTCCTATTTTAAAAATTCATTAAGATTCCGGCTCCTGTGCACCACTCGAGCTATCAGGGGTTGCTGAAAACCGTGAGGTATTTCGAGTCTCCTGGGGCTGCTGCCCCAAGACCTTCCCAGGGGAAAACTTGGTGTGAAAATGAATAACACTTCATCAAAAATTGGAATGCATTGGCCCAGGGCTGCACAACCTTTTCGTTATTTCCGGTCTTCAGTGAGTTCAAAGCTATTTTTATGAATTACATTTAGGATTAGGATTTACCCGATAATATCCAATTTATTCGTGCCTGTAAGGATAATGAAATGTCCAACATTTTAATGAATTTAATCAGGCACAATTCCACACGTGTTTGGCTGTCTTTCTGCTAAATATCCTCATACAGTAGAAAAAGGATTTTTATTAATGGACGGCCGCCGTAACATATTTTAAAGTGCAAGTGTACAGCCGCATGCGGAGGTTGTGCACCTCTGGGTTAGTCACAGAACCGTCGCCAGAAAGTTTTCAATAGGGGGGCTTTGCGTTTGTTTGGGGGAGCTTGACATTATAAAATTAACCAAAACTCTACTTATTTATAGTGTTTCACGTTTCAATTTGGGGGGGCTAAGCCCACCAAAGCCCCTCGTGGCGACGGTACTGGTTAGTCAAAGTGCGGTTGGTTTGCAGCAAAATTTATTAATACTTTTCGCCAAAATTTGACGTTTACTAAGCTCATTTCCAAACATTATAAAAAGTTTTCCGAAACATCCATAAAACAAGTACATTGACAAGAAAATAAGAGCAATGGTGTACTTACCTGTTGGTTGGGAAATCGCTGATCAGCATGCAGTTACACAGCAGTACCCCGCTCCAAATTTTGTTTTATTTCAGTAGTGTATTTGCCGTAGAATTTCTCCAAGCGTTGGTTATGCCTGGCATTACTCTCATTAATGTAATCGATGTCTTTGGAATCATCATGCGCGCGTCGTCTTCTGAAACTCTTTTTCTTCTCTATTTGCGCTTCAAGATCCTTAACCATGCGATCAATTCCTTCTTTGGTGTCTTTTACCTGACCGGGAAGTAAAGTGTCGACTCCAGCGTAAAACAAATCTTCACCCATTTCTTCTTTGCGTCGATTGTAATCCTCCATGTCTGGCTTAATTTGCTTGGCAAGTTTGCGGTAATGTCGCGTGCCAGCTTCTTCAAATGCTGGAAAACACAACCATTAAATACGTTCAACGTAATACGATAATGAGATAATCCATTTGATAACGTACCGTCGCAAATCCTGTAGGGCTTTACATACGGTACATAGGTGAATTTACAAATGTGCTTCTGTGAGGTACATTTAAGGTGGTTTCGCTGATCCTTAGGAAGGTGGAGCAATTGACAAGCGTGGAAAAATCTGGGCATCGTGAGCTTGTGGTAGCTTGCTTTGAACAACTTGGCTTACAAATGAGTTGGTTCGGCAGAGCTTTGTTCATTGGCACACAGCTACATCTAGACACCAAAAGTAGCTTATGCATGCATAGGCACCGGGATTGAAGTTTCTACGGGTGTGCGAAATCCATGACGTCACAAAATATGATGTCAAAACACGCTTAAATTGGTAAAATAACGTCGGTTAAAATGTCCAAAAGCGGCGCCCACACTAAGGTCAATTTTACAGGCGACTCACACTTATTCGATCACTCATAATTTTTTTCAAAACCTTTAGAATACGTTCACAGCAGATTAAACTGGAATCATGAAAAGTTGAAAACAGAATTATCTAAAAGGATTTATGCCAAGTGCAGCCCATAAATCTAAAGCTTTCAACATTAAGTTCATCTGTCACAGTGGAAAGAATATTTAGTAAACAACAAGAATTCAACCTAAATTGAGTCATGGTCAATCAAAGATAATCTTTCATGCGACGAAGTGCACTAAAGGTATGCTCTGCCTCCCAGGCAGTACAAGGCAATGTGAAATACATGCGCAGCAAATACGTTAAACTTGGATATAAATTAGCTGGCTTTCCGCAAACGATTTAAAAAATCGTGTTTGTGGTGGGACTGTTAATCACCTGGGCATGGTCTCCAAACTAAGGCCGCGGGCCAATTCGGACACGAAGCCGTTTTATCCAGTCCGCAAAGACATTTTGTAACAATGAAAAAATAATATTTTTACGAAACATTTGTTGTTTTGATAGAATGTGACATATCCCGAAACAATCACATTACGTGAGGTGTCCGGCCCTCGAACTGCTATGTAACAGTTTATGTGGCCCTCTGACAAGGAAGTTGAGACCCTTGCCTTACGATTAATTATCGATTTTTGACCATAACTTTCCAATCACCGGCGGTAGATGGCCAACCAAGGGCTCTGAAAATGTGGATTTTCACCTAGTTTATTTTAAAAGAAAAAACGGGTAATTGCCACTTGAACTTTTTTCTCAAGCCCTGATTACGTCATCCAAAAATCCCCTAAACTCCCCCAGTCGTGACTTCACAATCACATTAAAAAAGGTTCACATCCAAAAGCCCCAGATTTTTTAAATCGCACCTAGGAGACTTTTTGCTTCTTTAGAGGGATTGAACAGCTCTCTAGCTCGGCAAGTTATGACTCGACTAAGTCCATGCCACAGGAGTGGTTTTACGGTCCTTAATTGGTTAGATCACTGAAACCAAAAGACTAGTTGAGTGAAAACCGATGAGCGTGCTAAAAGAACGTGTACAATTAGTGGGAGTGCCGCATTCCCGGCCAAATATGCGCACTGGGTGCCTATGCATGGGCTGTTTACCAGGGACAACCAAAAAAATTCAAGGACACAGTCAATGAACAACAGTCACTAAAAATTCTTTGTCTGCTGTACGCGGATGCTTGTACCACTTTGTTTTTCAAAATTGGGAGTTGTATTATATATGTTGCAACTAATACAGAACCTTGTAAACAGTCTATAGTAAACATTCAATAGGTTCATAGGGTTTGCTGCAACTTCTCACTTAGCGTGGCGTTGAATGTGCGATTCACTACGAACGGAATGTACGCAAAAAACACACATTCCCATATATATGTGGCTCGGGCGCGCAAACAAGCAATTATAGAGGGTTTTCATCGGGTGATCTCCATTGTTACTTGCTGCCACAGTGCAAAGCTTTTGCGTACTTGCCGCTCGGTCTTTCCGATAAAGCTTTAGCGTACTTGCCGCTCGGGCAACAAAATGGTGACTGTGATCAGGATTTGATGGCCATGCCAGGTGCAAAAATCACAAAAAGAAAGTGCGATCGGTGCGGTTCGTTGTTGCAACCTCTTGGTTAGCGTGGCGTTGAATGTGCGATTCACCATGATCGGGACGAGCGCGAAGAATAACACCCAGATATATTTGTTGCGCCAACATGTAATAAAAGAGTGATACCGATAGAGTGGTTTTCGGTGAGTGTCCTCTAAATCAGCGCTTCTTCACCGGGTGAATGGTTCACCCCAGGGTGAATGAAATTTCTGTTCCTAATTTTTTGTATCCTCTGGCAACATGCAAACATCTTGTCTTTTTTTCCCCAAAACACACCAATAATCGTGAATAAAATGGCGAACTTCAAGCGTTCTAGCTTTGTACCTTCAGCCGTCAGTAACTTAATACTTCAGAAAAACCGTACTATGGTGCAATTACTGCGTCTGTAATGGGAATAGATGTTACCGAGAGATGTCATGCTTTATTCAGTCGACTGGTGGACTCTCTGCTGTGCTCTCTACATGAGCGTCCTGTACTGCTCTGCAAAGGTTATCTTCTAGCAGGGGCAGATCCTAAAACCTTCGAAAGTAACTTTATTCACCATGGTTTTGTATAATTCGGAAAACAGCATTCGCGATACAACGCCATTTTGTCGTTCATTGTTTTGTCACAGCAGTATTGTTAAGTATACTTCATCTCTCTTGCAGTAGTGAACCCGTAATAAGACTTGACTACCAAATATTACCAAAATCGCCCCCCCCGAACCTTATTGGCTGGATCCACCTCTGCTAGAATCGCAGTACTTTCCCAGGTTTCAATCTCAATCTCCAGTGAAAGCCAGACGCCTGAACACTTATCAGAGTAGCCTTATCAGTCGAGGTGCAGCGTGACCAATCAAAGTACAGGAGTAGCCTATTTGTGATACTTCTTTGTTACCAGTTTGGTATTGATTCCAACATTCAGGCCCGCAACCAGGGTGTGGGCAACTGGGCAATTTCTAACCACCCCAAAAATTTCAAAATCAGGTTTAGTTATTCCGTACAAGTTGCAACCAGTTTGAATCCCCCTTGAAAAATAGAGAATCAACAAGTTACAACCATTTTGCTCCGAAAATATCAGCTGGTTGAGGCCTTGCCAACATTTAATATGCTTTACATCTCAGCAATACCTGCAGCATGTCTACGAAAGACGTACAAAAAGTACTTTATTTTGATGAAAGTAAATGTAAGTATGTAGGTGAAATCTATCAGGACACGCAAGCTTCATCAGCTTTGTAGTTTAAATAACAAGGTTTAAAAAGAGGAAGGCTAGCGTCAAGAATACGTTCCCTTCAAAAATTGAACTAGGTGAAATTGGGATGATGATTTTATCAAGTAGGGATTTTACTCTTCCCAGACCAGAAGTGAAGAATCAAGGCATGAACCATTTGCTCACTGCATGTTTTGCTATTTGAAATATAGCTACCAGTTTATGTGTCAGTTAAAACTGCAGAGTCATTTACAAAAAAATACGGCATTCACCAGAACAAGCCCTTGTACTTTTTTCAAGAAACAGCATGAAGGTTTTTACAAACAATAAAATTCCCTCTATTCATCAGTCACAAATGACCCTGCTAGTAAAAAGCCTCTCTCATTTCCTCTTATAATGCATGTGCTGATGAAATGAAACAAACATTTTGCAAAGCTAAATCTGTGATCAAACCGTACTTGAAGATCCTAGCCAATTTGCTACATGGCGGAAAGCATGTTGTGGATAAAGTACAGCAAATACCGTGGTATGACAATGAACATTCGATGTACTATGATCATTGTCACATCGGCCATGCATTCACAATAAGGTGAATGGGAATGCAGCACTTGATGGCAGGGGTGAATGAAATAGAAAAAGGTTAAGAAGCACTGCTCTAAACAATGCTTGTAAACCTGGTGAACAGATGATTGTACTTGCAAATGGTGACGACAAGAGAGATCTTGTCAGGTTATCTCTACTGTTGCTTGCTGCCACAGTGTGATGCTCAAAAAGGCTTGTCTGAAGGTGTCATTCATCTTGAGGCCCAAACGGAAGCAAATTTTTTCCACACAAATGAGTATCATCAAAGGTTGCAAAAAAGTGTTGGAACTACAATTCAGCAGTTATTTGAGCCACTTTTTGGATTAAATATACAAGCTTGTTGATAAGATTTCAAGAGAACATATTCATCTTGAGGCCCAAATGGAAGCAAAATTTTTCCACACAAATGAGTATCATCAAAGGTTGCAAAAAAGTGTTGGAACTACAATTCAGCAGTTATTTTAGCCACTTTTTGGATTAAATATACAAGCTTGTTGATACGATTTCAAGAGAACATATTATTGCAAGATAATTTTTTTTCATCCTGCCTGTTAGTCTGTTTAAATTGGATAAACTTTCTTATTCTTACAGTTTAATTTCACTGAATAACATCCAAGCCTAGTTCATTGGTGACCATCTTTTTGGCAAAGCTATTATTTTTCAATAATGTTCCTGTAATAATTAATGGCCTTAAAAGATTGAAAGAGTACAAATGCTACAACTGCAGCTCTGAGGCAAAGTTTTCTTTGCAAGACAAAAGAATAAAATCATTACAAAACAACTTTGATCACATAGAATTCTAAAATGTAAATTTGAAAACCCTTTTCCTAGCTAGTGCATTAAAACACTTCAATCACTCACAGCTTCAAACAATCTGGCTTACTTGAAAATCCCTGGTCAGGATCTTTTTTGCGTTTTTTCAGAACATCAACTCGCTCAGCATCAGAAGCAGTAATATCCATGACTTTTACACGATCATAATCGAGTCCTTTTTCTTCACATTCTTTCCGCTTATGAATGTCTGCCAACTTCCACTCAGCTCTCTGCTGTCTTCTTTCCCAGTTGGATGGTAATTTGCTCTTACGATCTTCTTCTACAACTTCAGCTCGATTTAAACGCTTAGCTTCAAATCTACGCTGCTTTAAGGTTTTGAGTTTTTCCAGACGTTCCACATTTTTTGTTGCTTTTTCATTACCACCTGTTTTAAACTGTTTTGCTGTTTTTTCATCAACAGTTTCATCACTCCTTGAACCATCACCTGCTTCCATAATTAATTCAATACATTTAAGCACATTCACTACACTTTGCTTACCAATCTGCAATGTCAGAAAAAAGGAACAAAAGATTAAATCAATGAAAGCTCAGCAAGGACAATAGTTACATAAACACGTAAGACAAATTTCAATGTCAAAATCATTACTTTTGACCGTGATATACATGAAACATTAGATTCGTTACCGATGCAATACTCTTTGGAATGTTAATGAAAAATTTGATTTTATTGCAAGGTCCCTGAAAAGTCATGCGGATACACACATGCCTGTTAGGAAATACAACTTGAACTAAAGCCATGGATAACATAAGGGATCATTTCTTAGCTATCAAATATAGAGACTACTTGTTTTGCATTTACAAAAGATCAAAACTACTCACAGATTTCAAAAGTTACAAAAAATTCCAAAACCACCTTACCCCATGTCAAGGAATTAGTTAAGCGCAAATACTACGAAGAGCAATTTGTCCAAAACAGCAGAAACTCAAAAAGAACTTGGACATTAATTAATGATATTTTTGGCAAAAACAAACCATCTAGTTTTCCCCAAAGATTAAAAGTTGATGGACGAGTTTACTTATACACAAAATTAATTGCAGATGCATTGATCATAGTTTTGTTACCTTGGCTCAGGCAAATTTCACTCCCACTGGCACATCTAAAACTACTGATGCAAATATAAACAAATATCTTCTACCATACTGAGTGAATTCTATTTCTTATCACCAACCACTCCTGAAGAAATACTTATACTCATTAATGGTTTAGACTCCGAAAAATCATGTGGACACAATATTCCTGCGCATGCTTTGAAATTGTCAAAATATTTACTGGCACCCAGGGCCAGATTTAGCTGATGCGAGGCCCTGGGCTAATCTACTTGTGAGGCCCCCTTTTCCCTATTGTCACAAGGAAAAAATGGAAAAGCGTTTATCAATTTGTGAAAAGCCAAAAATAGCGATATTGACGCTCTAAAATTACGGTCAATGAAAAATTTCTAAACTATTACTAGAGTGCCCCATGAACACTGCACTTCATTGTGCATTCGACGCAAAAGCATTTAACGACACGGAATTGTTGGAATTGTCATTTTAGACTGGCTTGAACAGGATTATTAATTTCTACAGGCAAACCAATTGAAAATGCTGCATATGATTAAAGTATTTCACAAAGCACATGTCTTACATTTTTTTATAAGTTTTACATCTGTTTTTACTTTATTGGTGCTAAAAAAAAACAAACAGATGCACTGCACATACGTGTAGTGGGACAAAGACATGAAAGCACAACGTGAGGACCACATTGAGACTAGCTTTTACCATGGGTGTAACAATCTCACACACATGAGCAAAAACATGTCAAATAAAACACACCCAAATGGTTGCAATTGCTAGGTTCATGATTCATGTGTTTGTTACTTTTTCACACTGCTAAATAAGAATCAAACGCAATGAAACCTTGGCGTGAAAGGATGTGAGGTTTAAACCAGAAACGTCACCAGAAAGTCTTAAATGGCAGGGTTTCACACTTGCACAGGGGGACTTGACATTCTAAAAAATTAATAAAATCTCTACTGATTTATAGTATTTTATATTTAAATTGAGGGGCTGAGCTCACCAATGCTCTCCGTGGTGACAGGACTGATTTAAACTTCTCTGCTGTCATTACTGAAATGCATATTAACAATTAAAAAGCTACAATCATTGAATCACGTAAAGCTGAACATGGCACAGTCAACAATTGAAAAGGTTTTTTCCTGGTCTTCTTAACACTTTGAGACGCCTGGTTTCGGCGATTTTCGCAAAAAAAAACAGCAGCTTTCGGTTGCCTTACCAACGCCCTAGCTCCTCCGCCCATTGCGCTAGAAAGCTGTTCAGTGGCTCAAACGGATCGGCCAGTCTAGTAGATTGCAATCGCAAAAAAATTTTTTGCTTGGGGGTGCGGTTTTTTTGTGAGTGACGTCAAATATCACGTAGGCCGGCAGCCAACAAGTTAATCAAAAGATGTCATGAAGTATGGCGTTGTTAACACGTATAGAACCGGCCTACGGTATATTCGTAGTTTGATTTCGGCCAAAAAACAGCAATTTTCGGTTGCCTTACCAACACCCTAGCTCCTCCGCCGATTGCGCTAGAGAGCTGTTCAACAGCTCAAACGGATCGGCCAGTCTAGTAGATTGCACT
>JGI24158J21664_10009819_pt1 | contig 12774 bp, 10 predicted proteins | sample Ectturendosymbi3_FD_21664 | JGI IMG/M metagenome (IMG submission 21664) | reverse complement strand
TGCTGCCTCATGGAGTCGCACACGTCGTTCACTGAAGCTATCTTCTTCTTGTCGATGAGGAAGGGCTCGTTCGGATCCGCAGCAGCGCCTCCTGCGGATGATGACTGCGCAAAAGTAAATATTTTGCTTGGAGAGGTCGAAGTGCAAAGATGTGGAATTGCGACAAAAGTAGTAAGCAAGAATTTAGCTGCATGTTAAAAATTCTGGTAAGTTGCTGTACTGAGTTAAAAGACGTATTTCTCACGTCCTAAACGCTCGAGAAAGTTCCAGCAGACGTCTTTGCACACCTGGACACGCACTTTTTCAAACCAATTAATTTGTAAGTAGTGGTTCTGAAATTGCAGAGCTGGGCAGATCTTCAAAGGTCATTGTTCGAATTGATCTGGAGATCAGAGTTTGAAAATCAGCCCCAAAAATTCAACGTTAAGTTTTGAATGTGGATCGACTTTCGAAAACCCCGTAAGGTCCTTATACAAAAATGGGTAATGCAGTTTTCAACTAAACCTAAAAAATTATACTTAGAATACGCGTATAAAGATGATTCTTTCAGTAACTACATTTTATACGCTCTGTCGAGCAGTCCTATCGAAATATGCATAAATTTTGTATGTTTCGAGGAAGGTGGGCAATACTGCCAAGATGGCGGTGGATACCTGACGTGTGTGATAACAACAGCTGTGCGTGAGGTCTCCGACTTTGGCAAAAACAAAATTGATGTTTTGATGCATGCGCAAGCTCCGCAACTGGGGCACATGAGGTATTTTGCTGAGGAGACAAGCCGGTTCGATGGCTCAAGTTGCACCTGGGTTGTTGATAGTGAACTTGTCAAAATAATTTTGTCATTTTGGCTAGATGAACCTTATGTTCATAAAATTACAACTAGTAATCCTGAAAATAACAAATGTTAAAGTGTCAAACTTGTTTCCTTCTTTTACATGCACATGTGCCATCTTCGAACAACATACGACATGGACCTTGCACAGACCGCCAATAAAGGCTACTGGCGGGATTTCGGGATTTTTCGTGTCTTTTCTATATTAGCCCACGCCGCAGGCGTTTTCTTGGTTGGAATTTTGTTTGTTTTTGAAGTAGACATTCAACAAGTTATTTTTTTTGTGTCGGATAAGCGTGAAAATAATGCCGGAGTTGTTGGAAAACCCGCATGTGCAACGGAAACGTTTNAGTAATCCTGGGTGATATTGTGAGAACTTTTTAGCCAACTTGGCATATGGAACAGATGTATCTTTTTCGTGGTAAGTTGCTCATTTCTTGTAAATGGAAGAAAGTGTTAATCTTTTCATCTAGGCGTGAAAAAAATAAAGATATTCTTTTATAACTGAAACTCGCTTTGTTGATATAACAAGTTCAAACAGCTACAAGTTTTTCGCTATAGCCGGTAAAATGAATGACAATTTCTATACCGCAGCATGAACTTGAACTTTGAATGGGTTATGCACTTGAACTTCTATACCGCAGCATGAACGTGAAGCGTGAACTTTGATGAGAAGTGTCGTCAAAAACACTTGGTTTGTTAAGTAAACTACATGGCGTGACGAGTTTTCGAACCCACAACCTCTCAATCAATTGCCACTAAACTGGGTACAGTAATCAATGCATGTTTNCTATTCGTAAGGCAATTTACTGCAGCTAATGCTTTGCGGGAGACTTGAGTGCAGAGGCCATCAGACTAGCGATCATCGTTCGCATTTCGAATGTGAACCGTAAAGGGTACGCGGTTGCCTCTGCAGAGGAGCTCATGAAAAGCAGCCATTGGAGTGTGGCTTCCAAGCTGTTATGATTGCCACAAACCTTTATCCTGATCAGGACAATAACCACCGTTACGGCAGGATCTCCAGAAACAGACTGGATAACCACGAGATCTGTACAACGTCACTATCATCTCACTTGACGTCGCTGCGACAGTTTGCACGTATGGACTGTGTGGTTGCGAAGGCAATTAACTCGCTGAAAATCTCCGTTAATAAGTTTTGTATGTGAGCTTCTTCCAGTGAAACCACTTTGTTTGGACTTGTGGTGCAAGAGCGAGCACACGCTTGTCCAGCGACAGACGCAGTAGATAGGAGTGGCGTTCGCTGGCTCGCCCAATTGAATGGGCCTGCACAGGTGAGCGGCGAGGATCTCTTACCTGGGCCGGTGCAGCGTCCGCTGTGCATTCGCCGCTGGCGATAATTGCTGGAACTGATTTCGAGACCCAGGATAATACTGTTTGCACGCGCGATCGAAAAATATTTACATGACGAGGCGCACGAGTGCAGATGTCGTGTGCGCGATAACGCGAGGCTTCGGCTTAAACGAACGTAAAGAAACAACACAAGCCAAAGATGAAGAAAACAAGTTGTCAAACGACGTATGAAACTCGGAGCCAGATTTACGTTTGCAGTCTAAACATTTGCGAAAAGACACAAGCGGTCGTAAGCTAAACAGAGCTCACTGGTTGGTTAAAACTAGTGTCATGTTTCAGCGACATATCAGTTTTGGGCGTGAAGGCATGCCGCAGCAAAGCAAGTCTCTCGATCGTCCGTTAAGAAGCGCGTAGCTCGAGGGCGGGTTTTAGCATCGAGCAAAGAATAAAGAACATCAACCTTTGTCAAAAGACCGATCGACTTTGGACGGTACAAAGTGCGGGTCATGACCATTGATACGTCGTAGTAAAATAGGCGTCACGCTTCAGTGGCAATGCCAGAGAGATCTATCCGAGCGGTTGCCACGTGCTATGGTCAATAACAAAAGCCGGGTACAACGAATTCCTTCCATTTTTTCTGTTAAGTGCATCAAAAAAACAGCAGAAGCAAGTAAAATACATTTGTGGAAACGCAAGCTTGAAGGGCAAAGGTCACAGCCAGTCACCAGGTTTTCCTCATCAGCGATATATAAACAGTCGAAACAAATCGGCGAAATTAACAGCCGGTATTAAAATCAAGCTTGCAACCTGCGAGCGATGCGGGTTTACTCGCGCTGCTTTTCAAGGTCACAAAGACAAACGACCCACATTCCAACAGATTCAGCAGAAACAAACGACGAAGGATATTTTACGTCGCCCGGTTTTTCGCGATGATTGAGAATTAACAAATTTTGAGCAATAATCTTATGTGTTGTCAAATGCCTAACTTTGTACTTTAAGAATTTTGTATTCCTAAAAACTTTTCCAAGGCAAAAAGTGTTTCAGTTTTTAGTGGGCCCAGTGTTTCAGTTTTTAGTGTGCCCATCCCGAGCTCTTTTTGTTTGGTGGGAATAAAAATCAAAAGCCCCGAAAAGTGCGTTCTTTCCCATGAACACCGAAGATGTGCAATGAATTTGTGTTGGTGCAAAAATCGTAAAGTTGGTATTCTAAACCGAAATAGAAACCAGCAATACAATAGCATCGGATTAATTGCAGAGCGAAAGATCTTATCGAAAAGAAACTGAAATTTTTTGGAAACATGATCATTATCAATGCGTTGTTACATTAGTTTGCACTCAACATTCAAGCGACAAGTTGACCTTCTTGGCAGTAGAGGTGGCGGACCGCAGAGAGTGGCAAATGTGCAACTCAGCTTTCTGCTACTTATCGTGTACGGCTCGTTCCGATTGCAACAGCGCCCGGCGCCAGGTTTGTCGTAAACAGCTGCCTGGCTGTTTGTCGCGCTTGCACAGAACGGTTACTCAGCGCACTGTTTGCCTGTTCAACATGCTTCCACGTCACAAACTCGTTTCTTACGCAACAAATCACAGATCAGCGAATTGCGGTCACATTGCAGGCGGCGACGGGACGTGATGTGGCCGGTAAATTCGGCATCAAAGGTTGTGAATGCAGCAAAGTTAAAATAGTAGATCTGAGGCAAAACTCAGACTGGAGGCACAAGTTCCGCGAAGAGGCAAGTTTTGCCATTTACGGTTTGGTGCTTAATTGTTTGATTCAAGCACTTTAACTAACCACTTTTCATCACATCACTGATCGCTTAACCTAAGATTTGTAATGAAGACGTAACAAAGACGGGAGGAGTGACTTATAATAATTTCAATAACAGAAAAAAATGCAGCGAAGTCACGTGCAGCACAGACGTCACCAGCTTTTGACTTCTGAGCGAAAACTGTGCAGTAACGTGACAATCCTCCCAACTCAATACAAAACTAACCTTTCAGTGATTGAAACATCAGTTTCTTAGTTTACACCGACTTATTAAAAACATCTCGACGTCGACAAACGAAAAAAATGCGCCGCTACTTCATTTCGTCCCACTGGACGAAGTTGGGTCATTGGCAACAAACAAGAACGTAGCCGGCTTGATGACATGGCATACACGAAAACGGAGTAAGTAAACGACGCGGGCTGACAGTGCGTGGTGAGTAATCCTGTCAAGTGCGCTTGGCTCGTAAATGTAATAAACGAAGGTAGATATCGAGCGAAGACGATACACATATTGGGCAAACACCGGACCACGCGGCAAGACAAACACGGATGACAGGCTGAAGTTACTGGCTTCGCACGCGATGTGGCAATATGCATACGCAGACACGTCGGTTTTTAATCAGTCGACCTTGGATGACCCGCGGTCGCAAAATCGCAGGGTAGCCAACCCTGGAATGGGAAAGAACCGAACTACCATTAAAAGCATATATATAATTTTTTTTGCAAGTCAATGCAGCGCAAACAAAAGCTGAACGAAAAGATGAGCCGTATCTGCAAACCGGATTAGTTCAGAACCTCAGCGCTAAAACACCGAAGCACCTGAGCAATAAAACACTAAGCACCATCTTGAAGGTTCGCAGCGGAAACGATCAAATACGAAAATCAGGAGCAAAATCTCGACCATGGCCAGCGAGAAACCAACGCAACAAATGGAGGGAAACCCCAACGTCGCGAACTTCTTTGTTCTGTCTTTGATATGACGCTCCTACTAGCATTCAAACCAAGGGTTTAAGCTTGTTTCGAGTACACGAAGGTGAGGGTAAGAATTCTGATGGCGAGTCAGTTTTCCTGATCAAATTTACGCTGCAAGTTGCAACACAGACCTAAACGAACAGAAGCCCTAACACTAGTGGTAAAAATCTGGTCGCGTGAGGTCCGTCGCTTTCCATTAAAAAGCAGTCAGTGGTGCTTGGTTTCAAAACAACTCAAATAGCCAGTGCTTTGTTCAAAGCTTTCACCACTGTATGCAAACCGATGTATATGGAACAAAATCAGGGCAACAAAAGTAAAAATGTGAATCTGTACGTCGTAATTTGCAGTTACATGTTCATCATCAATTCAAAGCAGAGAAATTGCACGACCGCGCTGTTCAACCTAGTTATCCACACACCTGCTTTTACTGCGCTGGTATTAAACCAGTTAAGCTTAGCCCGGTTAACCAACTTGACCACAGACTGCGGAAAGGGCGAACATCACTGGAGACTAGCGGCGCGAAACAGCATCAGGAGATTGAACGAGCCGCCTAAACGGAAAAGATACGATCGATCACTTCCCTCACGCGGCAACGAATGCGTGAACCCGACTTTGAACTTAGAAGGTCAACCATACCGTCAAAAAACGGTCCGGAACGCTAGCAAGGGTGACTTTGGGTCACGGTTGGCCTAGTAGGCGGACGCTCTACGATTGCGCAGGGAAATTAAGCTGTTATTCCTCAAACTGCCACCTTAGTGAGGATGATGTGCTTGCACAAGAACTAATAACGATTGTGAAAATCTTTGAAAGATACAGGCTTGAACAAGGATTTAGCTTGTTCGTGCTTGATCTACAAAACTATGGCAGAGATTGTTGCCGTGGTGAAACGAAGTAGTGCGTCCTGGATATTCGCATAAAGTCAAATTGCTCACTTTACCACTACTCAAGGGTTCACACACATGATCTTGAGCGGTATACAAAAACCCTGAAGACAAATACTCCCATGACTTTTCATCTTGATAGTCTGAAATCGGGATTTAGGTGTGTGATTAGGCCAGGGCGCGCCACCATTAAAGTGCCTCTACGAGAATGCATTTGCAGAGATGACTGTCGCTCGCTGTAAGGTTGGAAACCGATCTCGATTACCACCCAAACTGCCCGAACATTTAAACAAGAACCAAGTTTGACCGTCTCGCTTCGTTAAACAAGTTAAACTAAGAATTTCGACAGTCGGTACAATTACTGAACGTATCGAAGATGAAATACGCTCAAGACTTTGTGATATCCTCAAAATGCGCACGGCAGAAACGTGGTTTCTAGGTTTCAAATACGTGGTCAAGTTGCCTCAAGTGTACCAGCAGCGTTTTTAGCAACGACATCGCAACTCTGGCGAGAAGCGCGCGCCGGTCGATTGTGATGTGGTTGCAACACAATTTGCTGGTTAAGACGCGAAAGGCACAAAGCAACGAAAGCGAAGCTCAGCATTGAGGTCGCCTCACATTGAGGTTTCGCGCTTCTCAGTGCTGTTCACTAATGAGCGATCGTGGCAAAATATGTTAAAATTGTCAAATCCTTCAGTTCGTTTACGAACGTCGACTTGGGTTTGCGATCGAGCAGCTTAGAAAGGGTAAGCGCTGCACACGAAGGGGAAGAAAGATGTGGATCAAAGTCGTGAACTTTCTGGGCAGGGTTAAGGTTCTCATAACGTTTAATGACTTTTTTAAACTGGTATAACAACGCTGATCGTACAGAATGCAAAACCGTATCGTTCGCAAACGACAAGCCAGCTGCCTTGGGCACACAAGAATACTTTCAACAACAACAAACAAATGACGATGCGGTTCCTACCTGTCGAGACATGTTCTCAGCATTGAGCAGCGTCGAAACCGAGAGCGAGTTGGTGTCGTCGACGTTCACTTTCTTGGTGCTGATCCGGTCTCTTTCGTTTTGAACCGCTGCGAAAGGCAAAGCAGACGTCGAATGCGATTGGTGGAAACACCACGCCACGATGCAAGTTTACAAGACCGCTCAGTGAATGTTCACCGCCGAAAGAATCTTTGCTTGAGGTGAGAGGAAAGGAAACGCCAATGACGTCTAGGCGAGAAACTAATCAAACGGCGTTAATTAAAAAATAGACACGGCCATTTCAGACCCTCGTCAGTGTCTTGAGCTGAAATGGCCCAAAACGAGCGTTGCAAAAACAACACGTCGGTGGCACGATCCTGTCCTATCCAGCAATTCGTAGAATGGAAATTACAACTTCTTAATCCGGGTCGTGATAAGCGTTAATTAAAATACTTTAACAGGTACTTGATAGACTTGTCTGGTTTCAGGTCGACGCACGACAATTAATTGTCGCGGTCGGATTTCTCGCAAACGCAAACATCGGTTGTTGTCTAGACCAGTGCTTCCCGGCCGGTGCTTCGCAAGACATTTTCGGGCGTGCCGCAAAAGTTTTAGAACTGTTAACAACTTTGTCGAATATTTTCTACACTACTAGCCGTTCTTTTTTTCAATAGGACCGACAAATCTGTTCTTTGTCTTCTTTAGGCACAGCGAAACATGTTCATCTGCTCGTCTATTGTGCAGCGATACGGCTTGGGCTCATTATTCACGACTATTCCGTAATAATAGACAGTGGACGTATGAATTCCGCAGTCTCGACGCGGAGAATTGCAACAAACAAAGAATCATTGTCTCACGCAGCAGCCACACCACAGCGCTGATGCGTTCGCCTGGCCGGGTTTTCAGAAGCGCAGAAGTGCGGTTTTGCTTTGGAAGGAGATAAGCGCGGTGGCTGTGTTAAGTTTGCAAGTTACGGTACAGCAACGTCCGTAACTGTACAGCGGGATTGTATTATATTGCAGATCGGAAGAGCAAGCGTAAATTTCAGGCAAATTCTTACAAGGAAGACGTTTTTCTATCAGTTACATTCCAGTCATCAGCTCTGGCGCGCCCCGTGAAGAAGAGTGAGTTGCAAAGCCCGTCGCGGCCAATGAATGTTGGGAACCACCGGTCTAGACACCAACTACCCGCCCCAGACACAAAAAATCACATTTTCCGGGAATTGCCACTTCGCTGCGACGCGCCGACCGCACTCAACAATTACAACCTGCGAATGTTCGTTACCTTCCTTCTTCATTCCCGCGCGGAAACATTTCCGCAGGCGACAGAATCGGCACTGATTGCGTTTGTCCTTGTCAACAGTGCAGCTGCGGTTGAACCTGCAGCGGATTAAAACGTCATCATTCGAAAACACCGGAATTCCCCTTCGCGATCGCTCGCTAAGTCGTAGTGCATGCTATATGTTTTACCAAAAACCTTAAGTTAAGTCCTAAAACAGCGGGTAGTGGTGGAGAACCTATATACTACCAAAGGCCGCAGGAATTATGAAATATCGCTGGCTGGGCGCAAAAAAATGATTAATTTTATCTCAAAGTTCTATCTTTATCCTTCCAAGGAAAGTAAAGTGAGAGAATTGTAAGGAACGAGATAGACTTACTGTCTAAGTATCTCTTTGTCGTGAAGTTTCGTTTCGTTTCGACGCGATGTTGAGTTCAAACTTCGATAACGAAAATTCTGATGCGGGTTTCACTACTAAGGCCGCATTTAGTCCGCGGATCGCATGTTCCTCAACCCTGCCCTAAAGTCTACGATTTTATTCTGAATCAGGGGTTCTCAACCGGGGATAAATCTACGCCCTGGGGCTGAATTTTACCTCTCCTGGGGTAAAGTTAATGATGCTGAAGTTACAATACTTTTTTTTTCTACAGCGCTGCGAGTAAACAAAAAATAGGGGGTAAATTTTATGGTAGGAAGCTGGCAAGGGGTAAATGAGAGAAAAAAGGTTCAGAACCCCTGTTCTAAATGATTTACGATCGGTAGAAACATTGTTCATCTTTATAGAAAATGACTATCTTCCAGTTCTTAGCCTGACACCCACTAAAATCCGGAACAAAGTTCCCAACATATCAAGCGGAACGCAATGCTGAGCTGGTTGGTAAGCGATTGCGTTGCGTTGCATGTGTACTCGTACTGTAGGTGGAATGCCTCGTTTGGTCAATAGCAACTAAAGGCCGTTACGATGAGGCGCAACATGCCATGCAGTGCATTCATTTTGACTTCATACTTATTCCAGACAAGGCTGCCCCTAGCAGCTTATGCGAAGGTTGAACCTGGCTTTAAAAACAGACGAAAGTTTATCTGCAAACAAACACACAAACAGACCGCGCAAAGCGAGGCTGTCGATCGGACGGGCATGTCCGCGGGGCAGGGAAACGTTACCTGCACTGGTACTGGTGATTCTTGCGCACGCTTCTGCGGAAGAAACCCTTGCAGCCGTCGCAGCTGTTCGCTCCGTAATGCTTGCCAGTCGCCCGGTCGCCGCAGATCGCGCACGCTGCGCGGAAACCGACGTTAGTTTCTCGCAGGTGCCGTTTGAAATCACTTGCAACTTTGTGGAAGCACGACACGTGACTCCGCGTCACACCGCAACAAGTCATGTTTGCCACGGCAAACCGCGCGTGAGCGTGAAACTGAAGTGTTCTCGTTGATATGCAGGGCGTTTTCATCGTTTGTCTTCAAGGAGTCGAAACAACAGTTGGTGTGCAACCTTTGGTGGGATGCCGTGAATGCAGGAACAGCGTCGCCAAAATTCAAAATGGTTTCAAATGCACATAGCAGTCGTTTCTTTGAATAAAGTGAACTCAAACGTATAAAAACACGAAGATGCTAATTGCTTAACCGACGAAGCACTGCTATACCTCAAACCAGTCGCGATTCTTCGGTGGCGCTGTTAGCTCAAGCGGTTCTTATCGTCACTCACCAGTGCGGACGCCATCAGCTTCATGAATGGAATGGTTCGAGTCGTGGTCACTGCCCTGGCCGTTGATCATGGGAGCTGGCATCACAACAGGATCGGGAGACAGCGGGTGAGAGGGCGATTCGACCGGGATGTGGCCGGGCAGCATGGCCGGACTAGCGGGTCCGTAGTGAAAACCTGGTGCGGCGCTCTGCGCGCATGGCAGCGGGGGGGAATCTTGAAAAAAAACAAACCGCGGAATTGCATTGATGCTCCAGGGCAGACACAATTTTTAAAAACTTCAAAAGACTTTCAATGAAACAACTGCATTGAGCAAAGGACATACGATGGTATCGTAAAAACGCAACCTACCACAACCAGCAGGAAGAAAGCATGTTGAAACATGTGGCAGAAAAACTCATCATAAACTGTCGGTGACTAACAGGTGTTTGCCATGTAGACTAATTTGTGACGAACAGCTAGACATCAAGTTCAGGTTCAATGGTCATCACCAAATACCAGAAGCGGTTTGGGTTTCGAGCACGAAAGGTACAAACAATCTATGTTTTCCACTCTTCGCCGACGCTGCTATAGCACCTCAAATCTGCTTTTGAAGCAAGCTACTCAACTTGCAGGAAAAACGTAACTAGGGGAACAAAATTAAACAGTTAGGAAGAGTAGCTGCTGCCCTATTACCGCACTGAACGATGCTTCGCTATCTAGAGCCCAGATCAACAATTAAACTTGAAAGATGTATAGGTGGATGGTTGCGCTGCGCCAAAATGGAGATAGTTTTCTACCAACATACGCAGCCAACCGCGTAGAAAGAAAAATTTTCGACGGAAAACGAAGATGAAAACGAAGTCAAAAATTATTGTCTATTTCTTTCGCAGCGCTGTTTCTATTTTGATTGTCTTGACTCGTTAAGGAGCAACATTTTCAGCGGTGAACTCTGATTAACCACAACACTTATTCAGCACGCAACGAGAAATGCTTGAAACGTGACTAAACTGGCCGACCGGTGCTCTCGTAACAATAATTAACTGCTGGCCACATGTATGACGCATGACAAAGCGTCTAATCCGCAGACTCCGCAAGCATGTCGCGATAATTTCAGCACGTACCAAACAATGTCCTAAACGAGCTTGACATTTCAAACAGCTTGTGGACGTGGTCGCTTACACAAAACAGCAAAGCAAAAACAGCACTGCTGCTATGCAGGAACCGTACGCATGAAATCTCACGCGAAAACATTCCGTTGTGATGAGGGTGCGACGCTTATCTGCGCTGGAAAATTGATGAAAAAACTTACTTGCCAAGGCACCACCTGTCCAGAAACCAAAATGTAAGCGCCTGTACATGGACGAACGATACGGATAGCTCATCTCGATGCAACGCTAAACACCCTACGATAATCTGCAGCAGAGAGACAGTTCAACACTTGGTCATACGGACAAAGGCGCGACAATCAAACTGAACCACTATTTGTAACTGCAGAAGACACCGAGATGGCGGCACCCCAACTCTATTCACACGCACGAAATGCTGCGGAAGACGAACAAGGTTTTGCAGGAACGTCAAGGTTGCCTGTCATGGTTGATAATTTGCATGGCTTCGTAAAGCAAATGACTAATACCGACGACCGCACATCAGCAAAGAAACACCCAGCAATCAAACAATATTCCACAGAGGTGTTAAGCGAGCATGGGTAAATTTTCCGATGCAAAGGCTGTTTCGTTAGCTACAACCGCACGTTCGCGTAACTGCGGAAGTTCTGCATGCTGCTCCTGACTGTTCTGCATTTGCAACAGCACTCAACCGCTTTGATCCTCCAGAGATCACCGTTTTCCGTGGTTAACTTTACGAATCTAAATCAAACCTTCCTTCGAAACGCGTTTGGGGGAACAGAGGCAAAACGGTATTTTTTCCGAACTCAAGTCAACTGAAACTGAAAACAAACTACGAATATTTTTGGACTCTACACTCCTGACGCATTTTTACTGTCCATTTTTCAGCTGTGGGCTTCAAATTTTCACGCTGATGTTGTTGAGCACACAGATGCTGACGCACAAGAGGCCAGTAGCACAAAATTCATATTGCTTTTCCGGTAATACAAGGAAATCGACACCAAGTGAAAAGAAGAATTTGCTGCAAAATGTCGGAAAGTGCGATGTTCGGCGGCGGCGACTCTTTTGCTGGGAAGCAAGCGTATTTTTGAATACGCTTGCTTCGTTTTTTGAAGTCTTCTTTTTTATGTTTTGAAGTCAGCGCCCCAAACTTAGGTAAAAACAGTTGAAACATCTTTGGCACCAAGAAAAAAAATTTTTTGTCGGCCAGTGTAATTCAATCGCATCGGCGATCTCTATCCAGATTAGGGCCATTACGATATGCGAAACCTCTGCTTGGTTCAAGACGAAAAATCCTCCTACATTTTTAGATTCTACACTTTTCCCAGACACGAAGGCCAATAAAAGTTTGTCCAGTCACTTCACAAAAAAAATTGTGTAACTCGCCATCGTTTTAACGAAGGCAAGATCTCGTATGTGAGTGTTGCCGCAGCAGCAGCCCTCACTGCTGCTTCGCCTAGTGATTTTTGGACTGACCTAGTGATCTCGTGATTTTTCAGTTCAATCTAGTGCTTTCAATTTGTATTTGAAGATCGGTTGTCTTCTTTCCAACTTTTCAGCCCTTTTTTATCCGCAAACAATTGATTACGTGAATTGCTGACTGAATTATATGCACCAACAGAACTAATAAGTTTCTCTAGTCTGAGTTTCTTAATTTTTTTCACTTCTGTGCTGTTTATTGTCGCAATGTTGCGTTTGACCTTATTTTTATTTCTTTGCAGGTACTTTGGAATTGCAGTAGAAATACATGATTGATTGAATGACAAGTTGACTGATCTAAAATATTCTGTGAGTGTTGTGCTTTTCAGCTCTTGAAAAAAGCCTGGAAATTTGTTGGAGTAAGATTTTCCAGGTTTCAGCATGATCTATGCCAGTGATTTTCAACCGGTGTTCCGCGGAAAACTAGTGTTCCGTGAAAGATCGTCAGGTGTTCCGCAGGAAATTTGATAAGTTTGACTAGTGTT
>JGI24158J21664_10009818_pt1 | contig 12774 bp, 7 predicted proteins | sample Ectturendosymbi3_FD_21664 | JGI IMG/M metagenome (IMG submission 21664) | reverse complement strand
ATACTGAGCGTGTCCTGTAACAAATTTAAGATTTTTAATTTGGAAATCATCTGTAAGTATAAAGGAAAGCGTGATTAGTGTTGCTTTCAAAACACATGTTCAGTTTGTCTAAGTGTTAAATTTGTAAAATTTCAGAAGCCCTTCTGTATGAAGGAAAGCAAAAATTTTTTGTACCTGTTTAATGCTGGACTTGCATCACTTGTAGTAATTTGCTAAAATTTAGTTTTGAAAAATGTTAATTGTTGCTTTTTGATTTCTTCGCTTTTGATCATATGCTGACAACAGCAAATGCATGTAAAATATGACACCGCTGTTGTGTGCCAATGATTAAACCTTAGAAAATAAAATATTTCCAAATCCTATGTCCTTAAATCAAATGGAAGATGTACTATACTTTCCTCCAAATCCTTAATGCGGGATGGAACCCATGTTAAGATCCACTTTTGTAAGGATTGTCTGAATCAACCTGCAGCAAAATGCACTGATCCATCACCTAATTTCTACAAAGTTAGGTTTTTCTCTGCCAAGGCGTCTTACATCAAAGTCGTTTCCAATGAACACATATGACTTGCTACAGGCAAGTTTTGCCTGAAACAACTCGTCTTTGTACAGAAAATAAACCTTCTGAAAAACACTTAAATCTGAGGAAAGCTAGAACAACGATGGAAGACTGTTACCAATCAACAGTGATTATTAGTCAGCTGACTTAACTAAAAACTGCTATTTAAGGAGACTAACCTCAAGTCACCTCAGTCAAAATGTACCTAAACGTCAGCAGAAGTCACAAGACGCTCAGCTATTGGTCAAACACGACTAGGAAATGCATACGAAAGGAAATGCGCAAAAGGGTCACGAACTGACTACCAAAGGGTGAAAAGCCAAGCACCAACAAACACCCGAAAGTTCCAGAAGCTTGTGAATTCAACCAATCACCAGAAGATTAAACAAGAAACAACCAATAAGAACACCTAAAATAAAGAGGTGTTGATAAACTCTGACGCAACCTTCACGTATAAATACAGCCACAATTGGACCAGAAATCAGTCTTTTTCAAGACTCACTCCGCCGTTTGCCAGTGGTTGCGGTTAAGTCGTTGCGGGAGCCTAAGCGCCAGCAATGGTCAGGAAAAACTGTCTTGTCCGGATGAATCCCTGTCAGGCTAAATAGTGAAAAGTGGCTTGTCCGAGTGAATACATCTACTTTGATGTAACACAAGCTTTTAAGACACACGCATAAATGAAGCCATCATGAATATTATAACGTAGTACTGCGATGACTTCCAAGTACATCGTTTTAGAAGATCCATGAGGGAATGGGAGGCTGCGAAGGACCAAGGGCTATTTAGGCTGCAGATCTCCGAAGGACGAAGCTGCTTGTAGTGTAAAGGGATTACAATAAAAAACGGATTAAGATGTTGTCATCACAATATTCAGTTACTGCTAAGATTGCAATGCGGTACAAACAAGCTAAGATTGTTCAACATAAATCACAAATCAATCACTTTTTCCACTTTTTAGGAAAAAAAAGGAATCCTTTTATCTCACAACCCGCCAAACATCAAATGCTGATGATGTTTTCAATACCTACAGTGAATTGAATATGTCCTGTCTGAAATGCATCAATAGCCATTGGTAATTAATAACACGATTTGACACTCAAGAAAAAAAAGATCGTGATGCGTTCTGTTCATTTTGTTCCCAAAGACGATTTGTGAATCCGAAAAGAATCTTGTTTCTTTTCAATCCTGTTTTTTTTCAAGGCGACTGAGTTTAATAAATCGTCCTTCACAAAACCATTCAAGTGTCATGTTGTACTTAAATTGACAAAACGGGCTTTCTTCGGACTCCATGCGTTATGTACTGTATTTACACGTCGTAATGGTATTTAAATATATCACTCGAATAAATTCAAATCAATTGTCATGATCTTTTTTTCACTTGCACTGTGTCGCGATACATTTCGTCTTACTTTACATGTAGTTATGGGGAGGCAATGAACTTCAAGTCTATTTTGTAGATAATTTCCGAGGAGTAAGCAGTCCATGTGGTGATGGAATGTCTGCAACAGGTTTGTTGTTCACGCGGATGATTTTGCTTTGGAACAATGAACGACGGGGTGGGAGGAGCTTGTGGGCTTGTTTGTGTCATGCAAAACCAGTTGCGAAGAAGCCAGCTAGATAAGGCATTCGGTGGCAACATTTCTGTACCGAAGATCACTGTCTATGCTGCCTCGAGCGTCGTAAAGATTTTTGCCACTTCTACCGGGTAAGCCCGGAACGCCACTTTGCAAATGGCTGTTTCCAAGCCTTGCAGTTGCTCTAGGTCTGCAATGGTAATCTTCGCCATGATTTTTAAGGACCTCATGCTCTTCACAGTGATCAATGACAATTTCTGGGTTCTCCAGTTGAGAGTGTGAAAGTTGAACGAAACGCTCTCCATACAGCTGTGATTCTCCGCAAAACATTTTACACTGTCGCATGTAAACGTTACATTCGTCAATTTCAGAATGGAATGATTGGTCTTCAGTTTCTTTCCATATATTTGCAGCTTTGGAAAACAAATCATTTGCTGCGTTCCAGCGGCGAATCTTAAACATACACTCTCCCATATTTTTCAAATAAGTGGCAACGCTGGAACTTGCAGTATCTTGCTCAACAATATTTCTGGTTAGCTGAAGAGCTGTTTCATGTTGTTTCAATGCCTCATGAAAGGAATTTTCTTGAAAAAAACAACGTCCTAGTCTGTTGAAAGTGTGAGCTACAACGTCTTTATACATTTGAACTTGCTGGTTCATCAAGGATTTCTCATCTTGTAGACGTGTCTTCTGTGGACTCGCAGCCTGTTCACAAATAGGTGAGGAAATTTTATACGTTCCACAAGCGGTGTTTCCAGGTTTTCCAGTGGTCGAGAGTTTCAACGAGGTATTTTTTTGCTTTCAAGTAATCTTTGTCATGGTACGCATCAGATCCACACTGATAAAGAGTATGAGATGCAAATGCAACATCAAGAATGCTCGATTTGGAATTGCTTAGCAACTCTGTACAATACCTTTCTGCATCCGAATATTGATGCAATAACCAACACGAATGCAAATAGTAATGAATGTCTGTATAATCATTGAGCTCTTCATCACAGGTCAAACCAATTTTGCTGGAGGCCAATTGTTGCAACTTCAAAACGACTTTGAAGAAACGCACTGCCGACTTTATTCCAATCCATTCGTCAAAAATCTCTGCATACTCTTCTGGTTTTTCAGGGCATGGGAGGTAATCATATTGCGAATTTTCATTGACGTAACTGATTAATCTCAAGTAATATGCAGCCGTTGCTGCAAAGAGCAAGTCTTCGCCAAATTGTTGGTCTAAAATGTCTTTTGCAATGAGGTTACGAATAATTTCGAAACCAGAATTTGCTTTTACTCCGTACAGTTTTCCAAGGACCTCTACGAATAACCCGAAGCTGCGATAGACAACGCGTTTGAGATTCCACTTTGGAGTGTGCAGCATGTTCGGTATCGTTTTGAAAGGATTGAACGTTTTGATGTCTTTTGATAGAAGTCTTTGACATGCTGCCTTGTCCATTTTGCAATGTTTGGCATTTTGATGAAAATCTTTGTAAATTGCTTCATCTCCAGCAACAAAACAAGTTGTTTTCAACATGTCCGCTAATTGATCATTCTTTTTCAATTCTCCATATGTGCACAAATATTTCAACATTTCAGTTATTGGTTTGATCAACTCGGTTTTCCCAAATTTCATATTAGTCTCCTCTCTCCCAAGAGGAAATTTACAAGCGTGTGGCATCATTCCATCGAACGATATACCTCGTCTTGTGTTGGCATCGAAAAACCAATTGAATGATTTTTTGAATGGATTGTTGATGAAAGGAAGACAAATGCTTGGTATGATTGTTTCACCCAGGTTGATCACAGATATTTGAAATATTACTGAAAACCATCTGAAATATTCTAATATTTCTTGATAGTTGTCATCATTCTGAACTCCTTCTTGCAAAATAAGTGCATGCTCGAAATCCGAAAAAGGTGTAATTTCCTTCTTGGCCAATGATCCCATTCCAATAAGAGCGAATTTACATGGAACGCTTGGTCTCAGGGAAATGCAATACTTCGTGACATTCTCCATGAGTTTGCAACACTTGTTGTAAACATGCTCTTGCAATTTTTCAATTTGTTCTGTTAGATTGCGTTTTCTTGCATTTTCGGCACTGCTTTTATGAATCTTCCTTCTGGCATCATACACTTCTGTTTTCACCTGATTTCTCATGGATGCTATTTCCCTTGAAAGACCAGAGAGAAATTCCGCATTAACAGACAATCTCGCATTTTCCTGATTTACTCCAGCCAAGCACCAAACGTGGGAACAAAGTTCGGTGAGGTCATTTTGGATCATCTGAACATTTCTTGGTTTTCTCACTAAGGCGGCATTGAACAGAACCGCACTTTTGATTAAGTAGCGCTTTTGATTCGAAACGTCCACAAAGCTTCTTTCTTTGTATACGAGTCCAAGTTTATGAAAAATAATTGCGGATTGAGTCGTATCCTTTTCTGTCCCATTCTGGAAACAAACTTCCTTGAGTTTGCTCGAAAAATATTGTTCTACGCTTGTCAGGATTTTTAGTTTATTGAGCTGAACTGGAGAATCTTGCATTGATTTCCCATTGAGCAAGTCTATGCATTCCGAAATTGTGAACGTGTATATTTGTTTTTTCATTTCAGAACTCAGAAGCTTTGTGTTTGTTAAAAAACGTTTTTCAAATGTCTAAGGATTCGTCTGTCAAAAATAAATAAACATGATTTGCCACCTACAAGGCTTGAAGTCTTACAAAACTGGATTTGTTCTAATGTAGGTGTTTTAACCGACGTCTATGGGCAAAAGAAGATGGAAACTTTGCAGAATAGATTCTTCATTTTATTATATTTCCACAGGTTGCTTAACACATTCGTTTACATGGAAGGTGACACTTTATCGTTGAAACCGTAATAAATGTATTCTTACGATCACATGCATTCCACCAATTAATGTCGTGCTCCAACAATTTCACAAGCGTATTCTCGAGTTTTCATATTTTTTTCGTATTCTATTTCTCAACTTTGTATTTACCCAATGCTTGCTCATTCTGGTACATTTAAGAGATGTTTCATTTTTCAACCTAATGCTTTTACTCTTAACTCAAATGACTTTTTTTGACGCTATTTTTATTTGAAGTGTTCCAAACAAGGTTCCAAATTAAACATTTCTTCAATAATATGTTCATTTCAAGCGCAGCGGGAACAAATGCGAAATATCCGGAAGTTCAAGCAATGAAATTATTTATTTTTCTGATGAGCTGCATTATGCTTCACAAGAATAGATTACGGAGTAAGAAGGAATTAAAAAAGAATGAAGTAGTCAAGCAGTATGTAAATTCAATCTTCTATAAAGCAGCAACACAGAGTTATTTCATCTCCTGTGTATATCTGCGAAAGCCGTGAAATTTAACGCAGCCATGGCAAAAATGAAATAATTTTCGCATTACACAGGTTTATCAATACTATTATTGTTTATAAGTTTCATTAAAACTCCAGATAAGTGTTTCATTTTTCGTTGATTTAGGCCAGTGGTGCTCAACGTGGGGCCTGCGCCTCACCGGTGAGGCGTGGAAGTTGAAGATAGTATGAACCAATTTTGGTGGGAATACAAAATGAAAAGGCACTTGCTCACAACCAAACGGATTGGTAGGTATTAAGCTGGTTCACTTGTTTAGTCCTACAGGACTACAATCCAAGCATGTTAGCTGTGCATTGTGTTATCCACAGGGAAAATTTATTTGCAAAAAATGTTGCTCCTAAACTGCACGCAATATTATATTCCGTGATCAAATGCATCAATTTTATCAAAGCAACTGCCAAAACAGAACTCTGTTCCAGAAGTTGCAAGACTTGTCGTGCATATCATAGGCAGTGGCGTAACTAGAGATTTGAACCAGGGGGGAATCTTAGCTGAAGGGGGCCCACCAGCCAACACTCAGTGAAAAATTGAGAAATGATAGCGAATCCAGATGTGGAGGATGTCTGTACTAAAACCCAAAATCAGCGGAAAACACTCAGAGAAACTTCCAAAAAACGAAAAAATATGACAACCTACCGAAAACCTGAAGAACACTAAATACCAAAGTATAAGGTAAGTGGGGCCCACTAAATGCCGGTATACAAGCTAAGTAGATTTATCTTGCCGCGGATTAACCATTAGGCAAACAAAGCTTAACCCTAGGGCCCCCGATTTTGAGAGGCCCCAAAATTTCGGGCGTAAGGGCGATTTCCAGCATTTTTGTAAGCAATTGTATTTGCATTTTTGTTTTGTTTCAACGAGTGTTGTCTTACTATGCCGCTAACCAAAGATCTGTATAGAACAGGGGTTTCTAAACTTTTTGAGTCGAGGGCCACATAAGTTATTACACAACAGTGCGAGGGTCGGACATCATACGTGATGTGATTGTTTCAGGATATATTACATTCTACCAAATCAAAATTTTTTTCCTCAATTAACTTTTCTTTATTTACAAAATCTATTCGCGGGCCGGAGTTGGCCCGCAGGCCGTACTTTAGAGACCCTTGATATCGAAGAATGAACGCAAAGGATTGAAGATATGACAATGAGCAGTCTTTGTTTATAGCGTTGAGACTTGGTTGTTGTTACGCAGTTTTTTTTAAGGAAAATCTTAGACACCCGGTATGGACCTGTAGGGACCCGATTTCTCTGATTCTGGGGACCCAATGATCACTTTATTTGATGCTAAGGACCTGATTGTCAATTCTAGGGACCCGAATCGCGTCCCTAAAACACCTTAAAAAAACATTGTTACGCATAATGTTTGGAACAAACCGCCTGGATGCTTTTTCAGATTACACGGGGCCAGGTACTTTTGTTCAGCCAGGTCTATCTCTTGTTGCTTTTCATGGGTAAGATACGGGGTAAAGGCAGGAGTGGCCTGCACTGTAGCCATATGTATTATCTACAGGCACAATTTTTACCACAGTTAAACCATTGAGAAAATAAATGAGTTAACATGGAAATATTTTTATTGATTTTTGCTTCGAATTTTAAGCAAATAAAATATACATTATCCATAAGGACCATAACATACTTCTATACTCATTTATTTTTATTATGAAGAATATCAAAACATTCAAATAACAACGTTCTCACAATTTATAGATCTACATAGTGTTGCCTGACAAAATTGTTCATCTTAGAAAAAAATCAAACAATACATTGCAACTGCAAACGACAATTTCTTTTAAAAAGAAACGCATTTAATTTGAATTGTATAATAAATTATTTAATGCAAGTCATGTATCACGTGTGTTCGAAAAACACAATTTCATCGAAACATTAATATATCCAGCCCTTTCCGGTTAAATTAAACAAAAATGCTCCTTCCCTAATCAAAGCTAGATCACACAATCTGTCCTGACTTACTATTAGTCATTGAGGCACGGAGGTATGAAAGGACCAGTCTCAGTTTACCTTTAGCGCCTCCAAGAATTTTGTTCGGGAGGGGCCAGTTAATTACGTCGTCAGTCACTGACGTCGTTTTGAGTCCGACTGTTCCTTCCGTTTAGTTTCTAACGGTTGAAAATTGATATATGCTGAACACGCTTTAGCTAGAAAGATTAAGTATGACAAAATTTTCGGCGATTTTGCAGACAAAAGTTCTCGTCGATCGCAGACTATGTGCAGTAACAGGCTGTTAGGTGTCGTAAGAAGTACAGGTGCTTTACTCAGAGTCAGCTCTTAATTGGCACTTGCAAACTGTGCAATTGCACAGGGAACTCAATAAATATGTGATAGGAGTGTTGTCAGGTAACTTCACTGCTGGCTTTTTCGTTAGCTTCATTATGACTGTTTTTGTTCCGGATATCGAGGGAATTCAGAATAAAGTGATATGGTTATGAATTGGAACAACTTGTTCAATGAATGTAGCAAGAACGTGTATTGCAGATTTGTATGACATCAGTCGTTGCGAACCTTCCAGAAGAGCCCCAATTTAAAATAGCCTAGGACCCCGAAAATGAAAATTCGCCTCTGTTGCCAGGGGGGACGGTTTGCACTCCTGCCCCAGTCAGTTGCGCTCCTCATCATAGGAGATTGTCCCTCCGCACCAAAGTAAGGTGGCTATCAAAGGGAAACTGCCTAAAAAGATTGATGGAACTATTTGAACCACTCAGTGAGTTTATGAAGAACAAATCTGAAATGATCCTCCTGATGACCACAAATGGCACAGCTTATGTGAGCTACTTAGAGGATATTTTTGAGAAAGTTTGTTCTTTGAAGCTCCAAGGAGCCAATGCAACACCTTGCGATGCAAAAGCAAAGACATTTGGATTTGTGACACTTCTCAGTTTGTGCGGAAGCAATATTTTGTCAGAAAGCTATGTCCAATTTTCCTGGTTAAAAGAATGCGATGCCATTAAATAGGCAAATACTGTTACTGCTGCATACGTGAAAATGCTGATTAATGACTTCAGTGAAAGATTTCGTGACGCTAAAGCAGTGGTTCCCAACCAGGGTGCCGCGGCACCCTAGGGTGCCATTTACGATACTCAGGGGTGCCGCGAGCTAACGCTTTTTTCAATACATCATTAAAAATATTAGTTTCAGAATGTCATAAAACCTTAAAGCAAATCGCTATGGGCTCTCCATTGGGTACTGCAAATCATATTTGCCGTCTGTAGGGTGCCGCAAGCCTAAAAAGGTTGGGAAACACTGCGCTAAAGCAATGGAGTTCCCTTCTTTGTTGACTTAACCACGTTTACTAGATGTTTCTGCAGTATTAGAGCAGTGCCAACGGAAATTATGTGAGTTACAACAAGATGAATCCGTGAAGACTCTTTTCAAGATCAAAGGAACTACGATGTGGCTGTCCAAGGAATGCGAGAAGAAATACCCTCACTTGAGTACTTCGGCAAGGCAAAAACTGAAAAGATTTCCGTCATCTTGTCTGGTCGAATGTGGGTTTAGCTTTGGTATGGAATTGCTGCGTGCTAAGCAGTGGCGTACGGAGAAATTTTTCATGGGGGGGGTTTCATTCAGTGGCATAGCAAACAGTATGTGAAAACAATTAATCTCTTTTGCGCAGGTAATAAAGTTTTTGCAAATTTTCAAGCTCAAGGGGGGGGTTTTAACCCCAAACCCCCCCCGTGCGTACGCCCTTGGTGCTAAGAGAAATCAATTGGAAAACTGCAAGCGTGTTGAATTGAGACTGAAACGGACTAAACTAGAATCTCGAATCAAACAGAAATGTAACTAGCATCAAGCGAAAAGATCCCATTAACAATATTATTGAGTATCGCAATGAATTTGAGTAAATTTTGTGCATTTATAACTAATATCACGTAGTAGGCAATGTAGTGACGGAGAAAAAACAAATACTTTTGTTTGACATGTGGTAGTTCTGGTGGGGTCAGAGATTTTTTTAAGACAAAAAGTGGGGCCTGGTTCAAACAAGGTTGAGAACTACTGATTTAGGCAGTTCTTTGTGAAAACCTAGCTTAACAACTAAAACAAATATATTTATTAGAAGCTATGGACATGCTAATCAAACGTAGTTAGTTGAATTGCCGCCAATTCCATTTTTGTTTCAGGCCAATACTTTCACTACACTCTTTTGCATTAAGTTGAGTGGAGTTGATTTATTTGCGATAATTAATATTCAGCAAGAAAAACACAAATTAGTGCAAGGACGCCAGAGCATTGAAGGGGCCGAAAGGTTATCGAGTCGATGCCCCTCAGCAGCTGAATTAGCTTTGTTACTGTCCAGTTTCAACTCGTGGTGTAGTGCGTGGGAAAGAGCTGCTACATGATCAACACAGTTGCGCAGGTAGTGCTGGGTCGGAATCGATTTCTCTCGTTGGGTGTTCGGATCCGAAAAGATCTGGGCGCGGCAGAGAAAGTTTAAACCCAACTACAATGAAAGTCTGCCAGGGTTGCCATCACCCTTTCGCATCTAGCAAGCTCTACAACTGTTTGCAGCGTTTTTGTGCGTGGGATTATGGTCGGAACTCTTGGAATCAAATCTGCAGAGATGTAGCGATCAACTTTCTATCAATGTCCGCAAGTAAAAACAATTGGGGTAACGATTTTCGTAGTTATTTTTGGCGCATCAGCTTGCTCTATCCACCCAATGGTTATTCATGCTTCATTTCGAGACCATCGCAAATTCGTCTCTGATAACCATGGGTGTTACAAATATAACCCATCCTTATTTCCAGTGTCAGTGTAGCCTTAAATCAATATCGCAGTTTTTCGTTTTTGCACAGTTCTGAAACCACATGCGTGAATATGGCGGTGACATACATTTTAAATTCCTTGAAGCTCAAACTTTGGTTAAGAATCGATTCAGTTTCAAAGTCTTCTTCATTTCGCCATAGTCACTGTTTAGCAACAATAGCATTCATTCTAGATATTTATTTGTGATGACATGCATTGTGACGTTCAATCACAATTATGTGGAGCCTTAACGTTTTCATCAATGATTTCCCTTTGCCTTGCCGGCGATATAAAAAATCAGTCTTGTCAAGATAGAGGATTCCGACCTGCTGTTCATAAGCTCAGCGTTTCAACTTATATCTGATGTTAATTTCCACCTCTACAGTAAATAGTTGGAAATCATTCAACTGCAACGACAAGAGTCAGCGGCAAAATCTAACATACAGTAAGTAGCAAGATGTTTTTTGTTTTGCAAGTGCTGAGGGAATTGACACTGCCATTACTTCCAAGTACTGAGATAACTTGCACAGGGGTGGATATTAGAATATAGGGGCAAGCTCTCAGAAAGTGGACCCACAACATAGCCATTGTCAATGGTAGATGTGGGATTACGAGGATGAAAGAGTGAAATTTGTTTTCCATTTCAATTTATCAACTAAATTCAAAGCATAATATATATACCAAAGGAACAAAAATTTGTAAAGTTCTGCAGCTGGACACTTGAAAGCTGCCTCCTTTGGCACATTTTCCCGTAAGTTTGCTTTATTTTGAAAAATATATGACTTTCTTAAGAGCTTCTTTAAATGTGGCTCTGGAGTGGTACATAATCTTTTAACTAAACAATGGTGCAAGTCTATCCAGGCGTGGGGGAAAGTCTCTCTGAAAACGAGGGGCACGAAGCGACTGCCTCATTATCCTTCACAAATATGCAACCCGGACCTTGCAATCTGTCTTGCTGGCAATGCGCGTGTGATTGAAATGAAACTAAATTTGAATTTTTCCCATTAGGGCTTCAAATTCCGCAGACAAGTTATTGCATTTTATAGGAGCCCGTGATTTGTACAGATTTAATAACGTGCAGTGCCAAGCTATCTTCACATGCAGCTGAGCGTGGTCAATACGTTTTGTAATCCTGGAGATACGAATGTGTTTACAGACTAATTCCAATTTATATTTCAATGAAGTTAGTTAAATTTAGCAAAGTCTCATCAAACAATTTAAACGAAGTAAGTTTAAAGTAGCTACAGAGATTTTACGGAATAAGCTGTACATAGCCAAAAGTTCTTACGGATTATCAAAAATCCAAACATTTTTCAAACACGTTGAAAGACTCTAGCGGTTACATTTTTCAACTACAGACGTGAATTAATCGCTCAAAAATTAGATGACAACGGGATCCACTTAAATGTACCGTATATACAACCATATAAGCTGATCTCGCGTATAAGCAGACCCTGAAAAATGCCACGAAATGAGGAATTTTGCAAAAACTCGCATATAAACCGACCCCAAAAATGCCACGGTGTGTTGTTTGGGCTAACAAGAAAATTATATTTTGAAATTAATTACTATTAAAGTATTAAAATAAATTAATAATTGAATTAAGTTGTAGTTTGTCGGAATTTACTTTATTTAGAGCAGTCTCAATTTTTGTGGCTGTATGTACGACTGAATGGTAATATCGGTGTTATTGCGTGATCTGAGAAGTTGCGTCATGTCAAATAGTTTGTATGAGATCAGATTCATGCGCGTATAAGCCGATCCCCTAATTTGTAACATTTTGTTAGTTTTAAAGTCAGCTTGCATGCGAGTATATACGGGTATATGCGCCAAAGTTTTGTAGAAGGCCTACTTCGGAAGTCAGTGCCTCAGAGAACAGTCGCTGCTCGGCTTCGATTGAATGTGCTGTGTTTGGGTATATCCGAAGCGTGTAAATACAGCATAAGAAGCGCAGTCGCAATGGCGGACGCGATGGCATCTTGCTCAACTGCAATACCGTGACGTACGGTAAAGTTCGTGGTTGGGGAGGCACTGTCTCTTTTAAAGCCAATTTGCGAGTATATGAATTGAATGAAGTAGCATAAATTCACCGCTCAACTGGCTGCTCGCAGATTCACTATTGCTTGTGCTTTGTATCCCATATCATAATTTTTACACACACATACGTACAGAGGCAATTCTATATTTGAAAAAAAGGTAAAATATAGGAGGACCAAATTGAAGTGACTTATCACCTACTTGTTTATTGCCTTGTTGAGAAGTGTTATAACATTTGCATACGCCTACAATGCATACAGTGACCAAATCGAAGAACCAGACCATCAGTATGATCGGCAGCTGCAGAAAGCTTCAATGAAATACGTAAATCAAAAGCACGACTGTGCGCAGTGATAAGCCTTAACGCCGCTCATGTGCGCAGTGCTAAACCTTAACGCCGCTCACAAGCGCGCAACAACACGCACCAATTCACTTAGTCCTCCCCACCTAAAATTCGTATCGTACGCGTA
>JGI24158J21664_10009817_pt1 | contig 12774 bp, 9 predicted proteins | sample Ectturendosymbi3_FD_21664 | JGI IMG/M metagenome (IMG submission 21664) | reverse complement strand
ACAATAACGTGATCAATAAAAGTGGGAAAAAACTATTTCTGGTCAAATAATGACACTTAAGTTTGTCAACGAAAGCTTGTGATAGTGCACTAAATAACTCATAAATATAAAGTGATATAACTATTGAAAGAGTCAATGTCAATAAAAAGAAGCACAACACTTACTGTACACTGAACAGGTAACTTAACTGCAAAGTGGAAATTCCTCCCCTGAACTCAAGAATTTCCCCCATGGGGGGGAATTCCTCCCCGGTTGGGAACCACTGGTCTATCCAATTCATGTAGGATATGAATAGGAGTGGTGACAGCACACACCCCTGTCGGAGTCAACACTCACGGTTAACGGTCGTTTAATTCCGCCGACACGGACACAAACGTCTGAGCAGGAATGCCATGACTTGACGGCCAGTAACAGGCGACCGTCAACACAAAAAAAAACTTTGTTGAGTGTTGCGACAGTGCTGTCGCAACACTCCCCAAAGCTTTTAATTTTTTTTTGTCGCACAACACTCCCCAAAGCTTTTTACGATGAACCCGGTCGTAGGCTTTCTCGAGGTCGACAACATGTATAGACATCTTTGACGTCCCACGTTTTCTTGAAATTTACTGGAAAGTGAAGATTTGGTCTGCAGTGCTACGGCCGGGGCAAATATCCCGCTGGGTATCAGCCAGCTTTCGTTCAATTATATCACGGCATCTTTTTTCAAAGCACTTGACATGCACTTTCCAAGGGAGGCTAAGGAGAGAGCAGGCCCCTGTCTTACTACTTACTTCCTGTGTATGGACGTTATCTCCTCAGCTTACCAAGCTTTCGTTGCCATCACATTAACACCAGGCCACGTGACACACACGAATTAGCCAAAGAACTCCTTCTCGATCCACTGTTTTGAACATTTCAGGTCGGATTTCATCACAACCTGCAGCCGTCCCGCTTCTAGTGTTTTCACAGCTACGAAGACTTCGGCTGCAGTGATGGAATTTTCTTCCCCCAAATGTAGTCTACCTCGTTTTTCTGATTGAGTGATTGTGACTGGGTTTAAAAGATCTTTGAAATGCTCTCCGATCTACCAAGGACAATCACCTCATTTCTGAGCAAGACAGAAATACATTGCTCTTTGATGGGTCTAGCAGTATGAGATCTTTTGCCGCGGAGACACCGGGATGGTTTGTCAGAACATTTTGTTGGCTTTCCAGTAATTGGAATCCAGTTTATAGCGGAAATCCTCCCAAGATTGCATTTTGGACTTTTTCACCGTGAGGACTGCGGACTCTCGCGCCTCAGCGTGCCGCAAAAGCAGAAAAAATTCTGCTTTGTTCTGAAGCCATGCCTTGTTGGCTACGTTTTTGCTTGAATAGCATGTTTCACCTCTTTGTTCCACCAAGTGGTTACTTCACTGCTATTTTTTGCTCCACCGAGTCGTTTACATCCACTTATCCGATCACAGATGAAACTACAGATGCCACCCCAAGTCCACGTCTGCCGGGCATTCCGGGATCTCTCGGAACAAGGACGATAAGGTGTGTACAAAGGTCTTTCTTTCATCATTTTCCGCCATGGCCTCCCATTTTATTCGGTAGAATCTCCTGGTCCTGCACGTTTGCGTAGGTCCTGTTGGTTTTTCAAGGCGTAAGTTGCGGACCAGCACGTGGTTATCGGTCGACAGTTCTGCACCCCGTTCGACACGAACGTCCAACACTGATTGGAACCAGTCAGGTGAAACTAATCAGAAATCATTTACTTATGGCAGAGCCAACGAATCTTTGCACAGGGGTACTTTTGCAAATCTCTGTGTTGGAAGCAAGTGAACATTAAAGTAAAGTGGGTTGTTAGCATAAAGCACAGTTACAGCAGGAACCTTCCGTTATCATTTAGATCAGCATCATCATGTCGGCCAATTAAACCCTTCCATGCCCCAGGGAGCGATATAGCAAATTCAACCTCAACATGCACACTCTTCTTCCTTGTGGGATCCATTCATCAACACAACGTGCCACCTGAGAGCTTAAAATTGTCCCCTCTCCAGCCTGGGCAAATTTTGCTGGCTCAACACCGGAATAAAAGAGCTTCCGCCCATCGTCCAGTTTTAAAGTGTTAAAACAACGACATTCAGTCGATGAGATGGCAACAACATCCAGGGAATATCGTATGGCTTCCTCAACCATTTCGTACTCTTTTCCTGGGAGTGAACGGTTCCAGTTTCCAGCTAACTAGTTTATTGCAATATTGTCGTTTACGCGTGGTTTTCAAGTCTCTCACAGTAGAAACACTCTGGGTTGTCCCCATTCGCCTTCCCACATGCGTAGCGGGGCCACGGGGGCCTCAAGTTGTGGATAGCTAGTGGAGGAGACTTAGAAACATTTTGATTATTCATTGCTTTCCAGATTTTTCACACCCTAAATTGTGCTTCTCTGACTTTGCGAGATTGTCGTTGTCAACAAAAGAATTAGAAAACCAAGAAGTCAATCAAGCAAGCGCTGATTTAAAGGTCCTCTGGCTGCAGGCCCGTAACCACGGGGGGAATTTGTGGGGACTGCCTCTGTAAATATTTCTGTGTCCACCACAATTGTGTTGTGTCTAGAAAATTTTGTTTTTTTAACATACAATATAAACAAAATTCTTGCCGCCCTAATATGTATTTTCCCCTCAAACCTTAAAACTTGCTACGGACTCGCCTGGCTGGCTTTGAACCCTGATTTCGTGCCACTTTCACTTATTGCGGTTGACAGTGCCGTTGTCACTGTTTGCGCAACATCCACTCAAGGATATTTCCGTTGCACATTGACTACAATGAGACTATCCCGCCTCGTCGTCACTGGCAATGAGCGTAGTAAGTTGCTATTGTTGCTGGCAAACCATTAACCCGATTGATGACTAAGACACCTGAATCGGTTATTGTAGCAATCGAAAGTGTTAAAAATAGTTGAAACTTTAAATGTGGCATTTCACAGTGAAGCCTGCAGTGGGAGGTTGAAAATAAAGCTGCTTTTCAACGCATCACAAAGTTGTTTTGTACCTTGCAGTAGTATCACGTGAACACAAGTGTTTTTGCACACGCATATGCTATTAATAGGCAGCGTGTCGCTAAACTTGTGCAAAATTTTACTAAAAATTTAGCGTCGTTAACCTGCAGTTGACCTCCTCGAGAAGCAGTCTGTGCACAGCGCAAATGTCCAATAGCGAACGTTTACTTGTCGCTTAAAATAGCACGTCATTAACCACAGATGTGAATGAAATTGTTTAGAACGTTGTGTAAACAGCTCTCTTCATCAAAATGTGCCGTTCTGTGGTTTTTGTGTTGCTCTGCTGGTACGAACTTGCAAATCTCATGTTTATTCGTCTTCTTTTGCTGCCACAGATCTTTGTTACATTTCGTCGCATTGACGATTTGCTGAGGATGGAAGAAATGGCAAAATATTACAGATCGCCAAATAAAACTGAAAATGCAGTTGAGTTTGAAACTTTCACCGGAGCTTGGGATGTAGTGGAAAAAAATCAGGTTTGGCGAATTTTAAGTCAATTTCAAGTAATTAGTCTAAACACAGGCGATGCAGTCGAATCTATCAGCAATGTTTTTCAACAGGAATCGATTTCACGTGACTCTGAAGCGCTATCTGGACGTATCATTCTCACCCCTGAAATGTTATTCAAGTAGAATAAAGCTGTTAATTAATATTCTAGATTATAAACTATTCGAACTTCGCTAGATCATTCGTGCTTCTGGTTTTCAAACCAATTGAAAGCACTGGCAAAGGTGATCTGAACTCTGTGCAGATCAACGCGGAAATCGTAGCAAACTTGATGTTATTGCAAGCAGGCGTTATGGCAAAGCACCACGTTTGAAACCAAATAAATGTGAACATAAAAGCTTGTCGCATCAGTTTGCCGTGACTTTAAACAAGAGGCGCTAAGATATCGCTCACGAGCTCTGTGGCTATTCGTCGCCATTGCGATGGCAAGAGTCATCAAAAGAAATAACTACTTAATATTTTAGTAATTAAAGGCACTTATTTATTAATTCTACACATCACCGCCCACATCAGGCCCACATCAGGCCCACATCAGGTCCACAGACAGTGGAGAAACCAGGCAATTGCTCCCCACTAAAATTTTTAAAAGCTCGTTTACTTGTAAGGTACAACAACGAGTTACAATCATTTTGCCCCCGAAAATATCAGTTAGTTGCGGCGCTGCCGCCCATCAGTGGCGGGTTAAGATTCACTTTTGCCCTAAGTACGGGTCAAAGTTTGGTGCCCCCTTCCTTTCCACACTGGCCCAGCCTATTTGAGCTGTTGACCTGTCTGACCAGATATACGATGCAGGTTGCAGCATTGCATAATACAAAATGTGTTCCTAATATTTCACAAATGTACCAAAGTTCCACGATTCACGAACTGAAAGGCATTTTCTACATTTCATTTCTGAAAAATGACTAATTACGTCCTTGAAATTAATTTTTTCAAGATCTGCTTCAGTTGTTGATATACAAAGTGAGTCGAATCTTTAGTGAACAATAAACAATCTCTTTGTTTGTTCACACGCTTTAGGTGTGAGAAAGACTTCTCTGTTGTTCAGTTGGTGACTATTATTGTCAAAATATTCTAAACTTAACTTCAACATTTGGAAAGGCACTCTCTAGTTGGTCTTCTGTAATTGTATTGCAAAGTTCGATTTGAGTGAAAAATGTGTTTTTGATTGCCGCAGTTGAAATCATCTTATTGCCCGACAAATGTCGAACTGTACTGCGTCAGCGCAGGCCCTTTTGGATCAGCTGGGAAGACAAACCTAGGATGCGCACCATGGTCAAGAAACAGAACATTATGATAAATTTTCCCTAGTTATTCCATTTATATTAGTGATATTCATTCGTTTCAATTTTGTCCACACNTCTCTCAATTTTGTGGTGCCNTTTTAACCCTGTTGCTCTAAGCACATTAGTCTGCTTAATGGTTAATCGGCCTTTGCCGACGATCCAGAGCCGAATTCCCTTTGAATTCGAAATTGGCCTTCTCGTGGAGCTTTGCGTCTCTCGCTGTTCCTTAAAGATTCATTTGTACCAATTAACGCGATAAAGTCAGGTTTTTTGAGATTTTTTGTGTTTCAAGCAAACGTCAATCATTTGCCCAAACTGCGCTTTAGGAGTTTTTAATGGAGGTCTACTTTATGGCAACAAGAAATGCATTCTTTTTAATTTGGTTGGGGACCATTGGGATCAAGAATTGAAGTTGAAACATGTCGCGCACTAAGTGTGTAGAACAGGGGTCACCAACATGGTGCCCGCGGGCACCAGGTCGCCCGCACGGACCACATAGGTCGCCCGCGGGCCTGTTCTGACAATGGCATAAACATGATTAGCGTCTTCACATTGATGAATATCTTTAATTTTTATTAACATAATTCAAGACAAATTGAGTAAATTTTTATTTCACAAGTGTGTGCATCAAACTGGTAGCGCTTCGCATGAATCTGTACCAAGAAGGAGCTCCCAGTTTCGAAAAGGTTGGTGACCCCTGGTTTAGAACAATAGGCCTATGTTTACCTCCAAACTGTGAATGCAAATTTATTAATTGAATTGGACATCCGAAGCGCTTCCTTGGCAGAATACTTTTGGTCAATGCATTTGAATATTAATCTTGTAGATATTAATGTTTAAGTATTTCTTAAGCTTGGCCAAAGCAACCCTGCGGGAAAGTCAAACCCTCCATTATCAAAGATAACCGAGGAAAATAGCATAAGCTCAACAGAAAATGAAGAAAACGTGGAAGTGATTCACGATCTGAACTTGGAAGTTCCGAAAGGAAGGTACTTGTGCATTTACTGCTCTTTTAGCGGAAGCGAAGGTTCACCACATTTGTATTGCCAAGCTTTGGCGGTCGCAAGAAAAAAAGCAAGGAAAGGTGTAACTGGAGCATATGCCTTACTAGACAGTAGACTGAATGCGTCTGTATTTTCAGCACAGCACTTAAAATAATTTCACGTCAATTGAGTTGTGAGTAGTTTTTGTAGTAGAACATACGGACCTTCTCTTTTATGGGAACGAAACGTCTTCTTTAGGTTAACAATTCTTCAACACGTTTCTTTATCAAACGCAGGCCGGCACCCATGGGGACAACCGGAAAATTTCCCCGAAATTTTCAGAAACATCTTTAGTTGTCAGGTACAAACAATTACAATCATTTTGCCCCCTCTCCCTCGGAATAGTACAAAAGTAAGTTACATTCATTTCGCCTTGCTCCCGAAAATATCATGCGATTGAGGCCGTGATCAATAGATTTCCAGAAAACGGACTATCTTGGCCCACGGCATAATTCCATGCAGCTGGCAAAAGTACACTCAAAGAATGAAAAATTACTGCAAAAAACAACTTTACTTTCATACACCTTGAATGGCTTATTTAATTCTTCAATTTTAATTACTAAATTAATGCAGTGATTGTTTTAAATCATTTCAATGCAATGGTTGTTTCAACCGAGTTAACGCTTGTTTGCTATTTTCAAAGATTACTTGGAATTTGCGGTTCTGTTGGAAGTGGAAAGTCGTCCCTGATTTCCTCCCTGCTGGGTCAGCTTCGAATTAAAAGAGGGTCGCTCGGTATTGACGGAAAACTGGCTTATGTTCCTCAGCAAGCTTGGATCATCCACGATTCTATGAGGGAAAATATATTGTTTGGAACGTCATGGAATGAACGAAAATACAACAGAGGTGATATCTATACCTTCTGTGGTAATTCGCTTCTAAGGTTTTTGATAAGAGCGTTAGGCACAACCACCTGTTTCCAAAGTTGTTTCTACGTTCAAGATATCTTATTAATTGCGTTGTCAATTCACCAAACTATTTACTAGCCTACTAATTTTCGAATGATACTTTTGAGAAAAACTAACAATGCCTTGTACTGCGTATGAAAAGAGAGCATAGCGGGCAGATTCCCCAAAAGCGACACCAATTGTACTGCGCAGTTGAAAAGCTGAGTAATTGCTGCAGAGAGCATTCGTGTTGATCGGGTGTTAGATTTTGGTAATTTAACTGAGAAAAGTTAATTCATCGCAAATTGTTGCTCAGTTACGGAAGCGTGCTCTCTTCGATCCGATTTCAAGTTATTGCCTGACGGTGATCTTACCGAGATCGGAGAGCGAGGCATAAACCTTTCAGGTGGTCAAAAGCAACGTGTGAGCTTGGCAAGGTGATTACGCGTTTTTCTGCAACAGAAGTTTATTTCACCTGATAACAGTCATTACCAACCTTGAATTTGAGGGCTCATTTCATTTGATAGCAATTAATTATAAAAGCAAATCAAACAAACTGACGATAAAGCTAAGTCAAAGTTTATCCAGTGATGGCGGACATGAGTTTTCGCCTGTCTTCACGTCATTTGTGAAATATGAGTCCGTTTTCTTGATACGAAATTAGTCCTCGGCTTGAAGATTGATAATCGTTGGGCCAGAGTTTTAGGCTTTCGAATAACATTTTTCACCTTGTGTTTCACAAGGTCCACATACGAAGAGTATACTGCAAATAAAGCTTTGGTAATCAATTTTCGAGTTGTGCAAATAAAATCCTAACGACATATTTTAAGTAAATATGACAATAATAAAAGTGTAAAATAAAGATTGTCCTGCATTTTGCGTATCATGTTCATTACAGGGCCGTGTACAGTGATAGAGACATAATTCTCCTGGACGATCCTCTCTCCGCTGTTGACGCTCATGTTGGAAAGCATATATTCTTCGAATGCATCAAAAAGGAACTGGCTGAAAAAACTGTCCTGTTCGTCACCCATCAGTTGCAGTACCTCAAAGATTGTGATGAAGTGATAATGCTCAAAAACGGACGAATCGCCGAGAAGGGCAAACATGACGACCTGATGACGCACAAAAGAGAGTACGCCGAACTGATCAAGTAAGTTTACGCCGGTTTATCCTATTTTCTGCATATATTTTGGAATCGTTATTTTTGTCGCTGAATCGATTTCCTCATTTTGGGAAATTTAGTGACTTTGATGCTTTTCACGGCAAGAACACTGTGATTCGATGAACAATAAACATCACATCTTGCACTTGCTATGGGTGGATGGAAGTTCCCGTTGAGCCAAATGCTTCAAAGTGACATTAGCCTTGTGTGGGCGTCTCCAACTTTAATGGCAAAGACTGAGTGTTAATTTGAATGTTCGTTAGTCTTTACTTCTGCAGATAGTAAGCGAAGGTACGTACTGTTTTGTGTTCCAGCAACTTTTACCTGGAACAGAAGAAGGAGAGCAACTCAAACGATGTAGACCAAGGACTCGTTGAAAAGATAACTGAAAAAAGAACTCCCGGTAAGGCAAGCTTGGACGTGCCGGGTAAAGTATGCTTAAACAATCGTATGTCGTATCAAACGTGGGCATTTAGTGAATCAGTTCGTTTTGCTCAAGCACGTGGCTGCGTTGGTGTTTATGCGTGATTGAGATAGCATTTGAGCGTGCTTGATTGTGTGCTCGCTCTTTGCTTGGGTAAAAATGTTTGAGGGTGCATATCGGTATCTAGAAATCCCTTGTCAGCCAGCGTGTAACCTGCGATTACTAATACGCACGTAGCTGAAGGCGAAATGGTCGATATCAGCCTCGATGCTGCAACGATCATAACTCCTGAAGCGACTCAGATAGAATTTGAAAGAGTGGGAAGCATCCGTTCTATTGCCAGCGTAAGAAAAGAAGGTACGTCTTAAAATCGATCAGATCAACTTTTACACATTTATCGGTTATGGAGATATGTGACGATCAGAGTTAAATGGTTTGAGTTCCGTTCTGCAATAATTCCAAATATCTTAAGCTCGTTGCCTGTACGGTATGGTTTATTCATGCATTTTTGCGACTCAAATCACGAAGTAACACGAACGCAGCAAGAGGAAAAATAATAACATCAAAGATCACAAATTGATTTCATGTTGATGAGAATATAAAAACTTCCGAAGTTCCAGTTTTCGCAGTTTAATGATCATGTTCTAACATGTTGAATCACAAAGGGTTGGCGAATGACCACCTCAGCCAGCCCTGTTGCTAGCACAAATCGATTTTTCATTGAAGGCCCTTCACAAGTAGTAAAAAAGTAACAAAATGCATCGAATCGACGTTAGGTAAAATAAGCCAAAAAAACAATACAAAAACAGTTGGTGAAAGCATGCATATTTACAGGGGGTGGGGTGAGCAACTGTAGAGGTAAATGATAGGAGGGAAAATAGGGGCACCAACACAATATTGCGAAAAGTGACAAGCATGCAAAATGAAAATCAACCGGAATTTTGGCAAGATAGAAGGTTTTTATGTTGTTTTGCAAATGATTAAGGCGAAAAAGATTTCAAATTTTCAGGAATGTTAGACCAAATTTTGGGACCAATATACTTTAAAGAAAGTTGACCCAGGGACGTTTTTATTCTGAGTAAATAGTGCTTTTGCAAAGCAGCACATCTTGTTTGATATTTGTGAACTGATCTAATCTCAGTAAAGAAGTTATCAAAGTGGTTAGGTAATCCACCATTATAAAAGGAGTACATGAATTTGGCAACTGACAATTTAAATAAGTCTCGTATATTCAACATTTTGTGCTTAGAATACAGTACAGTTGTTTTGGTTTTGTCATATTAAGGGTTCTCACAGCTTTGAAACATAATTATCTTCAGATCAACTCACACTTCTTTTGATATGACCCGACTGAAAACCAGTTCGTGCAATTGAAACTTTTTCAATATATCAGTAAATAACCCAACGGCCAGTATATGAAGAGAAGCCCCTACCACTTGCTCTTAAATAAAATTTACGTGTAGATCAAGACTAAGAGTTATCAAAGTGTTTTGTATAATTCGCAACAACCTCCAGTTAATTGCATACCAATGGCTAAGCTATAATTTCCATAGCCTTGGTCAATGACCCGAACTGAATTTTCCAAGATCTTTTCTTATGACATGTTCCTATGACTTGGGCTCAATTCGACTCGCAAGCCACCCATATTTACCGATCTGCTATGGTTGGACAACCTGTCGTGGTGTTAATCTGTTAACCAAAACGCAAATTTCAATGGAGGTTAATGTTTTTATATCAACAGCAGGGTTTTTTTAAGCAAAATGTTAGGTACCCGGTATGGGCCTGTAGGGACCTGATTTCTCTGATTCTAGGGACGCGACTTTCTCTGATTCTAGGGACCCGATAATAGTTTTCATTGATTTTAAGGACCCGATTTTAAATTCTAGGGACCCGAATCGGGTCCCTAAAACACCTTAAAAAAAACTGCCAACAGTATGCTTTCCATTTTGTTAAACTATTCTTATTCCACTGCTGAAGTTGCAAATACTGGCTACTTCAGGAAACTTCAAATTTGTGTTTCAAAGTTTCTTGCGTTTGCTTGAATTCTAAAACCCTATTTTCATTCACGATCTTGATCGACCTTTCACACTTGACCAAGCTGGGTTAGCCATCAACAACTTTAAGTGTAGAAAATGTTTCAGGCAAGATGCCGTCCCAGCAGAGATTCTGCAAGGTGCTTCCAATGCCAAACCTCTGAAAGTTATATTGCAATTCCTCAAATATTACTAGAAACACCACTGCCTCCCATTGAACTGCAGAAATCCAAACATGATCGCCTTGTATAGGAGCGAAGGATTATGTGTGTTTTTCCACCTGAACAAAAGTTTTTGAATATCGTTCTAATCTCTTTAAAATCTTCGATCTGCTGGATCGCCCATAACCCTGCTCAGGTAATCTCTAAATACTTTTGTCGTCCTTGCCCGAAATGGACAGATTTTGTTTATTCGCTTATGCTGGACTAACTGACAGGTTTACAGGTTTAGACAAGCACGCGTTTTTTTTACAAGTTAGCAAGTCTTCTCAAGCTCATCCGATCATAAAAAAAACGTGTTGATTATGGAAAACTTTTTATATGATGAAGAACAAAAGCAATTTTCCAAACAAAACTGTGGGAAATGCTCTTAGCAAATGAACGAAAAAGTAAAGAAAAATCCAAAAGTTTCGCCCGTAGACGTCATTGGTGGTTGGGTAAAGGTTCAAAGAGAACCTCATTTCAAGCTTGCGGTTCTATCTGCAATAAAAGTAAATTAGGTTGAGACATGAAATTTTTCTATTATCATTGCAGTTTTCAGCCACATTAATCAACCTTGCCCAAATTGGGCAAATTTTTTACGAAAGTCAGGCACATAAGGTGAACTTGCCCAAAAGGGGTAAATACTTTACGACAATTGTTGGGCAATCAGATTGATCGCGGCACTGCTATTGACTTTCATGTCTCACATACGGCCAGTCCCGTCGCCACAGGGGGATTAGGTGGGCTAATCCCCCCCAAACAATGCACCAAGCCCCCCAAATTGAAATTTGAAAACTATAAATGAGTGGAGTTTTGTCAATTTTTACTATGTCAAGGCATCAACAGGGAAACAAAAAACTCACTCTAACCATAACGTGGGGTGATTTTCACCGAACTCACACAAACCATAATTTGGGGTGATTTTCACCAAGAACTCACAGTAACCATAACGTCGGGTAATTTTCACCTAGGGGCTACGTGGCCATTAATCCTGCTTCGGTAGAATTCACCCGAGGTTAGTATTCCAGGGGTGTGAGTAATCGTTCCAGAAAACTTGAAAGTGATCAATACAGAGAAGTGCTCCCCATTGTTGGCAGTTGGCACGTGAACCTCGTTTTGTTCTGTTTTGATGGTGGACAGGTTCCACAGCGTTGTCTAGTCTCAAAGTTCATTTCCTCAATAAAACGCTTTGGTATTTTACCGCAAGTGCACGCTTAACAAAAGCAAGCCTTTTTTGGTCAAGCCAAAGTTCTAGAAACTCCAATTCGGAACAGAGAAGCACATGGTTCATCATCCTCGATAAAATGCTGTGACCTTTCACCACAAGTGCACACACAGGGTACATGCCCTTTCTGGCTCCAATTTCTTTGCTCTGACGGAGAAGGCGTCACACATTCTCTTGTCAGTTTCTCAATGAAAACCACGAGCTGAGCAGGAACCATCGCGCCAAATTGATTTGCGTCGTCAGGGAGTGCACTCGTTTGACTTTGATCTATTCCCGTGCTGGCTTCGGTCAAAGGCTGCTGGCGTGGCTTACTAGTGAACCTACATACTACATGCACCAACTTCTTTTGCCCAAATTAGTCAAGGTTACCTTAGGAGGGATCTTTGTGTTGGAATTTTGTTACACCTCAGGTAACCATGGGTCAATTTGGGCAAATTTTTGCTCCCCATCGAAAACTACAAAACTTGTGCAGTTTTCGAATAGGACTGCCCGAAAGAGCGTCTAAAAAATGCAGCTACTGAAAGAACCAGCTTTCTACGTGAATTTAACTAATTTTAAATATATGTAGAAGAACCGTTTGCCCAAATTGGGCAGAGGTTACCTGAGCAGGGTAAACTTCCTTTGCATTCTTGCTTCGTTGCACCAGAACACGAATACAAAAGTGCAATTCCACGGTGCATATTCTAGGTTCGTCGCGGTGAAAATTAAAATTGAGCTGATTCTTGGTTCCAACTCAGTTTTTAGGATATGCTTCTTATCCCTTCTGGTCCAAGTTGTCCCGGAGGAGGACGGATTGCTTTCACACACAGGAAGGCGATGTCTTTGACTTGAGAGGCATATGGCGGGAAACCCAAAATTAGGGCTTTCAAAATTTATCTATCAAGTACTTTTACCAGTTAGACCAGGACTTCTCAAGCTGACGTAAATGCACTGCCAGTGGTACATTTGAGCTGTCAAGAGGTACATAAGGTCTGCGAGAATATTCTT
>JGI24158J21664_10009814_pt1 | contig 12775 bp, 10 predicted proteins | sample Ectturendosymbi3_FD_21664 | JGI IMG/M metagenome (IMG submission 21664) | reverse complement strand
AGCATTGCTCTTTCTAGTGTAGAATGCGAATAACAAGCATTGCTCTTTCTAGTGTAGAATGCGAATAACAAGCATTGCTCTTTCTAGTGTAGAATGCGAATGACATGCATTGCTCTTTCTAGTGTAGAATGCGAATGACATGCATTGCTCTTTCTAGTGTAGAATGCGAATTACATGCATTGCTCTTTCTTGTGTAGAATGCGAATAACATGCATTGCTCTTTCTAGTGTAGAATGCGAATAATATGCATTGCTCTTTCTAGTGTAGAATGCGAATAACATGCATTGCTCTTACTAGTGTAGAATGCGAATATCATGCATTGCTTTTACTATTGTAGAATGCGAATAACATGCATTGCTCTTACTATTGTAGAATGCGAATAACATGCATTGCTCTTACTATTGTAGAATGCGAATAACATGCATTGCTCTTTCTAGTGTAGAATGCGAATAACATGCTAGAGTTTCCATGTTATTCTTAAAACAGTAAAACAGCAAACCTCTGCAATACTCGGCACGAACCCTTCTATCTGATCCGAATCTACAGAACAATGGCTGATTCTCAAAACATACAGTACGATGCTCCACAATATCTGCACTACAATAACAGTTTCTGAAGTAGCGGTTTGTTGCGGAAGCAAAGCTGGATTAGTATGAGTTTCGATTGAACAGATTACTTTTCGATAATCCCCGTGTCTCTATAAATATGCATTTGCATGAATCATGTCATTCTTTCATAGGCAATTTGGAGATCTGAGAGCAGCTGGCATCCGTTGTGTGTGCGATTACTCATCTTATCGAAGAGCTTTTCAATTCTCTGCAAAACGCATTCATTTTCTAGCTTTCAATAGAAATCGAATCAGGAAAAGCGTTGCTCATTCGTTTTAAAACAGCAAGCCAAAATTGGAGTCGGCATAATTCAGTTTGTTGCTTTTTCATGTTAAATATGCGTGCTTAGATGCATGCATGAGTAGTTTGGTAAACTCGCGTGAAGCGAATGAGTGCACGTTGCTGTTTTGTTTTTCCTTCTCCGGCAAAAACCGTGTCCAGTGTAGAACGCTTACATCTCCTTATAACACACCTTGTGAGTCAGGAATGTTTTAATTCCGATGTTGCTCACGAATGTTTCCGATGTTGCTCACGAATGTGCCGAGAAATTTCGATGTTGCTCACGAATGTGCCGAGGATTGCTTTTGTCCTGCTGCTCAACTGCTGGTCGGACGAAGCATTTGCGAGACAAATTGTGTTTCTGCGTTTACAAGGCTTCCTAAAAATCTTGGAATCATACTCTTCTGAGGCAAGAAATCTTTGCATCAATGACATTTTCATCATATCGTACTCGTTTGCATCGAATTATACTCCATTCACATTATATCATACTGTGGGGCAAGAAATCTTTGTTCCGAAAGACATTTTCATCAAATCATACTCTATTTACATGGAATCATACTCTGAGGCAAGATATCTTTCCATTAAAGACATTTTCAACATATCGTACTCGTTTACATCAAATCATACTTAGGGGCAAGAAATTTTTGTTCCGAGAAACATTTTCATCAAATCATACTCTATTTATATGGAATCATACTCTGAGGCAAGATATCTTTGTCATCAAAGATATTTTCATCAAATCATACTCTGTTTAGATCAAATCGTCCCCTGGGGCAAGAAATCTTTGTTATCACAAATATTTTCATCAAATCATACTCTATTTAGATTAATTCATACTCTGAGGCAAGAAATATTTGGTATCAAAGATATATTCACACGTATAAAGTATTACCGTTTTGGACCTGTTTGAATTATCAAATCATACTCAGCCCACTAACTGACAACACAAATAGTATGACAAAACATCCAGGGCAATTTGTAATAAGACTGACGGTGGCTTGCGGACAGCTGCACTTCCAATCACTGTGAAGACCATGTAATCAAACATATTTGTGAAATCAGCTGATGTACTTCAACTGCTTTTGTTTGACTTAACATCGTGACTGCACGGACGCAAAGTAACACTGACAAAAATTTTCGTCAAACTTAGCTCAGGCCATAGAGCGTGAGCATGTCAAACGCTTCCGCAAAACTTATTCTCAAAAATATTTGTAACTCCCGCTCAGGGATTCTTAAATTGTTTCGGTCACCCGCCTCTTGACGTCATATGAAAGTCTCGCGTCCCTCCTGACGTCATCTATAAAGGTAATGTTCCCCTCAATCTCCAACACGAAAAGCTTAAAACTGAGCATTGAGCAAAAATATTTTCAATTTATAGCATAAATGTTTCCTAACGCAAGTGTTTTTAGCTAATAAGCAACTTAACAAAATCTGCATCTTGGCCGATGCACAAGTTATCATATTTGCCAACGAAGGTATTTTCATTTCATTGACACATGCTGAAATATTTTTTAAAAATTAATTATCAACATTAGCACTGCTTGTAAAGACAATTTGCCTTTCTTTTGAGTTTATTTGTGAGCTTAGATGAGGAATAAGCAGAAGTAGTCTACGAAAGATATTGATGAATATAATATTAACTTGTTTCTGTCTTCTACGAAAGTAGGCAGTTCATATTCCTGTACAGTAACCTATAAATAACTGATGGGTAACGATAGCATTACGACAAGCTGAAGTACACGCACACACATAGTGAACTCGCTTTAGTGGCTGTACTGACCAGCCGCCGGACCATCTGATCTTATTTATATTCCGGCATGCAATTAACACAAGCGCAATGCTCACAACAATGATTGACATGCTTAAAAGTACAAGTCCACCAACAATATTAACTTTAGCATGGTTATCAATTACAGTTATCTGTATTGTATCATTTTCATATCTTTGACTCTATTACAATATTATTATTACTTCTGCAAACTTTGCTTGACGTTTTAATTGATATTCTCGTTATTACTGCCATTATCATCATTTTCGTTAATGCAACTGCCTGCTTTTATGACAACAATATTACACGATTCTTCAAACGTGATGTTGTTAGTAGCTTCATTTAAAACTGAACTGTTATAATTGCCACAGCGAAAATATGACACAATTGTTCATTTAAATTAATATTTGTTTCTTTAAAAAAAATCAAATTGTCAAGATTAAATTTTTGAAAAAGAATTTTTTTTATCCAACTCTTTTCTAAAGTCGGCGCAGTTGCTGAACAGTGTAAAAAGGGAATGACATAAGTAAAAAAGCTTTTGTTTTTGGCAACTGCAGCTTTAAGTTTCAGGTTAAGTTACTTCTTTACGATTTTTAACGTTTACTGCAACATTATACATGGAACTTTTTATGCAAATAGGGCCATTTCCGAAACAATCGAACTTCTACAGTGTCACAATGCCATTGTTTCTTTTCGCAGAGTTTCCTTTTTCGCAGAGACTTTCGTGTGAAAGCAAATGTTTGCCAGTTGATCGTAACCAATTGAAATTTTTCACCATTTTTGTGTTGAAAAATTTCCTTACTTTGCAAGGTTTGAAATTTCGTCAACTTTACAAGGGTGTCAAAGACATGGTGACAACTTTCACAGCGCTAAAGGTGCAAGGATATACAGTATTTCAAATGTCAAAATATCATAATGGCCTTCAAACTTTTTAAAGTCAGTAGAGGTAAAAATATGAAGCCCTGCAGCAGGGATTTTCCAACTGGGGAGAGTGAACCCCCTGGGGTGTGTGGGCCCATGCCAGTATGTCTGCGATGCATTTTCTGGAAGATAGCTCAGTGGTGGTAAAGTGTCCATCCTTCAGTCGAAACGTTAGGTGTTCAATCCACGGCCACTGAGTGAATGGCCGTGGTGCTCATTGAGCAAGAATGTCAACCTCAACACTGCATGCCGTTATATCCAAATTAGTTCTCAATATTTTCACTCAGAATATTTTTAATTTTGTGCAAAAATATGCAACAAGTGCTATTTTTATTTTTCAATTGATCAGATAGCAGCCGGCAGCTGTCGCATCAAACTGCGTGCGGTTCATTTGAGGTCTACGTTTTTAGCAGCAATAGATCTTGTAATTGCTATTTACAAGTCTTACTATAAAAAATGTATGCTACAGAGGACATTTGAAAACAAATTTCTTTTCCATATTTCCTTACATTTTACACAACAAAACACATTTCCGTAGACAAAACGTAGAGTGTTGGCAAAACAATCCAGGAAAGCCACTGCGCAGTTACCAAATCAAGTTAATTTTTTGTAGTTTGTTGTTTTTAGCAGCATTCATCTGATTCGGTTCTTTTCTTGCAACTCTACTTTTCTCACATCTCTTTTCGTAAAAAAGGATAAAAGTCATTTTGCATACTTTTGAATCATTTCCATAATTTTGTCAGATCAGAATGGGGATATAGAGTTAGCCAGAATTAGCTTTCCACAAACGATTTTATACGCCCAGTATCGTGTTCAATCTCTTTGTAGAAACATGTTTTATATATATATATTTCAGCAACAAGAGGTCAGAAACAACTTTTAATTTTTGAAATCTCCGTCTTACCAACTGAGCTATGCTTTCGAAGTGCCTGTAGCCATTTTTATTTTGGAGTGACGGCTGAAAACAAAGATCCCTTCCAGTGCACTTGTGATTTAGCACACTGCAACAGTAACCCTTGTCACCTTTTCAAAACTGCATGCGCATGCTCTCGATCTGGCGAGAGCTGTTTCAGCACAGACAAATAAAGACATGTAAACAAAAGCTGGTAAAGTACGCAATAATGTTTGCCGACTGGCCGCACGTAAGTCGGCAGCCTGGATGTTGCAATTATTTCTGTAACACTTTGCCCTGTAGGACCAACAAAATATACATATGCTTGAGGTAAACCAGCCTGTTTGGCTAGAATGCGCAAAGCGTGCTTGGTTCAGGAAGGCTTCTCATGGTAATAGTTTAAGTGTGAATGTGTGATTCCATTTATACAATACATATTGTTAGTAAAGGCTTGTGCAGACAAGTTCGAACAACTAGGTAGGCCTGCAGCTGTGCAATACACTTCAAGCCATGGCCATTCCGAAGAAGCACATAAGGTTTAGAAAAGTGCAAACCCTAGTGTAAGATAAATCGAACCAAAAACACAAAAACAAATACTGCGGAAATGAGCGTCATTTTGATCTGAACTGAAATTCTTTGTTGAGGTGTAATTTAAAATTTTGAAGCAAAAAGCTGTTTGATTTTTGTTTTTCGCTTGTCGTACCTTACCTAAGAAGTTGGAAGTTTAAACTTTAGTGCTGTTCGCCGTTCCGTGAAAAAGTGAAACGCGTTTACCTGAGTCCTGAGTTTAAAACAGTTTTATAAATTTCAAAATGGAAACAACTATTATTAAAAATAAGTTGCTTACATTGTTAATATTTTATAACTTTTCAAGCACTGAAATCTCTACTCAACAATAATTTGATATTTTCGATCAAACGAAAGGCCTAGCGACATGTTTTATGCTGAACCGTATGAAATGTAACATTATATTTTGTTTTTCTACAATTATTTTTCATTATTCCATTTAGTTATTCAAATGAATGTTTTTCCAGGCAACACCTGTGCTAAGTTTCCAAACTTTTATTCGCTCCATGTGCAGCTCTGGGAGCATGCAAAGGCTTCAGGGCAGCAAATAAAATCAAAAAAATGTGACGAAAAGATGAAAAGAACAGTCTCTTATAAATGAAACTGAAACGTTTTGTTGCTCTACATTTTGCTGGTATACATTTATAGGAAACGTGCATCTGAACAGATTCAAAGAAAGTTCTTCTGTCATGTGGTTTTTGTGTTTGAATTGTAGTACAGTACTTTCTGGTCACAGCTTTAACAAACTAGTAAAACACCTGGTTTGAGCAACTGATTCGAGAGGTTTCCCTAAATAACTATGCATTTTCGCCATTAGCTGTGTGTGTTCCTGCTCCTTGTAAAAGATGCAAACGGTCAAAGGGAACAAAACGAAGTCTGCAAGCGCAACGGGCAGCAACAATAGTAATTCCCCGCTCGACGAGGTTCACTCTATTGTTGCTTGTGCGTAGCTGCCTTTTTGAAGCACATCCTGATTACGCGCTCTAGCATGTGATGCGATGCGTCGTCATATGTATTTTTAAGCCAGTGACTGATGGTTCTGTTGTGCGAGTTGTTTACAGACGGCGTTTGATTTACATTTGAGTGATTATGATTTTGTGTGAAATGTTGAAAATCTTAAAAGAAGCCACTCAAAATTTCAGGTCGTTTTACTTAAATTTAAATCGCCGAAACGTTTCTTTAAACCTTCTCTGGGAAATCCTTCCAAGAGCGCAAAAATCGGTCTACTGGATAGTATTTAAATGCTGAGCAAAACTGTAAATCATTATGTTGTCGGAAAGCCAGGCAATTACTAAGAAAACTGTCTCCTCACTTGTGACACGAAGTTTAACAAACAAGGAGACGCAAGATTTAGTTTTTGTTATTTTTGATAAAGTTCAGTATCTCGCGCACATCTCACCAAAATATACTCGTTACGTTTCTGCAAGCCTGTAAATGAAATATTGAATAGGCATTAAAAGTAAATGTTGTACGTTTTTGATAAATTACTGTGATAGTGTCTTTGGGCTGGTTTGGGCTACATTTTAGTTGCTTGTTATTTACGTTTCTGAGAATCCAATGAGGATGCAAGTGACTGGTATCAAAGTCCAAACAGCGCGTTGCCAGTATCCTCAAACAATAACTGAATAGTAAGTAAGCTCCATAATGTGATGCATGAACAACAACTAACATTACTTTGATTCAAATGGTTGCGTAATGGGGCAAAACGTGTTTCTTTCTTCAGCCTTGTAAAAGTCAAGTCGTCTCCATGTGACGTGACAATTCAAACAAAAACTGGCAAACGCTTGGGGCTTCACAAGACTGTCCTTTCATTTTTCTCTGGATATTTTAAATCTCTGTTCAACTTTGACGTAAGTGTGCTGTATGTGTGAAACATTCAAACAAGTTGTTCCGAATCACAAACAATAATTACATTTCAAAGCATCGGATAAAACTTTGCAGATGCGGGAAATGTCTTCAGTTATATTTCCAATGCGAAATGTAGATTCGGACAACTTGCAAATGGTTATCGGTTACATGTACGAACAACCAATCAATTTAACAGAGAAAAATATTTTAGATGTTACGGATACAGCGGAATACCTGCAAGTCAGAGGTAATCGTTACTTTTGAGTTTTTTTTACGTTTCCCTTACCAACAATGTTTAACAGTACCTGATTTCATGTTCAAAATGCTTTGTTGAACACAAAAAAAATTTGATGGGTGCCTCTGCGGCCTATCATGTGACCTGGAACTGCGCTTTAGGAGTTTTTGAGCAAAGAGTAAAAACTTGAAAGTCTTGCAAATGCACAGCATTTACAAAACTCAATGGGTTTATGTCACTTTTTGCACAAAGTCGACAAAGTCATCTCGTCCTTGCTGAACTTTTAAACATAGTCTTCCTTGAAGTTGCCACTAAAAATTTGTTGCTGCCAAAATTGATGCAAGCGTGTAAACTATTGCTGAAGTAACGACAACACGCATTTCAAGCAAACGTTGGCAACTCTGGTCAAAAAGCCCATCATCGCTGGGAAATCAAACGTAGTGACCAAATAGACCACTTTTAAACAACTTGAAAAAATGTTGCGCGATGATGAAATGATAAAAACGTGATGATTCTTTTTTATTTGCAAATCGTATGATGATGTTTCCGTCCTGAAAAAATACAGCTCGCACAAAAAACGTAGCATCCATTGCAAATGCGTATTACATTTTCGGCGTGGAAGGCATCTGAATGCGGTTTTTTCTTTACACTGTTAGGTCTTCTGCCGTAATCATTTGTACCATGCCTGTTTTGAAATAAATAAATACGAACATTTCGTTGCGAATTTTAACTTTTTCAAACCGGAAAATTTTAACATGCGTCCTGTCAGAAAATCTGATTGGATATTTGAAAAAGCAAACATGTATACCGAAATCCTTCAATTGTCGTTTAGACAAAAAGCTTCGTTGACCCTTCAATTGGACGTCTGCGAAAGACCTGCTTACAAGCACAGCACAACAATAGGTGCTTGTTTGCCACCTGTATACTTATGGGCCAACGTGCCTCTCTTAGCAAAGAATGTTGCATTAGTGGCAAGTTAATGGCAGTGCCATTGGTGAAGCGTTTCCTTTGCACCGACCAATCAACGCCGAGCACGAACAAGCCTCAATTGCTGTTTTTCAATTCTTCAGTGGGACTCGAACCCACACTATACGATCTTCGGTGGAGCACGCTCGACCAATTGTACCACTTAGCCAGTTTATTATTACTTCTGTTTATTGAAAAAGTGTACGTATTGCGGCTGTAGTCAGTATCGAATTTAGTTCTAAGACATGCTAATGAAAGAACATTAGGTACAATTGTGCTTTTGCCTTCATTTCAACAAAATGTTTGTTTTTGGTCACTATTGTATGCTTGCTTGAAGGCTGTGTTCTCCAAACCAAGCATGTGGTGATTGTTGAAAAAAGAAGTTCTAACATCTGAAATTAATAACGAATGTGATCTTTGTGTTGAAAACTGATTAATTTTATGTGAAACATTAGTTTTTGCTCCATGTTCGTCCTGTTCACGTTAACCTTGCTTACGATGGCGCTTTAATCTGTTGAATAGTATGATGTATGTGGTTTAAAAATCTAACATACATGTCTTTTCCAGGCCTTCTTGAAAGTTGTCGAACATTTTTGGTGGAAGCAACAAACTTAAACAACTGTTGGAAGCAACGCTGCTACGGGAAGCAGCACAGGATCCCGGAGCTCATTGAAAAAGCAGAGGATGTGATAATCTCAAATTTCCAGCAGACATCGAATGATGACCACTTTACACGATTGCGTTCTGGCGAATCGAGAAGCATTTTAATGAGGGCTAAAACGAAGGTAGGACATTTACCAGTAAAACTTGCTAGTGAGCACCCCCCGTTATTGCAAAGTATCTTTTTATAAACCAAATCCATCAATATATGATCTCAGGTTGTATTTTTATACTTTTCATATGATTGTTAAACTTTAAAAGGATGTATCTCGTAGTGTTTAACAACGTAGAAGTACAGTTATATTCAGGTTTATCTCTAGTTTTCGAAAAGTTTTTATGTAAGACAGCGTGGACCAACTGCTTGTGCCCTTCGAGCCATTTCACAAACACCTGACAACTTGTGGGCCATTTCTAATAAAATGATGTATAAAACAACATATTCACACGATTTAAAGCTGACGAAGAAAGACAAGTGAGTGCGTCATGGAAATTATTACACAATAGCGATTCACTAGAAATCTCTATCAGTGGTTAGTCTGTGGTCAAGGCTTTTCTGACACTATCGTTCCTATGTCAAAATCAATGTTAGTGGTAGCAAGTCGGAGATTATCGTCCAGTGTATCGTCTGCCATTCGATTTCTGTTTTTAGATTTTGACCTGGTTCATGATAGAAAATGTATTGTTATGCACGATTGCGTTTTCAACCATCGAGTGCATTTTTAGTGCGAAGTCTTTCAGTTTGGGAATCTACTTTTGCTGACTAATTTCCAGAAGCTCTATACCAGGGGTGCCAAACTCATTGTCACTGAGGCCCTTATAAGCATTATGGTTGCCCTCAAAGGGCCAGCAGAGCCGGATTAAAGGGTAGGGGGCCCGGGGCAATTTTCACTGGAGGTCCCCTATGACGTATTTCATGACGTCATCGTTTGTAAAATTTATGTTTTCGCTGATTCGCAATGTTCTCGTTTGCTTTTTCCAGTAGTCGCTTATGTGCCTGCCGTATAACTCGATTGTTAGCCGCCATTGATTGTAAGCCATAGGAAATGGTGTTAGAAATTAGTGTAAACTGCCCTTGATTGTAAACGGCACTTGAACATAGGTTACCAAAGCCTCTGAGATGCATTCGTGACGTTCGCGTACTCGTGCCTTTCCCGTATTAATGATGCTTACAGGCTCGTAACCAGGGAGGGCGCGAGGGGCGAACCCCCCTGCAAAATTTTTCTACCCCCCTGAAAATATGTGTTGGACATAGTTTAAAATTATTGGGCATAGTTTAAAATATTTGGACCCATCTAAGAAAAATCTTTGCACCTCCTGGTCTCCCAAACTCGTTACTGACCTGATACTTACACCACCACAACTGCCTTCTGTTCATCATAATCCCTCCTGTGTCGGATGTGCACGTGATGCTGAAGAATATCGAATGCGAAAGAAGAGTTTGTTCGACAAAACGTAGGTAAGGAAAGACTGAGCGTCGTCTATACTTTTCAATAAAGTAAAAAAAATAAAAAATGTAAGCCGCCCTTCATTGCAAGCCGTTTAGTGGCGGCTTACAATTATCGAATAAATACGGTGCTCAACTGTACATACAGTTAGCTGCGAGAAGAGAGTTTATGATATGAACACTACAGTGTATCCTTACGAAGAAAAAATATTTCCACAGGCTAGAGAGTGACTCGGCAAGAAACAACATTCACCCGAACAATAAGCAGAAACCAGAGATTACAAACAAAAATGCCGAAAAAATAACACGTCAATGTGGCCAGCCAGTCTGAGTGTGAAAGTGCTTCGAAACCTGTGTCGTGATTTTCACCTACATTTTCAGGTGCTCTGGTTAACGCCACTGTTTCAACGTTGCTACTTGAAAGCTTTGCTGGAAAAAAATCGTTTCAGTCGCGGAGTTTCAGCAAACACTGCCAGATTCTTGCGCTTTTTCTCCATAGAAACTTTGTCATTTTTAGATCCTGATGGCATTACAGATTTCGGTATGGCGCTAACTAAACACTGCAATCTCGCTTTCTGCTCTTTTGTTCTACAAATCGACTGATCAAAAACCTCTTCTGACGGAACACACAATAACATTTGGTGTAAATGGCTTGATTAGCTTCATATGTTTATGATGTAACGCAAGAATAGTAGCCATCGGAAGAAAAGTGGGTTTCCACCATAGGTTGGCCTTTATGACGAAACAAAGGTCGCAATTCCGCTGCGGCTACCTCCAGACAGCACAAGAATTTACGGAATCATTGATACTAAACAGCAACCACAGCAGAACTAGTTGAACTGTTTAAGCACGCAAATATTATCGTTTTCGCGACATTTGTGCAGTAGGTGTGATGCACGAGTAGATAAATCCATGCCAAAAGAACGGTTATTAGGAAAAGTTGCAAGCAAAATACAAATATATTTGCATTGAACACAACCGAAAATATTTATATTCAGCAGTGATTACTAAAACTGGCAGAATGTTAAACTTGTAGAGAAATCATTGATGATACTCAACGAAACATCTGAATATACAGTTGTATTCTTGTATCTATTTTGAATCACGACAATTTTTCAAAGGAATATTTTATTTAAAACAAATAAATGTTATCACGGGGAGGCCCCTTGGAGCGGAGGGCCCGGGGCAATTGCCCCCGTTGCCACCCCCCTTAATCCGGCCCTGAGGGCCAGTTGTAACTCTGTGGTTGCCTTCAACAGGCCAGCTGAAACAGAATTAACCACAATCATCTACGCCACGTTAATACTTAAAGAACGTCTCTGTGACGTAACAATAGTTATTTTGCAGTGAAAGGAGCCTTAAAACTGAATAACTTTTTCAATGACGGGCGTTAGGTAAGCACGATGACTAAAATAGCAAAGTTATAACATGGCAAAGAACGTCGTTCACCTCTGTAAACAGGTATAAATTACTACAGATCCAAAACGTCAGCAGGCTGAGGGTTGAAATTTAAGCTTCGCGGGCCACATAAAAGACGTGACGGACACATGTGCTCTATGTAGTCTAGTCCAGGGTTGGCCAAACCTGCTCTACGTATGAGTCGCATATCGTAAAACCCAAGTTACAAAGAACCGCAACATAAAAATCTAAAAGTATGAATGTATTTGCAATCTACATTTCTCTGACATAATTCTTTTTGCAACGACTTGCAGAAGTAATACTGTACGGTATGCTAGTTACTACAGTACCACTTAACAATATTCTACGCTTTGCAATAGAAATAAAAAATAAAAAACAAATATATAATTTTTCGGAAAGCTCAAAGAGACGCATGCAAAGGTTCGAAGAGTTGCATGCGGCTTGCGAGCCGTAGTTTGGCCACCCCTGCTCTAATCTACGACCGTTAACATTGTACATTTTCATTTAAAATGACATGCTTGTTTTCATTAAAATTACCCACTGCAACACTCACACAACGTTAATTAATTCTGAGGAAGCTTGCGGGCCTTAAAAATTCTGTTCATAGGCCACATGAGGCCGGCGGGCCCGTAGTTGGACCACACAGATGTAAGCACTGATGAAAGTAGAATAATTTTCTTACCGGAACGATCCAGTATTTGTCAATACCCTCCCAAAATTTCAGCCATAAATGTAAATAAGCAATCAATAGCAGGTCTACTTTTGGCCCACCCTGTATCGTACATTGTAAAAATACAAAAACGTACGGTACATTCTGAAACCCACCATCTCAAAATCAACCAAAAAACGTTAGCTATCTCCGAAAGTGGTTCAGGAAATGCAACTTGAGTAACGTGAGTTGTCTAAATTTAACACCTCATACTATAGCCTACTTGCTAATACTGTTTTTGCAATCGACATACCCTAAAATAGCAAACCTGATACAAATACTTTACATCGCTTGCAGGGCCCTAGGCTGTTTTAAAGGGGGCTTTTGTGAAAGGTTTGCGATTGATGTCGTACAAATTTGTACTACACGCAGGACCGGATTTAACTGATGCGAGGCCCTAGGCTAATCCACTTGTGAGGACCCTTCACCCATTGTTGCGAGGAAAAAAATGGAAAG
>JGI24158J21664_10009812_pt1 | contig 12776 bp, 7 predicted proteins | sample Ectturendosymbi3_FD_21664 | JGI IMG/M metagenome (IMG submission 21664) | reverse complement strand
CGTCGACCATGTTGTCCTCCAATGTCCAATCCATCGACCTCCCCATGGACTGCATGGCCTGACGGTTCTGGACGATGAGACAATTGAATGGCTGCTCAACATCTGCCCCGAGATCTAGTGCTGCCAAGCAGTGGTTTCAACAACTGGCTCAAAAGAAGAAGAAGAAGAAGAAGAAGAAGAAGAAGAAGAAGCATTTTACACTGTGGAGGGGATTCCTAATGATCGTGCGTGGCCCGAGTACCGCATCACGGTGTGACCCAAAATTTATGTTCGAAACCGCGAAACATAATGACAGTGTAATGGTGTGAGGCACTATTACTTTGAAATCTGCGTATAGGGCAGGTTTGTACCTCCACTCTAAAATTTTACCGCCAATGAATGGAAGCAGTTATATCAATATTTTTAAAGAACATGTTCTTACATTCTTTTTATCTCTTTCGGCCTTGTATAATAATCTGTTTGCTTGAGTCATGTTTTTTGACGTTAATAGCTCAGTAACAAAACGCTCCATTCTTGAAGGTCAGCGATAGGACACGTTTGACCCCAATACTCAAAAGGAAGAAATATAGATTCTATTTGAATGTGAGCTGATGGTGCCTACTTCGTAGGCGAAATATATACTCTGTAAGATTTTAAAGTGCCTGATTCTTTGCTGAGAAAGAATTTCTTTCCATAGACAGGGAGAAATGTTACGCTTAATTCACTCGCAGAAACGAAAAGCTTAAAAGTTAAATTCAGCGCTACGCTAATGAAATAAAGTGTGGATGCAGCACAGTGCCACCAAACCACGAATGACTTTCATACATATCAAATGTTAAGTCGGGGAATATCAGCTTAAAACTTGCCGTTTTCACCGAATGCAAACAACGTACGAATCTCCATTTCCCTTTACAAAAACAAGGTAAAATTGCTTCATCAGTCAAATGTCAAATGGCCAGTGAACTGCTAAATCTGTGAAAGCTGCCCAAAAACAAACGTGACACACAAAAAGTAGTTAAAAATTTAAAAACTACATTGTGGTGAGCTAAATTCAAAAGCCCTACGGCTAGGTGTCAGTATGCTAATGTAACTTGCGTGAGCACCACAACTTTCGTGCGTGTAACGTAACATCAAAATCTTGAAACAGAAAAACAGCCGACATATAAAATCCATTTTCTGAGGCAAATATTCAATTCATTTCACCATAAGGCCGCACGTTTGAGAGCATGAGCAACAAGCGGTAAACAAAAAATGGGAAAATTTGTTAATTCTTAATCACATGAAAATGATTTACTTTTCTGAACTAGTTAAACGATTTCATGCGGTTAAATACATTCAACTGAATCAGCCGTAACTACGCATTTCTGTGCTACGTGTGATGTCAGTGGTTGGGATCAACAGACAAGTGAAAAACTTTCAGCATGAGGCTTTTTCAGCGTTGTAATTCAAAACGAATGAACCTCATGTTTTCCAAAACACGCAATACGTCCGAAAAATTGTACTTTTAGACCAGAAATAACTTAATAAGCAGTCTGCATGCCACCTTCTCGCCCTTTTCTGTTTGAATCATGTAGTTTCTACTTATTTCAAAGTCGGTACACGCGTGTGCAAGTAGTGAACGCGGCTAACAGGCATTTTAAGGACAGATTGTATTAAGAGCAATGTAGATTGTTTCCCACTTGAGAATGGAATGAAAATAATGGAAATTGATCACCACCTGAGATTAGTGCAATTCTTGCATATACAATGATTCTATACCAGCTATGTCCAACCCGCGAGCCGCATGCGGCCAAGTCGAAAGTTTTGTTCGGCCCAGTTTAGCTTTTCGCTGTATACTGACAACCTCTCCTTATTTTGATAATCTTGAATTTGACATTTTTGATGCGCGTGGTCTTCAGTACCACTTTATCATGTCTGTTACCGTTGCAGATAGGATTCGAACGCTATCAGCGCGTTAACTTAAGCTAAATTTAGTTTGCTGAGATCAAAGTAAGCCATTCAATGTGCGACTCTCAATAATATGTCATTCAATCTGCGGACCTGGTTAAGATAGTAACACAATTTTTGGCTCAGTAAGCCATTTGTGTTGGATATGGCTGTTCTGTACCGACGACATATTAGAAGACAAATCAATGACCGATCTGATCCCCTTTTTATATCTACCTCCAGTGATAAACTAGAATACTGAAATAATGATGGTGCAGAAAATCGAAAATTTGACCACAGAACAATTAGAGCTGTGGAATGATACCTTAGAAGCTACATTCAGGCGTATGTTATGAGACCTATGTAATTCGCCATTAACAAAAATGATACACTTGTTCAAATGTACTTTAGTCATGATTGAAAGCATGGGAAAGAAAATACACCACCAACTCTATTGACGTCCCGTAATACCAAGTAATTCGCAAAACGTTTCAGAGGGTCTGATGAAGGAGCTATACTGTATATCTAGCCTAAGATTGCCATACCTCCGGAATTTCCCTGACATGTCAGAATTTGGGTTTGAAACTTGTGTCAGGAAATAATTTTTTGAAATGCTCTCATGTCCGCAATTTTGACAATTTTGGAGCATCTAAACATTACATCCTCTGAAATATATGAATAGTCTGGATTTGGAGAGAAAAACATGCCATTTTTGTATTTTATCGCTTCTAGCCTATTGCAGTGCCGGATTAACAATAGTAGCAAATGTAGCAATTGCTACGGGCCCCGCGCTTTTGGGGCCCCGCTGTCGTCCGTAATAAATCTCATTTATTACATTATATATAAGATTTTTTTCAGTCTAAGAAGTCAGTATTTTGCTAAATTTGCCATAAGAAGTAAGCGAAGATTTTCAATTGAAAGCTGTCTATGTCCAGAAGTTCCTGTTTGATTCTTCTTGTACACTTACGTAACAAAAGGCATGAGATTGCGATCAGCAGTGTTGCCATTTTAGCTGATTTGCTGCTAAATCTAGAGGATTTTCTCACTGTTGGCAGTAAAATATTTAATCTAGCAGTTAGCTAATTTTCTATCAGGATTTTACCAACCGTTTGGCAGGTCCAGCGGGTAACAATTTCTTGCCCAAAATCTTGTTTTAACAGTTTTTCAAGATGTAAACTTTTACACTTTCTTCATCAAAAAATATACTTCTTTTCTTTGTGACGTTTTTAATTGAGTAACACCAGGAGAAAGCATAACCAGCTGTTTGCAATTTTTTGGAATTTTTATTGTAATGCCAAGAAGCTGCTTCAAGCAGATAATAATTGTATCATAATAACAAGTAATTAGATGGCTTGGTGAAGCATAAATGATTTTCTTGTGGGCATAGTGAACGCGTGAGGTTAAAAGACAACACTGGTATAATATGTTTTTATCCTACAACACGATATGTCCAAGTGGTTCAGTTACGCTAGCAAGTAGTAATGTCTAGTAAACAACTTCCTGGTAACTGTAAACCAAAGCTGCCAAAAGTTTTGACGGATATGGTTGCAAGATTCAGAACTTAAAAGCCTGCTCAGTGCCTACTGCCTATCCTGCTGATCAAGAAAGCCTATTGCGAAGTTTGCAATAATGCAATCATAGTGAAATAATGTGAGTTTAAAAGGCATAACTGGAAGCAAAAGCACTCAGATAAGCATAAAGAACTTTTTGCATGCTTCCTAATGTAAAACAAAGTTTTAAGTTACAAAGACCAAACTTAGAAAGTTGTAGGGCTGATGCTATGCTCATATTGTTTATCGCTGAACATTGTCCTACTCATCCAGGGCGGATCCAGCCAGTAAGGTTAGGGGGGCGATTTCAGTAAAATTTGGTAATTAAGTCCAGGCCCGCAACTCGGGGGGAACAGGAGAGACTTCGGCCCCTACAAAAAGTTTCGATCCCCTGCAAAAATGTGTTGGACATTGTTTAAAACAATTGCACATAGTTTAAAAAATTTGGGCCCCTCCAAGAAAACTCTTCGCTCCCCTAGTGTCCCAAGCTGGTTACGGGCCTGGTCAAGTCTCGTTACGGGTTCACTACTGCAAAAGAGATAAAGCATACTTCACAACACTCTGTGACAAAACAATGGACGACAAAATGGCCTTATATCGCCAATGCTGTTTTCCGAATTGTACATAATCTTGGTGAATAAAGTTACTTTCGTAGGTTTTAGGGGGGCGTTCGCCCCAATCCCCCCTCTGGATCCGCCTCTGTACTCATCTACTGTATAAAAACATGCAACCATGTGGAAGAGATCGTCAAGAACTGTGTGTCATACAAAAAAATGAGGTAAGTTGCAGTAACGTTGATCAAAATGTCGACTGAAAAAAATTGTCGGCCGAAAAGTGTGGTAGCCAAGATCGGTATTTTTAGCCCATCCTTATTGAGACCGAGTGCAAGATTAAAAATTAATACATTGTAGAACTATATATTTCTTTTGATCATGTTAAAAATAAAAGATTTTTTAACATAATTTCACTGCTTTCAGTAGATTTTAGCTGAAAATTTCTGACAAGACTTTAGCAGAATCTAGCAGTTTTTTGTGACACCATTTAGCAGATTTAGGTCACAACCAACTGGCAATACTGGCAGTTAGCACGATACACTCAATACTTTCATGTCACGATGCAAACTGGAGAGAGCATGCAGAGAGTAACACGGATGCCTTGCCCAGACACTTCATGATTTAGCAGCTGTTGAGATGTTTTGTAAACTTTGGGCCCAGTGCTTTTGAAATGCTACAGGCTCCCCGCCACCTTAATCCGGCACTGGCCTATTCTGTAACAATTCTGTGATATTTTGCTTCTGTGATAGTGATGCTGTTTCGCGGTGGATTGGTAGTTGTAAGAAGAAACTGAAAAACGCCGCATAGCGCTTGTTTGTTGTCGCGAAGAGTAGCCATTGAGACAGTCAGAAAATGTGCGTTTTGCAAACGTAATTTTCAGGAAGTTTGCGTTCAGTAAGCGTTTTGTCGCATGTGGCAGTTGAATGCAATCATCTTGGCAGGTGATGCAGCGAAACAGTGACTGCTGATAGCAGTAAGCCACATACGGAAGAGGGGGCAGGCAGGGGGCCATGGCCATGGGCGTCCGCAGAATTTTTTCCATGGGGGGCAGCATCGACATTTTGCTTATCTTTTTCAAATTTCTGACGATGCAATGCAAATGGATGTCAACAAAATGATTTACCCTTTCTACACCCCAACCATTATGCCTTATGTTGATGGGCCTCGGAGGGGTTAAAGGAAGGGCCAAGGTCCCTGCATTTTTTAATTTTCCTATTTCATATTTAGAGAAAAAGGTTGATTTCTTTGTTTCGAGAAGGTAAAATGAAAATTAACCACCTTTGGCCCTTTCTGGAAAAATCCTTTTGTGTAGCTCAGGAAAAGTCCACAATTTCCTTCATTGGAAAAAATCCTTCAGACGCCCATGTTACGACAACAGGTACAATAATTCGTTGGGAATAATAGCCAGGTATATTATAATATTACGATAATTAAATAACACAATAGGCTATCTGCAGAATATCCAAGCAGGGTACTTCTTTTCAATGAAGCATTGCCATGGTCGTTAACGAAACCACAAATTATGACTTTATGTTACCTAACAACTCATGTCAGCGTCACTTAAAAGTAGGCCCATGACTAGCTTGGGACACCAGGGGTAGCGAAGGTTTTCCGAGGGGGGCCCAAATTTACAACTGCATGACATTAGTAAGCACGATTAGAAATACAATAGTTTCAAACTATCTCGAACACATTTTTCCAGGGGTGGAGAAGCCTTCCCTGCGGCCCCGTTAGTTACGGGCCTGCCTAAAATCCAGATCTGCAAACGTTTGAGGTCTCGTCCGAAGCGATCAAGCGCACTTTCAATAAAACCTTGCTTGTCTTTGCTAGTTTTTTCACGGTAAACGCTCATCATATCTAAACTGGGCAAACGTTCATCGGACGTTGTCAGTCGAAGCCAGGCTTTCACTCTTCACACAGTACTAAATGAACCAAGAGTTATCAATTAGCGGCCTGCGGGCCACATGTGGCCAGCCGCAATGTTTTCAGTGGCTCGCGACAGCTTTGAGGAAAAATCTGCAATTTCCTATAATTTAATCACAGTAAATGTTAATGATGAAGCTAACTAGAACCCATATTTTCCTCTATTTCCATTAGAAGGTATGGCCCTTCGCTAAACGCGGTTTTCCCAAAGTGGCCCCCGGGGCAAATTAATTGCCCACCCCTCAATAAACAATTAAGACGTATTCCCACAAGCCGGCCTAGACGTATTATAACAAGTCACGTAGTTTTAAGAGAAAAATAAGTCACGTAATATTAAGTACTGTACGCCTGCATAAGCGTAGTTTGACTAAGCTGCTCACTCACGTATATTGGTCACACTCACAGTCTCACGCTAACAATGGATTTTTCAAACTTGTGGAACCTTGCAATCCATTCACTCATGCTTCCTGTTCACAAAGCATAAAACTACGTGGCTTACCGCAATCAGCAGTCACTATCTCGTTGCATTACCGGCCAAGACGTCTGCGTGCCGTTCAACAGCAACACGTGGCAAAATGCCCATTAACTTGAAGAAAACCGTCGCAGATTTGTTTCCTTTTTATTTTTACACAATAAAGAACAACAATAGAAGAGTCCGCACAAAAGCTTCACAAACCACTTTTGCCCGGAAAGGAACAGATACAAGCTGATCACTGCTTCACGCCAGAAGAGTGAACCTGGCTCGTGTGCAGTGTGAGTGTCATAGCGGTAAATGAACCGTCATCGCAAGAATTAAATCATTTAATCGGAATTAAGCTTCTGGCTTCAGGTTGTTTATAAATTTTTAGTTCTTAGTCCCAATTTACAAGGGGGATAAATGCCCGTTTTGACCCCCTGCGGACGCCTGTATCCAAGGACCACCCTGAAATTTGACGTTTTCCTGTTACATTTTAGCAAAAATGGTCGTTTTCTTGGTTCCGAGAAAGAAAAATGAAATTGCACCACTTTTTGCACCCACCCTGGAAAAATCATTTAAGCTACCTCTGGAAAAATCCGCTAATGTCCCCTCCCTGGAAAAATCCTTACGTCGGCCATGGTTTGATTTTGTATGAAAAGTAGCAAGGCCGCTAGCAGCTGATATTTTGGGGAGGCAAAATGATTGTAACTCGTTGTAGCTAGTGTGACAGCGCATCGCGTCACATACCTAAAGCGCGCAGTCTGGAAGTGCATCAAAAAGGCAGGTATGCACAAACAGCAATAGATTGAACTTGGTCGAGCGGGCAATCTCTTATTGTTGCTTGCCCGCTGCACAGGTGGAAATGGCGTTCCTGCTGTTGGTGTTCAGATTCTCCCGTGACTAGCCGCAACTAAAATGTTTTTTAAAATTTCGGCGGGGTTGTCTCTCTCCTGTTGGCTGGCCTGAAATGAAGCATGAGTGAATCCCTAGCAATGCTTCCACAATTATGAAAAATCTATTTTTACTGTGAGACGGCGAGTGTGACCAATGTTCCTGAGTGAAAATCCTAATCAAAACATATACGCTTATGCAGGCTTCTTTCCACACAGTACAAAACTATGTGACATGTTGGAATACGTCTGTGCAGGCTTGTGGGAATAAGTATTAATCGTAAAGGTTTAACTCTGATTTCTGAGGGAGTTCCCGACATTTTTCGTTCTTTTTCCGAAGTGATTGTGATACGTCGTGCTAGGTAAGATAAAGTTATATGGTAGATTTTTTTTTCAAGGAAAATAGTAGGTTTCCGGTATGGACCTGTAGGGACCCGATTTCCATGATTCTAAGGACCCGATTTTCTCTGATTCTAGGGACCCGATTTTCAATTGTAGGGGCCCGAATCGGGTCCCTAAAACACCTTAAAAACCTTGATTTATGTTTTGTTTTAAGACCATGGCAATGCAACCTTGAAAAGAAGTATTCTGCTGAACATCTGCAGATAGCCTTTTGTGTAAATTATCGTTATAAAGCTGGCAACTGCTGCCAACGAAGCGGATTTTTATGACTGTTACAGTAACACGGTGCGTTTTCTTTGTGGTGTCGAAAGGGTAAAGCGTTTCATGCACGTCCATGTGCATTGCATCGTCAGAAACCTGAAAAGAATATGCAAAAAGTCAAGTTGGCCCCCCATGGAAAAATTCCTGTGGACGACCAAGCTTGACATTACAACTGAAGGATTATTATTGAGAGAAAGATTCATGAATTCCTCAATTCCAGTGAAATTTAATAACTTTGTAAAATATTCCCTTAAAACATTCAACGTATATGTGTTTACCAAAATTTGTTTGTTCCTCATAACCTTAAGCGATTGCAAACTAGCAATAATGTATAGTAATAATTTTACTGAAAAACTGCTATATGCTGAACAACTGAACAACGATTCCGATATAAAAGTCACAACCAGTGAAGATGGGTCATTGGGAATCAAAAACGAAGTTACTTCTGCCACAAAAGGTAAGAACTAAACCCTTGGAATGATTTCTTGACATCACAAAGGGATCTTGAACTAATCACAAATTCAGAACAACAAAATGTTGGTCAAAATCAACGAAATTATGCAAAATTTATCTGAAATGCCATCAATGGAGTCCACCACTAACTCCACATAGATGTCAAAAATGACATGTGGCGATCAACAGGAAATTGCGAAATCAAAGGGAGTAATATTTCAACAAAAATTTGACTGGAAAACAAACCTGCCACTGACTCAAAGAAGGCATTACGAAGTGCTCAAGTTATTTTAAAAGAAGTTGATGATAATGATAGGCTTGCCGAAATATTCCGTGACGTCAAGCATTATGATTTAAGGCACCTGAATAATATAGACATCTATATAAGATACCCTACTCAACACGCGCCAGAAAAGACAATAGTGCAGTCCCACAAGGAAGATGAAATGCGAAAAGAACCATTTAGCTTAAGGGTAGCTTTTTGTACCAGCTGAAAAGAATCCTGAATCCGAGTTCCCGTGTTTCTGCATTTTTTTGTTGTCAGTGAGTGTACTAAAAGCGAAAAAACGGCGACGCACCAAACACTGGAGCGTCGTGCAGTCAGCATTTGATCGGCAAACATTATCTCGTAATTTCGTTTCCGTCTGAAGTTGAAAGAACGCCAGGTTTGCATACTTTCACAGGTCGCTCTCTTCTGTAAGCAGAAAGCGATTGAAAACTTTTTTGTTTGTTTATGAATCCCTTCACACCCGTTGCGGCAACCTCAAGCACCGCTTGAAGCCTTTTTTTGAAACAGGTTTGCAAAACATTTTGTCACTACATCGTTTTACAGATTCAAGTCGGATCAGGGCCTGCGAGAGGGGAACATAAGAGGTACATCGTACCTGGGTCCGGAAAGTACTGGGGCCCGAGAGGATGAAAATACTCACCCTAAGTTTTTCTGTAATCAAGCCCAAAATTGATGGTCGGCTTCTTCGCCTGCAATGCTGGTAACTATACTTGAAATCTATAGCATGGTAGCTGTTTTGTCTACATTTTGATTACTATACAAACCAGCTGTACAAGTTTCGACGAGGATCCAGAAGCTAGAGGGCCCGGTATCGGTTTTCGTACCCCCTGCTAAAATTTTTCAGGGGCCCTGAATCGTACTGTTTATAGTTGTGTAGCCATCCATTACAACGTAGCCCTAAGCAAACCTTGGTGTAGAAAAAGAAACGAAGAAAACTCCAAGAAACAGAGCAATTGGCAAACAAACGTTAAAGCTTAACGTTTCTGATACAGAGGGTGCAAACAGCAGTTCTTCAAATGAGCCTTTTATTCTGCCATCATGGATTGTCACGCAAGTACGTGGTTGCAGTACTGACCGCACTTCTTGTCTTCCTATTCGTTCGTCTTCTTCAAGGCAGGCTAAACAGTTTCCGGGAGCAAGAGCTCGGAGGTATGATGGAGTTCGTGGTTTTCCAAGAAACCGTTGGTCGCAAAATGTCACCGTAACAATCCGGAATGTCGTTAAATTAACTGGTTGCAAAGCATTTCCGATACGGCTATATATATGTACAACGTGTAGATTGCTCTCTTTCTCTGGTAGAAAATAGGAAGGTAAAATGATTCGATATATTCATAGTCAAAATAGTTTATTTGAACGAATTCGATATGAACTGCACGTTTGCTAAAAAATTAACTTTAGTAAATTAACTGTGCCAAGATAAATCTTTTTGAAGGGTAAATGGAAAAACACATTTCAGAACATTATTTTTAAAATATTAGTGTTCAGCAGCATTATAATCCGCCTTTACGAGCAAATGTACTTTTAAGTTTTACTCTCTTTGCAAAATGAACGGCATACTATAATCCAGTCTGAAATATATCTGAGGCTAGGTAACAATTTCCTTGTATGAGAGCTGTGAAGTTGTGCAAATTCGTTTTTTCATCCTGCCTTCAGTGCCCGCGCCGGCCACTCGAGTGGCAGGTGCATTTTTGGCCATAACTCGCCAGCCGCTAGAGATAGAGAGGTGTTCAAACCCTCTAAGGATTTGGGAAGTCGTCCAGTTTTGACTAGAAACACGTTTTATTCAGTCTTGGGTTTGGGGATATCTGTGGGTGACGTCACAAGCGGGGAGGTTTTCGCATTTTTTGCCAAGTTTACCTGGACCTGGGCGCCAACCCAACGAGCCGTTTTGTCTCATGAAGTTTGAGAAACTAGGTTAAATCCGCGTCTTTAGAGCCCTTGATTGGCTTTCTAGCATTTCCGGAAACAAAATTATGGCTCAAAAACCCAATTTTTGACAAAAATAAAAAAGTTCCTCGAAAAGTATGATTTGACCTCCGAGGGCAAATTTTGGCCAGCCATAACTCGCCAGGCAACTGAGCTAGAGAGTTCACACCCTCTGAAGACTCGTAAAGTCTTGTAATTTACATTTCAAAAATTATAAGTTTGGGCTTTTTAGTCGATGACGTCATGACTGGAGTATGTTTTGCGGTTTCATTTATGACGTCATCGTCCGATCCAATGAGCCGATTTAGTAGCTCAAAAGTTTTATTGGAAACTACGTTATAATAGGAGCTCTCAGAGCCCTTGATAGACTTCTAGCGTTTCTGGTTGAAAAGTCATGCTAAAAGAATTCCACATCTTTCAGGAATTCCCTAAGGAATGTGCTTGGATTTCCCTAATTAATTTGCGGCATTTTGGCTATAATTTTGGAGCCAGAAACGCTAGAAGGTCACTCAAAACCTCTAAAGGCCCGTATTATAGCCTAGTTTCCCATAAAAACTTGAGTCAAAAAATGGCTCGTCGCGTTGTTGTCCAGGGCCTGATGACATCATTGGAATGTAAATAAAATATGCATAAACATACTCCCATCATGTCAACATCAACAAAAAAACGACATCCCAACTTAAATTTTGTTTTTATCCTAAACTGCAAGACTTTCCCCATCTTTAGAGAGTTGGAACAGCTCTCTAGCTCAATCTGCTGGCGCATTATGGCCATTGGGTCAAAAATACCCATGGTTACCTTTTGTGGGAGTTAAATGTTTCCAATTTTTTGGGGGTTCATAATTTTGGCTCCGGATATGCTAAAAAAACAATCAAGGGCTCTGAAGACTCGGATCATAGTCTAGATTCCAAAAAAAACTTGAACCAAAAAATGGCTCGTTGGGTTGGCGCCCAGGCCCAGGTAACCTCAGTCAAAAAAACGCAAAGCACCCCCACTTGTGACGTCTCCCACAGAGAATTCTGAACCCAAAACTGAAAAAAAATTTCAATCGAAACTAGAAGACTTCCCGACCTCTATCGGCTGGGGGGTTATGGCCGAAAATGTACGGGCCACCACTGTTAGTGGCCGGTGCGGGCTTTAAAGGGTCTCCCTTTCGGAAAAACACTTTGGCAAGCATGATACGTTTTTCACCTTACAAAAGAGTTTTGCGCTGTAAAGATGCGCAAAGTTTTAAATACGGCTTGCTTTTCACCGCCAACTGTCGTGTTCAACTAATTTTTATGCATTTTGTTACACAGAATCATCACCCAAAGCGTTGGCTTCGAAGATGTACATCATATGCATCGTAGTAGCTTTCATGGACATTCTATATTCGATTTCAGCTGAAGTACATCTGCTTTATGCATGGAATTCGCAGCCTCTCTGCCAAGCGACAGTTCTTCTCTGCGCACATATATACGGCTTTTCAATTTTCTTCACCTTTCTCTTCCTTTGGTGGAGACAAAGAGGTTTATACACCAACAGATACTTGAAGCATCTTTTTAACCGAGTCACGAAATCCTTCAGCTGGATTAGCATACTAGTGATTGCAGCTTTTGGCTTCCTTCCAACCTTGTCCCAGGGGTTTTGGAGACGATATTCGTTGACGGATGATGTATGTTTTGCTTTTTTCTTTCAAAGGTAATTAAAGTTTAAGAGTTTGTGGCAAAAACATCTTCAGCAACCTCACAGCTGCAAGTAATGACGTCATGATGCGTTATCTCCTCTGCTTCCGAGCAAATTTTGCCAGCTGTTTACTGCTTACGCCTTTACCTCATTTTCTCTGGAACTTTGCTTCATGAAAGAGAAAATATATTTGGCTTTAGCGTACAATCTTAAAAAGTAAAAGGGAGATAGCTCAACACTTGCATCAGTGTCGTTACGTTTATATTCCAGGGGTGCACTCTTTTAGAAAAGAGCAAGGGCATCTTCAAAATTCTGTATATTAGTTACCTAGGAGGATATTGCATCGGACAGCTACTTCTCCTGGGTCTGTACATTCATCCTCTGATCACACACAAAGCAAGTATAAACGCATGAGAGTAGTTTATTTAAGATGTGCTTATTCAGCCTGTGAACATCCGCGAGCAAAAACTAATTAAGACTGGCTTTCTGTAAAAACTTTTG
>JGI24158J21664_10009811_pt1 | contig 12776 bp, 5 predicted proteins | sample Ectturendosymbi3_FD_21664 | JGI IMG/M metagenome (IMG submission 21664) | reverse complement strand
CCCAAAAGTTTTGATTTGTCAAAAACTTGGGCAAAGAAGTTCCAAAATTTTCTAACAATAACAATATCAATGAAATTATACTTCTTTATCATTTAAAAGTGTGAACAAAAGTTAGTTATGTCATGCGAAACACATTCAATATATAAAAAAAATCAATAAACTGTTTCTAGTAACTTCGTGTTTTTGTTTGTGAGAATTGATGAGTAACTGACTCACTTCAAAGGTTGTCCAAAAGAAGGCATTCTATTGTGTGCTGCAGGGCACCTACTTCATATCAGTAGAGACCAAGCCAGGCGCGCACAGAAAAGCGTTTGTTTTTAATTTTAAGTAGTGTTTGGATGAAAGCATTTTGCCATACAGCATGGTGCATATATGCGCAGTTGAACAGAATATGTTGAGACTCACGGCATAGTCACAATATAAATAATATGAAACATGACACACATATCACATACGCACCTTCAGAGAAGGAAGCAGCTTAGGCCTACCTCAGCTAGGTGTGAGGTTCTTTACTGAAAGTAACAAGGAACGACAAACTTCAGAACTGTGAGGCAGATGCTCAAGAATACTGAGCCAGCTGGCTTCTGACAATGTTTTTGCACAGCCTAGCGTTTTTTTCAGTTGGGTTAAGAAACAAATTTCAAGTACGAGATTTTCTATTATCAAGTCTTGGGACACGTTGCATGACCGATTTTGATGAGCCTCGAGCGAGGCCGAAGGGCTCAGGCCTCTCGAGCCGTTTGTCCCGAAGCTTGGAATATATATTTCATAAACGTAGCTCGGTGATGACGCTGCAGCAGGTGACGCAGTTCGCTGCTGGTGGAATCAAGTTCGAGAACGGAACAACCGCAAACAATCGGTTGAAATGAACGGAATTCAATGACAAAGCGGTGAGTTTTCCGTCATTCGCGCCAAATCCTGATGAAGTCAAGAAAAACTTTGGCGAAGGGCCAGATACAGGGCTGCTGTTGTTGCGTTGCACGTGTAGTCGGGTTTCAGAATTCAAATACCCGCCGACGGCTTGTTCAGGCTCGCTCTCGAAAGGCCTGGAGTTCCGCTCTCGAAACTTCAGGCCTCGGATTTTCCGAAAAAGTGTCGATCTGGAACCTTGAGCCCAGTCCCGGTGATTACAACCTCGACAACATCACTGCCATGATACATTGATGCAAAACTTCTCCGAAGAGCTATTCTTAGACTGTAGAGCAAGAGACTAGTTGAGGTTCGACGTTACCGTCAACCAAATCATTTAAGGTCCATGACAGGGATGCCCAAGGTTGCGGGCCGCATACGGCCCTTTTGGCCTTTGTGTGCGGTGTTTCGCACTTGTGGGAAATTGTTGAAGTAGCTAGTTCACATATCACAACAGTCAATTCACTTACATCTGGTTGATTCCGAGAGCGCCCGCACAGCACGCGCGAGGCTGGTGAGTTGCAGCCCACGTGACCATAAAATATGGCCCGACGTCAAAATTGCCGTTAGCCAAATTTTGTTCGATTTGCGCATCAAACAACTTGCTGTACACATCGAGATTCACACGATCAATATGTGGACTACGTTTTACTCGATTGAACCTTCATCATGTGTGTGCGTGTGTGTGTTTGTAAATACAACTCAGTAAGCTTCATTTTCGGTTGCGAAAATCTGAGTTTTGGTCGTATGCTGCTCTGACGTGTAGAAGGCCTGGCCAACCCTGATCCAGTGTATACGGTACCAGTTTCTAACCTTTTGCAATATCAATCCGTTGTTGCACTGTTGGGTGCTTAGAATGCTCTTCCCACAAACAAAAAGTACAGTCTACTCCAGGGGTTCCCAACCTTTGACCATGCACCCCTTCAGCATTTCGACAGATGAGCATGTACCCCTAAATTATAAATATATTTAACAATAAGCAAATAATGATTTGTGAAAATAGTATTAAATGATATATACATAAATACTTTAGAAATAATAGCGTATATATATATTTGTCCCTTCTATTGCTAATCTTAAATGTACCCCTTCAGAAAAGCTAATGTACCCCAGGTTGGAAACCGATTTTTCATGCATGATGTGGTGTGAAGAAGGTTCGTCACGGGTCTTAAAATAAGTGCATTGAACAGCAAAGTTCAAAGGTCACTGCTTCGATACAGATGCAAGGCTTGTTACTTTTCACATCCCGTAAATAAGTTGAAATATCAAGCATTTTTCTAACACTTCATGAGGATGAGATATATCCCTTATGCAAAACCCCAAGTCTCCAGGTGCATGTCCCCTTTTTTGTTTACTGTAGCACCCACCTTGCTGTAGGTGCTTTCAGCAGACGTCCCACAGAGTTTCGCTTCCATCTCCTTGTAGCGCTCGACTAATCCGCACAATCTTTTCTTCCGGACACTAATCAGACTGGCGGCTTCATCGTCACTTGCAAATACAGCAAAGATTATCTGATTTGCATATAGCAAAGAAGATTTCATTTGCATGTAACAGATGATTTCATTTGCATATATCAAAGGCTATTTCATTTGCATAAAACAAAGATAATTTCATTTGCATATAACAAAGATAATTTCATTTACATATATCAAAGATGATTTCATTTGCATAGAGCAAAGATGATTTCATTTGCATATAGCAAAGATGATTTCATTTGCATATATCAAATATGATTTCATTTGCATATATCAAAGATAATTTATTTGCATATAGCAAAGACGGTTAATTTGCTGCAGTGACGTCGTCACTCAGTCTGTGTCTGATGCAAGCTGAGAACAAACCAATCACCTGCCTGAAGAACGGGACGAATTGTGCTGTTGCTTGTTGTCAATGTTCCTCCTTGCTTGTTCGAGACGATTGTTCACATCATTGCGTAAGATTTCACTCGCTTGTTCTGCAGAAAAAAAAGCCTACAACATCCGACAGCGAAACAGCAGTAGTCTGAACAGCCGCTTGACAGTTGAAAATGTTTTTAACAAAGCTGCTGATCCTCCGATTCTCTATGAACATCCTGAGATCATCGAGAATCGTACGCAACAAATTACTAAGCGGCTTTTGCACCTGGTGAGCCAAAAGAAAGCGGAAGACATCTTTTGGTGACAGTGAAGCCAAAACTATCAGAGTTAGAATGGACTGCCCACGTTAACCATGCCAGGCATACCAGCTACACACAGCTTTGTTGCGTTTGTTGCAATGTAGAAAATTGATTTTGCAAATTCACTGAAGTCTACCGTGCCATTCAAGAGTTTAAATTCGAAATCAGTAAAGCAAGAAAATGCCATTTGCATCGTAATTTCCACGAATAAGCGAAAACAGTTCGTTCTTAAATAACTTCATTAACTTTAACTTGACCGGGCTTTCCATCGATCACGTATCAAACAAAAAAACTCGCCAACTTCCCACACCCCATCAGATATGAAGGTTCCGAATATATGCCCTGCGCATTCTGCACAGAGCGTGCCAATCAGCACTTCTTGTTGGCATGCACGCCACAACAACCGTAAGCGTTTGTATCTTGAAATGAAATACCAACACGGCTTCGCTGATTGGTTGACAGGAGATGAACAACTGACGACAGCTTTGCTTCGATTATGTTCAGTTCTTCCATAAGTACGCAGTGCTCCTAAATGAAAAAGTACGCAGTGCTCCTGAATGCAAAAAAGTACACAGTGCTCCTAAATACAAAAATCCAATTGAAGAATAGCCAACGGAGGACGACGAAGCGACTCGAACAAAATTTGCCCTGATGTGTCAAGTCGTTGCTGGTTCTGCACAGCGGTCGTCATCCACTACTGCTGCTGCATTATCGCCTGACCCTTATCCGGACCCCGAGAGAAAATCGGTCTAATACCATAAATACAATTGCCAAGCAGGGTTGCGGAGTAGGAGGTTTTTGGGTAGAGTTGGATTCCCAACAATACATGGAGTCGGAATGTTTGTCAGACTCCGGAAGACCAACTGGATCGTTTCTTACATCACACTCCTAAGTTGCTAATTCCTGTTGAAATCGTACAATTTCTTATGAAACTTTTGTTGAAACAGTGAATTGTTGCTGCGCACCACGATTTCCATTGAGTGTTAGGTGCTACTAATTCTTGACACCGAAAATTAATTCACTTTATGTTAAGGAGTCGGATATTTTCGAAAGGTTGGAGTCGGGAGTCGGACATTTTACCTCCGACTCCGCAACCCTGTTGCCAAGTGCTGACTTCTAACTTGACGCCCTGCTTCGAACAACATCTCGAAATTCAACTGATCGTTCTTGGCCTTGATAAGAGAATCGGAATTTAAATTAATAAGGATACTGAAAAAAAAACCGATCAAACATACAGGGGCGGGTCCAGCCAGTTACGTCAGGGGAGGGACGGTTTCAGTAATGTTTGGTGGTCAAGTCTCATAACGGCTTCGCTGCTGTAAGTGAGATGAAGTATACTTCACAACACTGCTGTGACAAAACAATGGACGACAAAATGGCCTTATATTGCGAACAATGAGACAATTCGAACATGACGAAACACTTAATCGGAATTAGATTTGACATGTTGCTTTCCGCATCGTAGAAAATCATGTTGAATGAAGTTACTTTCGTAGGTTTTAAGGGGGGGAGATGGCCTCGATCGTCCCTCCTGCAAAGCGATGACCGACTATTTTTGGGCCAAAATCGAAGCCTGTTATTTGAAGCAAAATACCTGCTTTAGTAAACCAACATCAATACTCAAACTTTTGCGACAGTTGCGCAAGCAGCAAATCCAGCTGAGATTACACGTTCGGCATTAACTTTGACGTGCACTAGGTAAGATTCGTTTTCTATTTAATTTTTTTTGCACTGCTCAAGCAAACTGACAAAAATTGAGAATTAAGTCATAAACGAGCCCTGATTTATCTTCAGCACCTGAAAGGCAAGACCGTCGGCCACTGTAACTACATGATAACATTAATTGTGCAGTTTAGTTATGCAAGGATGGGAACGAGATGATAGCTGTTCACGACACGACAGTCATTAAAAAGTTACCGAGCTCACTTCTTCCACAGCGGCCTTTCTACTTTTCATTGGCTGGCTCACTGACGAGGCTTTCCGTTCAGGGCTTCTGTCTTTGGAAAACCTGCTCAGTGCAGACAGTGGGTGAAAGCGACGCGTGCAGTAGCAAATGGCACGTGACGATATCCCTTAAGGACCGCTAGAGACTTTCAACACTTCCATTCATAACTCGCCGACCGCGCTCGATGAAGACATCGTAAGATGCGGGTTTTTGTGTATTTTCCCTGAAAAAAATGATTACCTTTGGATTTGAAATTTTCTGGTCAGTTTAATGTCGCGAGGAGGCCCTAGCGACGTTATTGGGACCTGTGAAAATATTCGAAATACTAATTTACCCATTATTTTGGAGAAGGAAGAACTCAAAAAGACGAATCTCATGATGTCTTGCGACTCTCCAGGGCGGTCGGTCGCCGAGTTACAGCCAAAAATTCGAAAATTGCCTCAGAAGGATAACCCGTTTAGGATAACCTGCTTCAACATTTACATACTTTTTTCTTTTTTTTCTCGTGGTGACGCCCTCGCTTGATGGATTGCTTGAAATCGTCAAGTTCGTGCACATTTGGGACTGAGAGGTAACTGGTTTATCAGTTGTCTCTTGCGTATCTGTGCAGCAGAACGACATTAGTAGAGTCCGGGTGTAAAAACGTGAGCTGCAGCATAAATACATTATATCTAATAGTCATAGAAACTAATTGCTAAACAGAAAATGCGTTTCGCGATTATGGAAAGGAATAAACCACCAAATGGTTATTGCAAAATGCATGTTACTTCATTTTTTTCGTTCGACAGCTGACGAACGTGTGGCGTGGTCTGAACCGTTTGTAAATGGACTACATGTTGAGACACGAAGCAAAATCAAACATTTTTAGTAAAGAAACAAAGTGTAAGTATTTCCGTAAGCGTTCCGTAACTGAGGCACACGCGCTGAGAAAGCACATATTAATCAAAATCTGTTAGTTAACTCAAAAACGCGTACAAAAGGGCTTATGGGCAGTTTGCGGTGACCAAACAAAACCAACGATCAGCTATTTTATACCAAATGTGCAGAACAAGATAAAAAATGTCTTTTTCAACTAAGCTTTTGCAAATATCTGATATCAGGCGTTGGCGAGCCTCGGGAATTAAGCGGCATTAAGAAAGATATGTTTCGTAGTTATAATTACGCCGCCACACAAACACATATGGTTATAATACCATCCAAGTTGAGAGGGCTGTGACCCAAGCGAATCATGCATGTATGTGAGTTGCCACAAATTAAATTCGAAACTTTTAAACGGAACTGCCGGGCACTAAAGCATTGGAAACTATTAGGGAGAGAGTTCCACAGCTTGGAAACTTTGTAAAGAATGTGTTGTGAAACAATCGTTTTGCAAGGATACCGATCATGAAGTCAAACCAGGATGCGCAATAAGTCCTTCAAAAACTCCTTTAGAAAGTAGGAAAGGTCCGAAACGAACGTTACGAAACGCAATTATAATACTGTATGAAGTTGAGAGCGAAGGTTGAGAGCGAAGGTGCAGCAGTGTTACAGAGAGGTCACGTGACACTTTCAAGTAAGGTAGTTTTGAAGCAGTCGGAAAGAAGTTTTGCTGAAGGGGCTTGAATGCTTTCTAGTGGACTGTTGTCTGAACTACAGCAATTATCATATATCACGTCACCAAACCCTAGAAGCAGCATATGTGCACGGCAAAGGACTAGTAAGGCATGTCTCGGTTAGAGGGATTTTCAAGTGGTTTTACTGCATTGATTCTAGACAACGTTCAATGGTGAAGTGAAGAGATATGAAAGCGCAAAGGCAACAGGCGATGAAGAAATGAGACCCACCGATGCTTGCGAAAAGTTACCTAGTTAATAAAGTAAATATTGAATTTTAACAGCGCTAAATGTTAAGTGCCATTGTTCAGACCATGCTTGTCGCAGTTTGAAGTCGGTAGACACCGTATTTATTCGATTGTAAGCTGCGGATTATACAGTTTTTTTTTCATCATTTTGGCGGCTTACATTTTTTTCTTCACTTTATTGAAAGGTACAGATGACGCGACCAAACGTTCTTTTCGCATTCTATTCTCTTCAGCATCACGTGCACAATCCGTCACAGTAGGGAGAATGATGAACAGAAGGCAGCTGTAGTAGTGTGAGCGATGAGCATCATTACCAGGGTGAGGAATAAACGCGAAACGTGCTATTACGCTGAACTATTTCAAAGGCTGGGGTAACCTATGTTCAAGTGCGACTTACAGTAATTTTTTAACACCATTTTGTGCGGCTTACAATCGAATAGATACATACAGTAAAATATTTTGGTGAGTATATGGACATTTCAAACAGTACGATAGGACGGTGTCATCAGGAAACAAGGAAACGGTGGGTCTTGGTTCGCCACCCATCTATGACAAGTTTCGTGGAAGTCGGCGTGTTGCGAACCGTTTTTATAACAACTGGCTGTGACTCGCAGTGTTGCAAACCCAAATATTCCTTCAGCTAATCATAATGTCGATTCACAGGAACTGAACACTTGTCCAGTGTAGCGCAGCAATGTATGTCAAAACCGTATCATGCTTTTCAAAATCTGTTTGGCATGTTTCAACAGCGCAGTCTAATGCCTCTTACAAATCAACTATTTTTCGTTCTATTTTCGCAAAAGTTTATTGGGTGTATGCAAATACTGCAATACTCTCACTAGCCAAGCCTCCACCTGAAACAAGTTTCCACATGTAGCCTAATTCTTCCCACCTAGTTTTAAATGTAACCAGGTATGATCCATGCTGATGAGGTTCAGGAGCAGAATCCAATTGTTTTTATTGCGTAGCAGCATATTTGCCAACTCTTATTGACTAACTAAATAAAGAGGAAAACAAAAATTACTTCATTAAAAAGTAACATTTTTCTCTTAAATCGCAATATTTACAATTGTCTAGAGCATTATTATTAACGATTCACTAGCAAATGTTGTCTGTTAAGTATGCTGCACTACACAAAATTGCCTCAACTATTCTAACTGCTATATCGATTATCTTGGTTAATCTAACAGTTCCATTGAAACAGAGACGTCTCTTTGCCAACATATAACACATCAAAAAGCTACAATGTAGTTATTTAAAAATTAGTCTTTTACCACCTCTCCATTACATTAACTTCTTGTGTGAGTTGAAAAAAACTCATTTAGAATTAGAATATGATTTCATATGGTGAAATGTAGTGAATTGACACTTGCTGATGAGTTCCATATATGAATTTCGATGATAATGAAATCCCATGTCTGGGTTTTCATGTTTGCAGCTTTTTGGGCAGAACGTTTGTTGGGCTGAGCTTGGTCAGAGAGATTATGAATGATTAGTGAGATCTTAGTAAAATTTGCTTACTTTTGCAGAAAATCCTCAGTATTTTTCAGGCTTGGTTTCAATAAATTCAGATATTATTCAAATAGCAGCTAAAAAAAGCTTCTGGCAAGACACTTATTTAACGCTTGAATGTGTCACCAATAAAAAATCAAAGAAATTCAGTGTAAAGAAGCACGCATATTTTCTTAGGATATAACTTTAATACCAATGAGGAAATACGAAAAACACAACAATTGCAGTAAGCCAATCGTAATTACTAGAGCAGCCTGTACTTTCAAGAACAGTCTCAAGTATGTTTGAAGGTAAGCCCCTTCAAATTAAATTTAATAAATTTCAGCTGAGTTGACCTTTAGCCCTAAAACTGCAAAAGTGGGTTGTACTTCATTTATTCCTTTGTGGCTGAATTGTCCTTGTTTATTTTTTATCTAACAAAACTCACAAGTGTTAACTGCCTGTTTTATATGTTTTTGTCTTTAGTTCCAGCTTGATCTGTTGGTGTTTATGTGAGGACACATAGAGAATACAGGCTCCTAAGTGCCAATAAGGACATGCTGTAACAATGATGTAAGATGAAAACAATTTGCAAAAGCTTACAACCATTCATTTGCTCTTTCCTTGCACAAGGTAAAATTTGAAAACTATTTTTGAGCTATACGACGATCTGCTATTGTTTCCCAAGTCTATACAGAGGCACTGTTTCAATCAAAAGTCATTAGAACAACACAAAACTTGTTTTAGTGTTCTGAAAAAAAGAGTTCATTCTTGCTCCAAATGTTTCTTTGTTCATAAAAACAATCATATTAATAATATAATTCTATTTACAACTCTAATAAAAGCACAAAAATTGACAGAAAACATCTTACAAATATCAAGAGAGAGTAAAAAGCTTTTACTTAAACAAAATGCAAGGCAAGGTTACATGCATAAACATGTCTACCAGTGAACTGAATGAATGTAATCTGTGAGCAAGGCGCAGTAAGACGATCAGTTGGTGAGGCAGGGCTGTTAATATTTGGTGAAGAAAACATAATTGGAGATGGGCAACCATTCTTCACTACTGCATCACACTCGACGATATTCTGCAACAAAGCATTAGCACAATAAAAAACAATTTCAATTTGGCAATTACCTTACTGCTTCAGTTGTAAAGAAACAAATGAGATGAACATAAACAAGGTGAAGGGTAAAAGTGCTGCATTTTGAAACTTTCAGCAGCCCTGGTACGGCATACTGGAATCTGGTTGTAAAACATGAGCTGAGGTCTGTACATCGATATATTGTCTCTCACCCAGTTGAGATTGTGTGGCTTTAAGCTATAGCTTTGTGTTAGACCTATGGTCAGTATGTTCAACTTTCATTGAAGTGAGCTTATTCAGTTTCAGCACTGGTTCTTGGTTTTGATCAGCAGATGCCATCTTCTAGTTTCACAGCTTTACATCCCCTTCCAACAAGGCAATACTGATATAAAACAAACTTGTCACTGTAATTCCAAGAACTTAAAATAACCAGTGAAGAAAGTGATGTTTTTTTTGCTAGAAACAATGTTTGATTGTAGTCGGACATTGTGCACTTACTTCAAAATAAAACTGTAAAAAATGATTGACACAAAGTTAATTTCCAAACCTGTGCAGTATTCTCAGTATTAAAATCAAGCTCGTCACTCTGTTCAGAAAGAATCGTCTCATCACTGTCATAGTCTTTTTCAATGTCATCTGCTTGGTTTTCAGAAAGTCTGTTGGATGTAGACATTTCATAAATGAAAGCTACTCATTTTTTCAGCAATAATTCATAGTTGTATGGTAACAAATAATGAAGTTATTGTTAGGAGCACACTAATTTGGTTTTCCAGATACATTCATTCAAAAATACAAAACTTCAATTTATATTTGGATCATACTTCACTGATTTGCAGAACTCCTTGTACCCTAAAATAAGCATAAAAAGTTTTGACACTACGGACCCCTTTCACTGCAACCAAAACTGATGTGAACCCTTTTGTTTTGTCTAAATTTTTTTCAATTATTGAGAAATTAGATTGGTTGCTTCTGAGTGTGACCTCCTCAACCGCCCTAACAAGAAGCAAATTCCAGGTTCAATCTGTCACCAAAATCAAATAATAAAGGTCAGTCTACTTGCAACTTGAACATGTCAGACTGCAGTTGTGGTGCGATTACGCTTAAGAATAATGGCCCAAATGGGTGGATAAAAACTAGCGAATTTTCTTGATTGGATTTTGGTTCACAGACACCCTAAAACACATTCACAGACCCCAAAGGGGTTCATGGACCCAGGTTAAAAGCCTCTGTCTCAAACAAATCTTTTCATAATACAGTAGCAGGTTTGGTGTTTTTTTCAGCATATCTTATGCAAGCAAAGAGAATTAAAAATAGCCTGTTCAATACCTTAGATAATTTTTACTGCAGCTACTTTGGTGATCTGGAAAATTCATGATATAATGCAGCAAATAGGAAAATGAAAAAAAATCTGAAAATCACACTTTTAATGTGTAATGTTATATATGTTTAAAATGTCATCTCTTGAATTGAAAACAAAAAAACTGCAACCTTTACAACAAACATAATATCATGTAGATAAATAACTTAAGCAAACCAAAGCAATGTCCTTCTACAAAAACAAGCTTAGTCATCTTTTTTTCACCATCAGCATAAGTATAAGCATAAGTATTGTTGCACCCAAACACCATGTGGATTGTACATGAGCTTGTGTTTATAGCAGCTATGTCGAACCCGCGACCCGCATGCGGCCCAGACGAAGGTTTTGTGCAGCTTAGTTTAGGCTTTCGCTGTAGTAAAGCATCCTACATACTAACAACTTGTCCTTATTTTGATAATCTTGAATTTGACATTTTTGTTGCGGGTGGTCCTTAGTGCCACTTTATCACGTCTGTTACCATTGCAGGTAGTATTCGAACGCTTTCTGGACATCAGCTTTAGCTAAATTTAGTTTTCAAAGATCAAAGTAGGCCATTGAATTTGCGGCCCTCACTAATATATGTTGTTCAATGTGCGGCCCTGGTTAAGATAGTGATAGGAGTGGGCTATACGGGCAAAAAATGTAAAATCAAGTGATCATAGGTTTATTGCATGTCATTTGAGGTAAGGAGAAAGGAAAAAAGTTTTTTCAAAAAATTTGCATTATCAGAGGTTTGCCAGGCGAAAAACGGGAAAAACCAACAAAAAATCGACCAAAATGAGTAAATTGGCCATAATTCAGTCCATAGAGCACTCCGGAAGTTCATATTGGTACCAAAATATTTGTTATGCCTGCCTGGCACTGAACAAATTAATTAAAAGGACCAACACCACAATCTAGTGTCTTTGGGGTCCCAAACGTGCTTTTTCAGCAGTCTATGAATGGTCTTTTTTATCACCGATTTTGGCCGTTATTTGGCAGGCAAACCTGCAAAAATAATAATTTAAAAGTTTCCTGATTTCTTACACATACTGCTGTTGCAATCGGAAATCCCGAGCGGCATGTGCGCAAAGCTTCGCACCGTGGCAGCAAGCAACAATAGAGATCACCCGACGAGATCACCCTATTATTGCTTGTACACGCCACATACATATATTTTTGTTCTTCGCACACATCCCGTTCGTGGTGAATCATACAATCAACGCAAGACAACCGGAGAGGTTGCAACATCCCCTCCTTTTTACAACGAACCGCACCAATCGCACGTTCTTTGTGTGAAGGCTGAACTCCGCACGACCTTCACATCCTGGTCATAGCACCATTTTGTTGCGATCGGAAATCCCGAGCGGCATGTGCGCAAAGCTTCGCACCGTGGCAGCAAGCAACAATAGAGATCACCCGACGAGATCACCCTATTATTGCTTGTACGCGCCACATACATATATTTTTGTTTTTCGCGCACATCCCGTTCGTGGTGAATCATACAATCAACGCAACACCACCAGAGAGGTTGCAACACTACTAGAATGCTATACACCTATGATCATATATGTAGAATCAAACACGTAGAATCAAATCAAATCAAACAAGGAAAATGTTAGGTACCCAGTATGGATCTATAGGGACCCGATTTCTCTGATTCTAGGGACCCGATCATAATTTTCTCTGATTCTAGGGACCCGATTTGAAATTCTAGGTATCTGAATCGGGTCCCTAAAACGCCCAACACTTTGAGAGCCAGCGTACGATATATTCATACTTTGATTTCGGTCTAAAAAGCAACAGTTTTCGCTTGCCTTACCAACGCCGTAGCTCCTCCGCCGATTGCGCTAGAGAGCTGTTCAAGGGCTCAAACGGCCAGTCTAGTAGATTGCACTTCAAAAAAATTTTTTGGTTAGGGGGTACGGATTTTTTGTGACTGACGTCATAAGTGAAGTAGTTTTGGGGCCATTTTGTCTCATGTTGCTTGGCCTAGGGCCCAACCGCTAGGCCAA
>JGI24158J21664_10009807_pt1 | contig 12784 bp, 7 predicted proteins | sample Ectturendosymbi3_FD_21664 | JGI IMG/M metagenome (IMG submission 21664) | reverse complement strand
AGACAGATGCCGACAAATCCAGAGATGTACGAAATGCTTTGAACAGCAGTCGACAGAAGGCTGTCGAGGAAAATCGAAATCGTCTTTCCGATATCATAAGAACTATTGAATTTTGCGGTCGCCTAGAAACACCATTGAGGGGTCACAGAGACGCCGCTGCATTTTCACTGAACGAAACTGATTGCAATGACGGGGTTTTCAAAGCTGCCTTAAGACTGCGAGGGGAGGCTGATGACAAGCAAACATCTGGCCTTGTTTCAAAGGCTCCCCGCAACGCTTCATTTTTAAGCTGGAGAGGGCAAAATCAAATTATACCTTTGATGGGTTTTGCCATACAAAAGCAAATACTTTCCGATATATCCCAATGCAAATACTTTTCCATACCAACGGATGAAACGACTGATCTAAGTCAAACAGGGCAACTTAGTTTATCCGTTCGGTTTATCAAGGACACCGAAGTGCACGAAGAATTTTCGTGCTTTGTTCCAGTTTCTTCAACAGGCGAAGATCTTGCATCTACGATTCTCACCCAACTATCTCAACTTGGCTTAATCTGGAACATATGCGTGGCCAAGGTTATGATGGCGCAAGTAACATGAGCGGAAAATATCGGTGTGTCCAGGCTAGAGTAAACGAATTGTACTCTTTGGCCATGCACGCTCATTGCTGCAACCATGTTTTTAACTTGGTCATTAGTACTTCATCGCAGTTGCCAGTTATTAGAAATGCGATGGCAACTATATCGGACAATTGTGTTTTTCTGTCGCGTTTTGCACAGCGCGTATCGATATTTCAAGATAATGTTGAAAGAGAAATTTCAGGCTCGGCTTCTTCGCAACAGAAGCTGACACCAATTTGCGCCACACGCTGGGTAGAAAGACATGACTCGATCATCATTTTAGTGACACTATTACCAGCACTTGTTTCTACACTTGAGGAATTGCAGCAGGAAAACAAGTGGAGGTTGCGACCAAAGCAGCAACTTTGCTCAATTCTGTACAGAAATGCACGTTTTTAATCGCGGCTTCAGTTATGTATGCAACACACTTCTGGCATAATCCTGCCTGTTTCAAAACTGCTGCAGAAGAATTGGATATATTTGCAGTGATTGAGCTCATTGATAGTGTGCTGGATATTCTCCGACAAAACAGAAGCAATTGTGAAAACGTTTTTCATATGAATGTGAAAAATATGATGATCCACTCTTGACTCCCAGAAGATGCAAAAGTCAATTTTTCAGAGATAATTAATCTTCTGATGACCTTGAGCATTTTTTCGGGAAGCCATATTTGTACCGTATTTAGATCATTTAATAGTGGAATGGAGGACAGATTCTTTGACCAGATGAAGTGCCGAAGTCTTTGGGGCTGATGTTGTGATGCTTCGCCAAACACAGCTCAAGATTTAGAAAGGTTACTGGAAATATATCAGGAAGATATTGGTCCCAGAGCAGCGGTTGTTCCTGAAGTGCAGCGTTGGGTAAACAAGTGGAAAAAGGAAGATGTTAGCACTGTTCCTTCGAATGCCATCGAGGCACTATGTGCTTGCCATGCTGACATTTATCCGAATGTCTACATATTGCTCACCATTTTAAGCACTCTTCCTGTATCAACTGCTCCAACTGAGCGCAGTTTCAGCACCATGAGACGTCTCAAAACCTATCTAAGATCGACGATTGGAAATGAGCGAACGACAGGACTTGCAATGCTTTCCACACACAAAGACCGACAGGGTAAAAATTATGAATGACTTTGTTGCCAGCAGTAATCGCAGATCTGATTTCGTGCTTTAGCTTATATAAATTTGTGAAAGGCATTATTTTACTAAAGCGAAAGATTTGAAATGAATATTGCACAAGCAACTACTTCGTCCGTGGCCCAACAGGTAGGACCAACACAACTATACACATTAACTGTCCGCCGGTGTATTCGTGCTATTGCTACGATGCCGTTTGCCGTGACGGCTTGCTTGTAAGAGAGAGAGAGATGTCACGTGCTTAGTTGGCCAAATAAGCATGCATGGGTTGCTCCAAGAGCCTCCTGAAGAACATCTGTTCCTGTCCATTCTCTCATTTCAAAATTTCAACGGCGTCATCTGTCTGCACCTTGCACAATTATCTGTAAAGTTAGTGATATGTTGGCTAAGCTTTGTTTGCTACCACTGCCTCGAATATATTAGATGATACACTAGCGATTCGCAAACGCTTGTGCTGCCTTTTACGAGTATGTGTGGAAACATTGTTTCAATTCTGTTTTCGAGATTTACCAAAGGTATTTTGCTTTTGGTATCGACCAACAACCATTTAGTGTGGCTGCAAGACAATTCTACTATCTGTAATGGTACTGCAGTGCATTTTGCTTGTCTGCGATGCTGAGAAAAGTGCTGTTGATAATATTTCGTGACAAATAATAGCCGACTGAGACACCAGAATTTGCTGGAAGTGGTATGAAGTAATGCTGCTGTATAACATAAGAGTGCTTTTAAAAACAACATCTCGGGATACTGAGCATGTTGCAAACTTCTATAAACAATGTCAAAATTTTGCAGAGAAGTGCCACACTACATCGCATGGTACTTTAACAGATTAACAAAATCACGGTAACGGGGGAAAACGAGCAAAGAAAAACAGACGTCGCGGCTGGACCTGGTCAAGAAAAGTGTTGATGTGTTAAAATTGAAATAGTATATATGACATAAATGTTATAGTAAATAAGGTTGCCTGTACTTTAGTGAGAGCAAAATATTTTTCTAAAAATTTCAGCCCCCCCCCTTCAAAAATTCCTGCGTGCGCCTCTGGTTGAGGTGAACGTTCTTGCCCAAGGATCGCTTGGGCGTTTCACTCAGTGAAAATGGCCGTGGATCGAATACCCTACCTTCCAACTGAAAGGCGGACACTCTACTACTGAACTACGGCCGCCCCGATTGTTGTATCGACTTAAGCCCGAATTTAGATAAGTAAAGACTTCTCTCTCTATCTGCCAACTAGAAATAGCAATTCGCATTCCTTTGCAAAGCAAAAGTTACGAATTAGAAAACTGCTTTGTTGTGGAGTGTGGATGAGAACGAGTAAAAAATTACGACGTACTTTCAAAATATCCATGACAGTATCATACCTGAAGTGGCCACTTCACTGATGTCCTTCGATTGAATGAAAGCCATGTGTCCGAGGATGCTGAAGATGACCAAGGAAGCCAATATTGACGTCAGACTGCATGTGCCGGCCACGAATATGCATTGTCTGCAAAAAACACAGTAACAGCTCTCACTAACCAATCAGGGCTCAGCATCTACCACTACCGAAGCAATGCAGGTGGTTTTCTGAACTGGCGCACCGGCTTACTTTGCAGTAACCTCTTACTCCCGGCAAAATAAAAAAATGTCGATCTGTTCGTCAAAACGAGTTGCTGATAAACGCTTAGTTGCAGGTTTGGATCAGCACGCACGCGTACAACGTGTGTGCGTCGTTAAACCTATCATGGCCTTTCCACCAGTAAGGACCGGAAGCAGAAGCAAACCTTAGATTACTCAAGCCCGGTGCGTCGCACGCTTAAAGAGACAAAAATGCCTCTCAATGAACGGTGTCAACGATTGACTTATTGCTTTGGCCACTCTGCTCACTCACACGCATTTAAAATCTGCTAACGCTATTCGCCCTGTCCCGCCTTTATCCAATCCCCCCCCAAAGTTACCTCTTTTTGGCCTGGCTGGGAGATATCAGTTCTTCCGTTACTTTTCGTAGCGTTGTTCGTAAAAAGCCATTCAGTGTCAAAAAAAGACCTTGACAAGATTTTAGCTCCTTTCGTTGAAAAAGGTAAGCAGTGGAGTGTACCAGTACGTCCGTTTGGAAGGATTTCCCTGCCTCTCTCACTACCTTTTTAGCTTGCAGCCAGGGCCGGATCCAGGATATAACGGGTTCCTAAAACACTTTGTGCTCATCTAAGGTCCGTTAACTCGAGACGCGATATCGTTTATATTTCAGTTTGTGTCATAACGATGAGGAAATTTTGTGGCACGTCTCCCTACTGTAAAAATCATCCTCCATTCTAAAATTCACTGAAGTTGCTTGAAACAAATGTAAAGTTAACAAACCTTTAATTAGCTGACAAGTTTACTTAGGCTCTATCCCCCTAACTTCTGTATTGCGACCCGTCGTAACGTTCAACGTGGATGAGTTATAGGTAGTATAGATTGGCTGCAATAATATGGGCAATGATCCTAGATTAAGAAATTACAGAAGGCTCTTAATTCTTGTGAAAAGCGAACATTTCGTTTCAGAAGAATCCTTCTTTTCTATTACTTTACTAGGTTAGGTTTGCTTGGTTGAACTGCTGACAAAACAACAATTTATAGCGCGCCAGGGTGCCGCTAAACAGCAGAAAAAGAAACTTGCCTGAGAACAAATTAAAAAAGCGACTCAAAACTAATTGCGAAGGTTGCAACTTCAAAGTTTAAAGGCGAATCTGTCATTCCATGATCTGATTTAGAATGATGAATTAGAAATAAATGCATCTGACGAAAAACAAAAAGTGTGTGGGAGCAATTTATGAAGGCGCAGAGTTTTTAGGAATAACAAGCTTCAAACTTGTTTGACAAGTTCATAAAAGCTGTAAAGGAGTGCACAACAACACTACAGAAACATATGTGAGAGTTTTTGTATAGGCGTACAGCAATTTTGAACATAATATTGTCATACAAAGTGCATAAGGCGCACAAGTTTATGAACGATCCCAGGTATTAAGTTGGTGCGTTTGGTAAACAAACGCACTAACAAAACTTTGAAAAGGTTCGGAATATGTAGGAGTGTGATCGCGTTCTGCTCCAAATTTTCCTTATCCAGTTGAACTCGAATTACCCATCTGACAGCTACAAACAAACATTTACGCTTAAGAGACACAGGTCTGGCAAATAGAAGAACATGAAATGAACAGATAAAGACCACTTGCAATTAATGAATCTTCAAACCGTTTTCACAAGCCTACTTTAAATGCAACCGACATTTCCGGAATGAATTAAAGTTCTGTTTTACAAAGTTTGAAACCTCCAGTGTACAACAGCTCCTGGAAAATTTGACCGGCTTTGCAAGCCCAGTTAGTGGTTAGCTCGCAATAGAGTTTCGGCAAACATGTCATGGCAGCCACTTCTCTGCGGGCGGCAAATAACCACGTTACTCACGAGACCTGGATAACAACGATCGCAAACATGTTTTGTGTTTTGAAAGCAGCTGTTGAATAACACGACGCACTCTCAGGGGCCCTTGAAACAGGTCGAGCATCTTTACGTATTTCTTCACACAAAGGGCCACGGGAGCGAATTGGCTGTTGTTGTGTAGGAGCGGAGCGTGAAGGGCTTTGGTTGTGAAAGGGATTTTACACGCTTTGAGTTCGCTTTAAAAAATTATATCAAATTAACTACAAGAATGTCATGATGAATGCCGCGGCATGCGACGCCAACTGAGACCTGTGCTTTACAACGCGCCCTTTGCAAAATATTAACCTGCATCTGCTGGTCATATTGCTTTGCTTCCGCTCACTGAAAGAAAAAACCGAAGATCCGGCCCTGGCACGCTCAAACCATGTCACTTACCTTCAGCTAATCAACGGCCACAGAAGGCACAGCACACACATATCCTGGTTGATGAGACGATGGAAAAACAACGACGGAGTCCTGCACGGGGCCTGACAGTTGCAAGTGTTCCCGCGGGACCGTTAGTTTTAACTTGTTTTCTTTTACTTATGTTTCAAATAAACAGATCAGAATATCTGTAACCAACGCTGCGAGTTGCGCTTTTACTTCGAAAACTGTAACGGTCTGAAAGTCGCCACAAATGTCAGATTTAAACCTTCTTATTGCGGCGCATGTGCTGGGGTTAGGTCTTGACTAAAAATACAAGTAACCAATGCACAAAAATGCACGTAGCATTTCCTTGACAAAGGTTATCAATATTTTCAACGTCAAAAGTTTCCACAATCTTATCATGTCTCACAGTACGTGCTATAGTGACGTAACAACCAACGCACACGCGTACGTTTTGCAAAATATGTTTGTGTTCAAAATCTGGTCCGAACACTGCGCCGCGCAGGACTCCAATAAATACCTGTAGCAGTTGTTTGAAAATTTGTTGAAGCTTCCGAAAGTGATTAAGACTGTGAAGCAAATACCGTACGAGTAAATGATCTGGCCACCAGCGTCCACCCAAACCTGAACGGCATTATTCTTAGCGGCATGAAATTACACAATTTACGTACACCTCGCTTAGCCGAGGGCGAACGCCGCTTACCTGGGACTCGGCAAGTTTGGTGAAATTTGGCCGCAGCAAATAAACAATCCCGTCGGCGGCACCGTCCAGCGTCGACCCCCTTACCAGCAAAATGAACAGGAAAACGTAAGGGAGGGTGGCCGTCACGTACACCACCTGCGATCAGCAACTCAGAGATTGAAAGCAGTCAAGCGAGTTCGCTTCACCGAGCCAACGATGCCGCATGCCAGCTTCGCGGTGCAAAGAAGCATCACTACGACGGAAACAGGGAAAAGGGAAGACGGGTATTCCCGCTGTACTGAGACCAGAAAACCAGTGTATTATAGTAAATTGTTAGAACTTGCAACTGTTGGGACTTTGATGGTTGTGACGAACGTATTGTACTGTAGCTTACGATTCCACGAAGGTCCCTACCAGTTGAGGAGCCAACACGTTGCTGCAAGAACGCGGGTCAGCCCCCAACTAAGCGGCCTGACGTCTTGAGACTACTAAGCAAAAGCAAGGCGAGATGAGGGCTCTCGCCACTTTGTCGCTAACAACTCTCCAGTAGCACTTTACGTTTGGTTTCCTCTTTTGGTAATACTAAGATTTAAACAAAATCAATACAATCGAATATGAAGTCATAACAACGTAACGTTAAACGGTTCGGTGTAGAACAACGGCGGACAAAAGCACAAAGCCTTCAGCCAGTGCGACTGGAACCAATTGCCTTAACGTTTGTTAGCAGGCTATCATGTTTGCGAAAAGGCTAACAGTTGACAAGCACGCTGCATCGAATCACGAATGCAAATCACAGACATTGCCTGATATTACGCATTAAAAATGCACGAACCTATAAAGCACATCTAAAGCACTCTTAGCACTATCTTTTCAAATATTTAACATTGGCTCAGCAGCAATACAAACTCGTTGATTGATAATTATGTGCGTGTCGCTCCACTGCATCGTTTCACGAAGACACTTAAGAGTCGTTATCGCAGTTTTACAAAGACTTACTTTTCCACTAAATCGGGCGCCTTTGAAGATGCACAGATAAATTATTATCCAAGATGCCAAAAAGCATAAAAGCAAGGACCAGTTAGTTATGGTTCCCATTTGATGAAGACCGGAAGACTGACGGAGCACGTCGTATCTGGAACAAAGGCCACTTTTGAGGCAAACTGACATTTCCAAGCCGTGAGGCTGATCAAAAGCAGAACCAGGACGCAGCAGACGCACGCGGTTACGCCACGAAGTCTGTTGGCGTTTCTCGCAGCCTTGCGTAAGATTTTCGCATGCTTCTAAGGCAAGGAACTCCCGTCATGAAGTCTGCTGCTGTGTTCTTTACGACGGGGTCTCCAAACTACGACCCGCGGACCGCCGGCCAAATCCGGCCCGCGAAGCAATTTCAACCAGCCGCAAAGACATTTGGCAATATTTAAAAAATAACATATTTACGAAAAACTTGCATATTTGGTAGAATGCAACATATCCCGAAACAATCACGTTACGTAAGATGTCGGGCCCTTGAACAGTTGTGCAATGGCTCATGGCTTAAGTGGCCCTCGGACAAAAAAGTTTGGAAACCCTGTTTTACGAGAAAATGGTAAGTTCGTGCTTTCACATAAAGGAAAAAAAGAAGAGCAGACTTTCACCTCACGCCTTCACGGAACTGCAAACGGGAATTGACCGTAAAGGACAGCAGATGTCTATACTGGGGTGAAATGTAAAAAAAAACTCATTGGGAACAACTAACTTCAAGTTCGAGTCATACCTCCAAAATTCGATTTCGGGACTGCTGGCGTTGGAGCTCACTCCGCTTTCAGTCATTACTTTGCTCAGATTTCCGGTGTCGTTGAAATTATCCGATGTGCTCTCTAGTTCCACACAGTCTATGGTGTTCCATGCGTTGCCTGCACAGGTGGGAGATAAGTATAAGCTACAATCCCAAGCGAAACAGGCGTCCAAACAATTTAAATTACTGGAAAATTTCGAAGACATAATATCAACACAAAACAGAAAATGCACAATTTTTCAACTTTTGTACAGTTTAAGTAGAATATGTTAGGTTTGCACAGGAAGCAGTATGAGAGTGACGCCGAAACGCTAAACTAGGTAGGTTATGAGTAACAGTCAGTCGCCATCCAAGTGGGTTCTAAGTTCACTGAATCTGATTTCAGGTTTGATCCAGGTTTTTAATTTGTAACAAAATTTATTTGAATCGTTGAGTAGACCTGGTTAAAAATTGAATGGTAAGTTAATAAACTAGAGACACGAGCCTACGCGTGCGTCTTCAAAAATATTTGAACAGCTTATGTTTGTACAAAAATATTGTTGGCAAAAAATTTTTATATGTGATATTCTCCGAGAAAAACTGAATCTAGGTGTCACACACCAAATCAATATTGCATTACGTTATTTTTTTACTTTACAAACCTACATATGGCCTAAAATACACTGTAAGTTAGAGCCTTCTTGGACACGGGGCCCGACTGGAAGCTATCGCTCCAATCGGTTTAAGGCTGGCCCTGATAATGCTCTTGGCCATTTTTATGAACCACTTAAAAGCAAGCAAGAAATTTCCACGTAACGGCGATTAATACGGACAAGCAGCTTACCCTACTGTTTTGCACCATTCATTTGGAACTGCGGTACAGACTTACTGAACAAAAGTTGCCATTACAATAACCCTTTTCACGAGATTAATGCGCACTGAGTCGGAAAGCTCACATGCCGTAAATGATGCACTATAGTACCAAAGTTAGAATGGCCACCTGTACGGTGCGCTTGCCAAGAAATGCAGTAATACTGGATTCTTTCTGGACTGTAAGGTTGCTGATAAAGCCAACACTGCAGGAGTTTTTGAAAGCGCAACAGTGTGTTTTTGCATCGACGGTCTTGTGTAGCACATGTTTCCATAAAATGAAGGAAACGGAACAGCTTTCACTCGGGTTATAGGATGATTCTATAACCTTCTATAACAAAAAGAATTCGTTGCTTAACCCATATTTGCCGTTATACCATTTGTGTTTTGCGGAGCTGTTGAACATGGCGTTGTCCTTGGTTTGCTAGGCCTGTTTTTTTCGGTCATTTTCCAGTCATAGACCGAAATGATTTTGAAATGGCCGAAAAAATTTAAGTCATTTCGGTCAGAATGTCTGAAATTATAGGCTAAAAAACACTGTTACGGCGAGTTTTATTACAACTGTGAGACAAATGACCAAAATGTTTTATGTGACCAACATTTCTCAGCAAAAAATGACCGAAATGTCTCAGCGAAAAGAAAACAGTGCTAGGCTACTTTGTAGTGGCAGATTTGGGCATCCGATTCTATCCTAAAAATTCTGTTTTTAGGACAAGAGTCCAATTTAAGACTTGATTCAGATGAGCGTCACATAACTTCACTCATGCGACATCAGTGAGCAGTAGGTCACTTTCAAACTGGGGTTCTCCTTCACGCGTGTGAGGTACCTTCACACGGACTAGATAGAGTAGTACTATGTTGCATTGTCTGGTTATCGTAGTCTAAAAGTCGTGAAAAATTTTGACAGCAGTACGCTTGTTGTCCATGTTGCAGGCTAAAAGCCTCTGTTTTCGAAATTTCTAATGCTTCTTTGCAAACACATTTTTCTCTTTTTTCATATTTCCCCGTATCTTAAGCTCCGCTTAGTATAATTTTGAAATCAGTGCAACCTGAGCCTATCAGTAAACACGTTCTAACTTGTTGCTGGTGATATGCTAAATCAGAAACTGTATGCGGAACAACTGAAACTGATAAGGAACGTAATGTACGTCTACGACGGTCGACATCGAACAAATGAGCGAAAAAGAGAAAAAGGTGTCGTTCGACTAAAGCTATGCTAAAACACGCACTGAAACATCTCGTGATGCGCCGTAGCGGATAATAATGCTGAGAAAACAAATGTTGATGTCTAATTTACTTTACATGCGCTTTAAAAAGGGTTTTAAACATAACAAAGGAGTGCGTGTTATCCGCGATTTTCGCTTGTTCTCGGCACACGAGGGTACTGACAGCAGGGGCGTAGCGTGGTTAGATGGCGCCCGGGGCAAAAACCAAGTTTGGCGCCCCCATGTATGAACCTGAGGTCTTTTGGAAGCCAATTTACTATATTGAAGAAGGTACTTGCGCAATTGTTGGGACTTTTCGGCGCCCCCACAGTGAATCAACGCCCGGGGAATTACGCCCCCTTGCCCCCCTCGTTACGCCCCTGACTGACAGCGATGAAGCTATGCCTGGTGGTTACGTGGTTGAATCAGCCCGTTTTCTTTTTTTATATTGTAAAACTGCCAACGCAACAGGCTCACCAGTCTCACAGCTGTTCATTACCCTTTTTGTTTTTAGGTGTTACGGCGGTCCAAATTTGGAAGGATTAGCGATGTCCTTGCAAATTCATTTACCAGTTATAAAGCAACTCACCGCAACTAGTCCATGGCAGCCTTCCAGGAGCTATGGAATGGAAGAGGTAGTAAATTGACCAAGCCATCACGACCATTCCGTAGATGCTGAAAGTTGCATCAATTATAGTACTTCCGAAACCTACTCCCTGCAAGATAGTGATCATGAAAACACACAACCTGCACTGAAGTTTGTGAATGAAATGAAAACCTCTTACTTTTAAAGAAGTAATTTGTTTTTCGAGAGATCACCTAACAAAATAAGGAATAAAATAGCAAACCAGCTGCAGAGAAACACACTATTTAAAAAAAAACGCTCATTCGTAGAATCCTTGAAAAGGCACAATCGTTTTCTGGCTTGCATCTACACAACTTTTCAACCAACTCTTGTTCGACGTTGTCCACTATAAACCATTAGTCAACTGTTCACATTGTACAGAATGGTTAGTAAACGGGTTTTTGAGTGTCAAGTTTCCGTACTACCTCCCATTGTTATGGCGAAGCGATCCGTAAATCTGTTAATTGTCTTTATGTCGAATTCTGACGTCAATGTCACAAACGCAATGCCAAATATTGCACAGATGCCTCCATGCGGCCGTCTGATCAAGCGTTACAAGGAGTAAATTTAAGCTGACGATTTCCCGATGTTGTGCTGTTCAGATTTTCTGAACTGCGCACAAGCGCGCAACCCGGTGCACGTTCAACCGATAAGCTTTAATAACGCGATAGTACCAACCTTCATGCAAGGCACGAGTTTCCACGCGTTGATAGCGCTTTGTTGAGTGTACTGACCGAGAGCAACTTCCAGGAAAAACAAAGGAATGCCGGCAACAGCGGCGCTCAAGAAGTACGGTATGAGAAAAGCACCTGCAAGAGTCGTGCGGTTCTGAATGATAACATGTTAAAGATATGCACATTACACAATGAACGTGGAAAAGTTCCTTAAAAAAAACGACTTTCAATCGGGTGATGTCGTCAAACAGCGGTAAATGAGTTCGCATGGTCGAATTCAAAGTTCAAAATAATGCAGCTGGCCTTCATTCGTCAATGAAGTTTGCAAAACAAATTTTTTGGAACCCAGCTCGAGCGGTTTTTCTGCAAAAAAACGTGTTTTTCCGCATTATGAAGCATGAAGATGCAATTAACCCCGGGTTAACTGGGCAATATTAGATTCCTAATTACTGGGATGGTGTTGTCTGTTGCACACAGCCATCTAGACGAGAATGTTTTAAACAGGTAGTGGATATTAGGGGTTTTTATTATGGAACTAACTAAGCACGTTGTTTAACACCGCCTTCCTCCATTAGTTAAGCTTATGAGTCCGCCTTGTGCATACGTCCACACCAGTGAACCGTCACCCCAGCGTATATGCAGTTGTTCACAAATCTAACCAGGCGTATACTGTAATTAATTAAGGGAAAGTGGGCTTGGTTTTGTTCGTCGGATTTTTATGTTGAGTTCACTGGAGCAAGCATCAATCAGTTTTCAGTTTTATTCAAGTTAAGGTCAGAATGTTGGGACATCGATAAAAATGCTGCAGACCAAGTTGTCACGTCTAGGACCCTTGACATTAAGGTAAGTTTCTCGTCAGGGTTTGAAGTTGCTGGCCGAATCGTAGCTGAAAGTGGAGTTGCGATGGAACTATATGCAGTCATATTTGAATTTGTTGAAGTCTGCTAAATGATCGGCATTACGCAGCGCGGAGATTCATCATCATCATTAAATACTACATACATGGTGAAGTAAAGTGGTAGAGCAGATGCTGACCAATTGATAGACAAGAGCTCAAAATAATACTGCCTGTGTCATAGCTTGCTTGAGTTACATGCTATACTTCGCAAGTTGAGGTTTCGTTTACATGTTAATTTCAAAATTTACCTTGACAGTGACTGGTCAGAAAGTAATCCGCGCTCACTCACGCATTTATCAGGCATTTGCAAGGATTAGCAAACCCAAGACACGACTAAAGTGGAACCAATGACTTTGTTCATGTCTACACAGTACAATATAATTCCACAACAAAAAAACTTAAACTCGTAACTTTGCAGGTAAAACAAAAGCTGCAGGTGCTTTCCTTTTAGTTTACTTTTAATTGTAACGGGCATTGGATCCTTTTTAATATAATTTTAATTT
>JGI24158J21664_10009806_pt1 | contig 12784 bp, 8 predicted proteins | sample Ectturendosymbi3_FD_21664 | JGI IMG/M metagenome (IMG submission 21664) | reverse complement strand
GGGCAGTGACGTAAATGACAGCTACGGCCGTCGCTTCCTGTCCCTGTATTCCTGATAAAGTATTTTGTGCTTGGTCGGGATGCATAAATAAACTGAACTGATGTTTGCGCAGTACATACTGTTTTTCTATTGCTGGCTTCAATGTTCATATTTCATACAGCAAATTTCACTTTTTGCAATGTGGTAATGTTTCACTTTTCATATCATAAAATGGTTCTAGTGAATGTAGCAAAAAGTATAGTACTTCTGTTTATTAGAGAATATTTTTAGTTACAATTGTGTGGAAGGACATAATACTCTTGTTTTATGGATTAAACTAACGTTGAAAGAAAAGATTTGTTTAATTTACTTTTGCAAATTATTCCTTTATTTTACCTTAAAATTTACAGCAATAATGAGTATTTACATCCAGTGACGTCTGTATTGTACAACTGGCAGATAGATCTGCGGACTTTTGTGCTGCAGTTTAAGCATGAACTGACATTGTTTATCAGAACTTACTGAAATCCATTGCTGTGAGGTTGTACCTGTTGCTCTAACACAGGTTGAAGCAGGTAAATAGTGAGAACTTCCAATGATGAATTTTTGAATTTTTTAATGTAGCTTGCAAAATATTAGTAAGTGGAGGTACGTGACAACTGGTTGTTGGAAATACATTGCTGGTTCATAGTAAATTTTTTGTCAAAGTGCCTAATCCTTATAATTAGAACGTCTTATTCATGTCAGGCAGAACTAGCCTCAAATTTCTAAGTACCAACATGTCTTTATGTGATAGAATGATCAGTTTATTTTGCTGATGTTATAGGCTACGCAGCATATTCTTGCTCACAAGCAGATAGGAAAGGTAGCTTTATAGGCATCTTCAGCCTGATGAATTTTGAAGATGTTTTAACAAAACCATACATCATTGAATGTTGCTGAGCAGTTTTCATAATGTTGTAATATATACTTACAAGAGAAAAGATATGATGATTTCAGAGATCAAAATGTCAAATCCAGAAGCATCGAACTATGTGGTATGGTAATTTTGATGACCTTAACCAACCATGTAAATCCATGTGATGTAGTAAGAAAAGTGTTAAATATCACTTGACACAGTTGTTTTACTGATCTTGTAATCTGTTTATGTGATGGCTGCCTTATCTTTAAAAAACACACTCCATAGTTAATTTTTAAGCTGCTGTAGCAAATATGAGAATAACATTATTTTATGTTTTACAAGGAATCTATAACACTTCCTGAACATTTTTAGCATGACATCAGATGTGGTTTTGTCAGTGAAGAACATGCACCTTGTTTGAAGGCGATAAAAGCATTGTGGCACTTACAGACATAAAGCAATAATGTAATTCAACTGTAAGTGATTACATCATGCCAATCCTACCAGAAATATTGTTAAGGTGCCTTAGAGAACCATTGTATAAAGCCACAATTTAAAGGGTATGTTAACTTATATTAGAGATTGTTTGCACTTTGGATAAGGTTGCAAATTCCCTTTAAAAATTTGCTCTGTTAACACTTAAAAAACACTCTTGCACAATATTTCATGAAATAATTTGCTGCTTAACTAGTTGCTGTGCATGTCATGAAAAAATTTTTTAGTAGTTTTAAATGGCAACATTTTGTGCATCTGGTATTTCTATGGTAATCAAGCTTCAAAATTATGACAGGTTTGACCAAGTTTGGTCATGAAAGTTGCAATTAGGTTGTAAGTGTTTGTATGTTCTATTGACAAGGTTATCCACAGCCTAAAAGTTGGGGAACAGGTTGTCATAGTCCTTTCAGTCTATTTCCTGCAAAATGTAAAACACATTTTTGAGAAGCAATTTTTCAATTACACCAGGGGTCAGGAACCTTTTTGGCTAAGGGAGCCATAAAACCTGCATGTTTTGAATTGTATTTCCATGAGAGCCATGTACTATTTTTCAACACTTAATGCAACTAACTCTAGTAACGTGTGCATATTCAAGCAAAATCAACAATTTTAAACAATGTTTGAATTTTCTCTATAATAATATGCTTCTTACTGTTAATGCGACTTCTGGTGCTGCATGGTGTTACTGATGGCTTTGTAGGAAAATTACAGAAAAAGTTTCATCCGTAACAATCGTGTTAAGAAAATATGAAGCGAGCCAGATGCCATCATCAAAAGAGCCACATCTGGCTCGTGAGCCATAGGTTCCTGACCCCTGGATTACACTGTTGTGTTAAACCCCATTTACAAATTTTATCAATAAGCCATTTAAATATTTGAAACAAGTAAAACATTTTCCCAAGTACTTACTGCACCAAAAGCTGTGTCTGAAAGACAACTTTAGTCTTATGTTATTTTCTGCATGTGTGGCTTGATAACGTTGAAGTACAATTGCTTGCCTTAACAACTAGAGCTTACAGGTTGGTAGGGCATATTATGTTGCCAGTAAATTCCATCTATCCATCATATACAGAATGTTGTTTTTTATGGTATGTGAAAAGTAATAAGCTTTCATCTGCTTGAATTCAACCTAAATTGATTACATTTGCTTTTAGGATGAAAAAACAGCAATACTACAAGTCTACCAACTCATATCGAGGAACCTCTGGAAAATGCAAGCCACGAGTCAATTGCCGATCAAAAATCAATAATAATGGTATACATTATTAACTACAAGTATCACTATGCAGCTCCATGGCAGCATAACATGAAATAAAAGGGTCATAATTTATATATGTGAATGTACAGCCAAACTCTTCTAAGAGCAAATAACTGCAGCTGAAGCCAAACGTAACACAAGAACTACAAATTCAGCAGATAAGAAACTGGTGTTAAGATTTGGCACTATTTTTTAGGTTAGTAATTGTATCTTTACAATCATAAACATTAGGATTCTACAATCTCTTCCTTATCTGGAAAATCAAGTTCGTGTGAGGTTGTTTGAAGCTAACTGCTATGAGACGGTTACCCTATGTTTTCTTGTTAGACTGTTACAGATTTGAAACTTGACCATGACACCTGCTTTTTAGTATTTTTGACGATTTTCATTTAATTGCTTTCAGGGAGCTAAAAGTCTGTATATATGTGGAATCAATTTGAGACACACTTGTTGGTGTCCCATAACGTTTGAAAACTGCCATGTGAGCCAATCAAGGACTAAGCTGCATGTTCCACTGATGGTGCTTCTTGACAATGAGCTGAGGACATGATAGTGCTATTTGTTCAACCATACTAGTAGCCTTTTGAAAGTTCCTTTTTTAGTATCCTCATAAGAAATACATTGTTTCTTGGCAATAAAGTGAAACATGGTTTGAAATCTTGTCAACTTGATGATGCTTGTTCCATTAGTGTAGGTTGCAAGACCTGTCAAGAAATCTTAAATGAAATCTGAACTCCTGCCAACATCTTGATTACAAAAAAACGTAACTTCCATTGCTTTTAATCTCACAAATACACTAACATAGATTTTTTTAACCACGTATGCATATGCAGTGTTTAAACTGTTGTTTGAAAGCTTTGTAACTTTGAAAATATTTTGCATTGCTGGCAACATTCCAGAGCTGTGAAGTTTCTGATGGCAAATCAACATGATGTTTAAGCACTGAATATCATTTTTGAACATAGTGAAAACTGTGAAATATAAGTGTGTTGCTTCTAATGCTTAAAAGAAATATTTCTTACATTTTGTTATACCTGCACTTGCTTTTATTGCAATTTTAATCTTGTCTGTCTTCAGTTTTAGACTAAATTACTTTTATCTTTTTTCAGATTTTTATCCATTTTTATGTTACGTTTTCTTTGAAAACATTTTGCGTGTCTCCAAAATCTAAACGTGGTGACTTTTGATGCCTAACTTGCTTCGTTTATTTTTAAACCGAGAGAATAAAATTGAAACCTACATGTAATGAGTTTGAGCATTACCACATTATTTTACTATGTTAATTGCTTTGCCAGAAGCGTTTGAGATCGAACTGCTCGACCTCATGAACAAATCTGGTGGACTTCACCTTCATCAACTAACTAAGCAGACTGGAAAACCAAAGACAGAAATCAATTCGGTAAGTGTAAGGACAGCATGGCCAGTTTCATCAGCTTTCATTTAAAAGGACAATAACAAAGCTAGTCATAGTTACTGCTTAACCGCGACCAACCTTTTTTCAAGATTCTCTACAATATGCAAGGCCGTCAACTAGTGTGCCGCAGTGAAAAAAATCCGCCGATGTGGAGTGTCTTGGCAGAGGGTCGGAAAACCTGCCTGTCCTCCTCCCCCAAGCAAAACCAAGCCTTAAAACCTGAAAGCCGAATGGAATTGAAAGGTTTTGGTAATGCTGCACCGTTTTCTCGTCCAAATGCTGCGAAGGCACCTCCGAGCTCAGTACAATCACCTTTCGAAGCAATGCCTCGGTTATTAACTCCTGGTGACTTCACAGTAAAGCCCTCTTCCGCAGCGAACGAAATCTCGACATTCGCCGAAGACGTGAAGTTAGGAAATGAGTCCAGCTTCGGGCGAAATTTCGTCACTTTGGGTGCTACGCCGCCGGTAAGCGGCAACAATTCCACTCCTAGATGCGGTTTCGGGGATCGTGTTGATCGAATGGATGAAATGGCTCCTTCTGCTTTGCCGCCCGCCCGAGGATTGAAGCGTCTTTCTTCAGAGCGAGATGTCGACGGTAGGTCGAATTGCTCTGCGCTGATAAATTGTCTTGGAAATATTTTTTCTGCGGATAAACGTTTCGAGCTTTCGCTTGATGTGCAGCAGGCCGTAACCAGGTTTTAATGTTTGGTGGGGAAAATGAATTTTTAAGGAAACAAGAGTTTGTTTTTATCATATGTTTAAACCAGATTTTCCTGGACACAACACAATTTCGGGGACACAAAAATACTTTGGGGGGAATGCCTTCCCCCGTGGCTACGGGCCTTGATGCGTAGCACAGTGAGATGGCAGTAGCTCTTGTTCAAGGTGGTGACAGGTTTCTCGTAAATGTATATCTCTCAATGCCACACTCTTGCTAAGTTTTAAACCAAAACTAAGTCGCTCATCATCTGGATCAAAACTCACTGCTTTAGACAGCAACAGGGAAGGTTTGCAGAGATGCCCAATGTTTGAAGCTGAGCAGTTAGTTATGTTGCATATTTTTACAAGCCAAATGACCCTACGTTGCCTGTTACTTGAAAGCGAATTCTGCTTTTCATTTCTCGCTCCATTGTGGTCCGCATGAGACGATCACAAAACGTACTTATTCTCGCGAAGCTAACAAAAAAGGCAAAATTTAGCAAGAATTGGATAAAAATGGTTGGAAATTGGACAAATTCGCGAAAAAAACTGTTGTATCTTCGTGAAGTGCTCCAAAAGTACTGAACGTTTTGAAATTACGAACAATTGCGTGAAACCTGTTCAAAGTTCTGGATAGGGCTTTTTTCTTGTATTCGGTCATTGGTACATTTTCGTGGAAAAAATTATTCAAAACTAGGGTGGGTGACAATTTAGAAGCGTGGAGACACAAAAACTCGACAAATTCTTTTCCTTCCCAAACAGTTGTGCTCCCGAACAGCTATGGTCACCGAATAGCGCACCTCAGTCGGTGTTTGTTATCAACGAACGGTGTCAATAATTTCGCAGTCGAGACAAAGCTCTGCGATAAAACTTCAACAACTCTGTCCATCAGCGGCGATGCGCTAACACAAGATTCGACGAAAAATGCCATATCCAAGATAAACGAATACGCGCAAGCCAAGCACATTGCGATCGAGTTCAAATATCAAGATGAAGGCCCCCCTCACAAGAAAAGGTGCGCTGCATGCGAAATGTGCACTTCAGTAAAGCCGTGATGTCAATGAATTGTTATGCGTATAAGGGTGACATGAAGTGAAATATAAATTCAACTGGAGCTTTTTTAAACAAGCTGCGAGCCGTAAGACTGTTGAACTGTTTTTTTTTTCGCTGAAATATTTCGGTCATTTTTGCTGAGACATTTTGGTCGCTGAAACATTTCGGTCATTTGTCTCACAGTTGTATTGAAACTCACCACAACAGTATTTTTTAGCCTATATTTTCAAACATTCTGACCGAAATGACTTAATTTTATTCGGTCATTTCAAAAACGTTTCGGTCCATGACCGAAAAAAAACAGCTGTTGAATGTTTTATCGCATTTTGTTGGGAACCTGTGCCGGTTGTGATGTCGTAGCCTGTATGTTGTGGTTTTGGTCAGGAAATGTCGTTTTGCGTCGCCTGTTACGACCGTGAACGAGTTTTAGATTAATTGATTTTTGCTTCAGGTTCCTAGCGACACTAACACTGGGAGAAAAAGTGTTTCCACCTGCGGAAGGTGGTTCCAAGAAAGATGCCAAACTGAAAGCAGCCGAACTGGCCCTTCAGCGAGTGTTTGGATCACCTCCTCCTACTGTTGGTCCAGTTTCACAACCTTCACCTGTACGTAAATGTGCCACGACACTTGAATTTACAGCTTGTGGTTTATCTGTGCTCTGTGCGTAAAGCGTTTCTAGCTATCTAGAAGAAAATTAATATATAAACAAGGAAACCTGTGAAATTACCAATACTTTTTCTGTTTTTTTTATTTTTTTTTCAGGCAGATGTTGGCCGTACACCGATATGCGACGCTAGTAATTTGCAATCATCGTCCAAAAACGCAGTGTCCATGATAAACGAATACGCACAAGCCCAGAAGCTCGCCATCGAGTTCCTTTGCGACTTGGATGGGCCTGACCACAGTCGAAGGTGCGCTTCGGGCTTCGCTTGAAGAGTATTTTGTCTTTCAGCTTAAAATCAAAACGAAGTTTGTTGCATAAACGGACTATATTCATCTGCGATTGAGTTTTGTGATGCAAATTATTATAGTCTGCCAAACGTATACAACGCCTTGCAAACAATCGGATTAGCGTTATGCACGGGTTGCACGCACGCCGCGCGGGAGAGCTGCGGTGCTTTTATCGTCTTGTTATTATTGAAGTGTAATAGAGTTTCTTCTGGCCAGTGAGACGGAGCCCGAGGTGAGCAAGCGAGGTCCACCATACGGACCATTGCTTTTCGATCAGGATGCACTGCCTGGGATTGAGAAGGCCGGTAATATGCGCTGTGTCGTAAATGCGGGGTTCCTTTCCGAAGAAGCGTTCGGGTTTATTTCTTTGGCGATTTAGTCAAATTCAGATATAAGGGACTTGTCACCAAGTATCATTTCCTTTTCTTTAAATCCTGGACGGCGTCAACCCATTGGAGATCTAAGGACGTGCCTGTTTATGTTGGTGTAAGTCCGGTTTCGAATACCTGGACTGGTTAATCGTCATGAAATGGAGCCTCCCATTCTCCTATGAGATACGAGCTATAGAAGGAAGATTGGAAGGTCTCGTAGATTGTAAGTCGAGTTAGAAACCTGGACGCTCGATCCGTTGCGATATCTGAGGCAAGTCAATTCCGAGTGTGCTCAATTTTAATTCAATATCACCTTCGCAGAGTAGCGTTGAGTGAGTTGGTTATGCAAATGAATTAAAAGACATCTGAATTGAAAGAAATTGTAGCTTTAAAAAGCTCTGAAAAGTGATTTTTGAAACAAGGCTATATATGTTTTGTCGTAATAGCTTCACTTGCTTTAATTTTAACTTCGCTTGCTAGGTTTATCACTACGTTGAAACTGGGGAGCAGTACGTTTCCACCTGTAGAAGCCTCTTCAAAAAAAGAATCGAAATTGAAAGCTGCTGAAAGCGCCGTTGCAATTCTGCGAAGCACGGGCAAAATGGCGTCGTCTTCATTCGACCCAAACCTGTCGGAGGTGAGATTTGGTGTGCGGCTGGCCCAAGACTGCGATTTGTCGTAGAAGACATTCGCCTCATCCTGTAACAAGCCTTAATAAGGCGAGTACAATGCGTCATGCAAACGTTCTGGAAATGCTCCGATGGTAATGTTTACTGGTTTTCCCGAACTGCATGGCAAACCTTGTCGAGCGGGGTTCACGGCATGGAAGAAAAACGACCCCAACAGTTTTTGGCGTCGTTTAAATATCCCTAGACAAGGATGAACATCAATTAGGATCGCATGCCTTTCATTTAGCGTTTATGTCCGTCTTGATAAAGCGGCGATTTTCTTTTGGAACCAGACAGACTGCACGCATTTACGGATTACATGCCGTAGTCCGTGTATGCGTACAATCTGTCTGTCTGGTTCCAAAAGAAAATGGCCGCGTTATCAACTTCAGGCAACGGCAAGCAAAAAAGATACTGAGTGATGCGCAGTTGTTCCGGCGATAAGTTGTTGATCTAGGGCAGTGGTCTTCAACCTTTTTTGTGCAATCGCCCCCCTACAGAAACTTTGCTTGAAAATCGCCCCTATCTATAATTTTTGCCTTGTCTGAAAATATTCTTTTGTTTTGAAAATAATTCANTGCTAATGAAATATAAACGGGCAAGAACCCTGCGATGGTTTTTATCTGGAAAGTTTTTCAAAGCAGATTGCAAGATAGTCAGCGTACGTTGTATGGCGTTTCCCCGCTCTTGTTCATGTCAAGGCGATTGGGGTATTTATTACGCATGCGCAGTACTTAGCAGAAACCTTGCTCAGCAACGTACGTTGTGGGAAACACCAGTTAATAATAGCTTCACTTCTCCCCAAAGTTCTGGAAAATGCTCACTGCACTTGATCCAAAAATCTGAACATCTGTGTGCATGAAAAATAATAAAATGTACAATAGTAACGGTGGCTTCATCCTCGCTTTGAATGTCGGTTAGACGTTCCTGGATGGTTGAATCCCACTCGCTACTGCTATAGTTACTAGTTAGGTGGCAGAAACGCAATTCACCCAGCAACTTTCTGCGCAATGTAGCTTTCGGCGTGATCTCCACAACAGAATGACTTCATAGCAAAGCTCAAACAACAAGTGGTGGAAAGGATTTTTAGACTCCTTAGCCAAGATTGGATGTTTGGGCTTACTCGATTGTATAACTTACTCCTTGCCTAGCCTGCTGTTCTTTTATACTCTGCCATAAGTCAAATGAACACAGCTATATCCACAGTACAGCAAAACACTCGAACGGACTGAAAAACACGATCTGCCCGTTTTATAATTTACGGCTAGCTTACTAGTTGTCCTAAAAAACGTCCGAAGCCCCCGCGTGCTGATGTACACAGACTGGCGAATGTTATTGCGTGATGTCAGGGGTATAGTGCTAAAAAAGAGGTGTGGGAACGCCGCTCCCACCCCACTACATCCGTGATTTAGGTTAAAGCCGAACTCTAACTCCAAGTATTGCTCAGATGCCGTCACACGCAAAAAGCTGCGTTAGTTCTCGCAATCCGCTACACGTAGAAATTGACATGAAAAATCTAAATCTTCAAGTAACGTTACTGTAGTGCAAAAAGATGTGGGAACACGTTCCCATACCCAAAAAAGGTATGGGAACGCCGTTCCCACCCCACTACACCCCTGCTTGATGTTCTTTTTGTGATGTTGGTCATGCAACGAATGGGTTAACCAACCTAACAAACTACTTAGTGCAACAGTTTCTCTAATCTTTTACCTTATTTTGAACATTACACTCAACGAAATACGTGCACATTCATAATCTGAGTGAGAACCGCAATGCTTGGCTCCAAACTAGAGGCAGTCTGCGGTCTTGGATAGTTGATGAAGTGAAGCGTTACACGGAATTGTGTTTAGTTTGATTGTTATGTCACCAGTCCGATATCATATGTTTTATAACTTTTGTTGCGAACTATGGAGTCGAAAGTGCATCAAATGCTTTAATTCCAAAGTAGCAAATATTTTTTTTTTAATCAATTCAAAATTTGAGTATGTTTTCACCTGCAGAAATCGCCCCCCAAATCTCGCAAGTCACAAAATCGCCCCCACAACGCATAAAATCGCCTCCTGGGGGGCAATTTCGCCCACGTTGAAGACCACTGATCTAGGGTCTGATCGCGCCACCTGTGTCTTTACCAGGAGACACATCATCCACTGAGCATAACGTTCCACGACCGAGTCGCTGTGTGCGTGAAAAGGAAATTCGAAGAGCTCCTTGCCGGTTTACCGGACACGATTGTCGGACGGAAAATTATCGCCGGCTTCGTCATGTCCCGGACGAAATGGACGGAGTGCGGCGAAGAGAACGAATGGATCGTTGTGAGCGTTTCCTCGGGTGAGTCGATCTCCGTCCTCGTGGGTTGAACAACTGTTTTTTTTTTCAGCTCACCGAGACGAGCTGTGTATGACTGTCAACGTCCATTTTGTCGCGCAGGCAATCGTTGTGTAGCAGGGGACAAGCTTAGCATGAAAGGCGAAACAGTCAACGACTGCCATGCAGAAGTTATTGCACGAAGAGGACTTGTCCGCTTTCTCTACCAGTAAGTCCCAGTCTCTCCTGCGTTCTCCTTGCATTGTGGTAGTAGTGCCGGGCGAATCAAATTGCGACCGGTAGCTACTCGACAGTGAAAAGTGCCACTTTCAGTGCAAGGGGAAACTCAGAAACTCATTGTGCAAAAACAGAGCGAGTCAATTGATGTAACCGGAATACGAAATGTAAGAACCGAACAAGTCTGAGTTGAAGTGGTCGCTACAGCGTCATTTAAAACTTGTATTTGTTCGAACAAAAAATAACACATGCTTCGACACCTCGCTGCAAGTTTGTATCAAATCAGTTTATCGTAATCTGGCAAAGACTTACCATTCACCGCAGACCAGTTTATCCTTCTTTTCAGAAAAATATTGCTTTACAAGTCAAACCCAGGTGGCGAAGAGAACATTTTTGAACAGGGCAAAGAGAAGTAAGTTGCTTCACTGAAACTTAAGTTTTTTTAATTCTCTTTGGTTGTCTTGCCTTTGAAATCCAGCGACGTTCATCTGCTGACCAAGAATCGCACCGAGATCACGTGATCATAGGTGTACGGGAGTGCATATTTTTGGGGATGCAAAAAATTTTTGCCCAAATTTGATCTTGTTTTTCCCGAATAGCGTATAAACACCAAGCCTTAATGTTTAGACTAAAATGTACCATTGTAAACAAATCAAGGTTTCTGCATGCCTAATTAGGCCTACCAATTACTGGGGTTCAAAGCCGTACAACCTCAACTAGCAATCAATATTCTGCATAGCTACATGTAAACAATGGTGATGTTTACTGTGTTAAAAATGTTAGCTAATTACAATACCCCCCCCCAGAAATTGCTGTTCATGTCACCACGCGTGTAAGGTGTTGTTCAGAATCTTCATTTTCAAGTTTATCTACGTCCTGAACTTATTCTTCCAACACTATCATCCTAATAGTTAAGATCTGTTCTTCTCTAGCATAGATGTGTGCATTTGTGTTGGCCACAATGGTAAACAATCTGGAAAAAGAGTCAAATATCGGGTTACGATCTGAAGTATTACATTGCTGCAAATAGGTCAAGTCTCAAGTAAATAGAAGGAAAGGAGGCAATTTAATACACAGCATGTAGCTTAACCTTCCACAATGGGCAATCTTCACTGCAGTATGTTGTAGTTAAAATACTACAACTTACTTGAACGTTTACAGCTTCTAAAGTCACATTATGAAAACCAAAAGTCATGGGACTGATACACGCAAATACTGCAGCCTATATGATCAACAACTAAGGAATGCGTACAAATGCACATTTCCAATGACAAATGACTTATAACCTTAACAAGAGTGTTTTATAAATGGAAGTGCTTCACTGCACTCCATTAGCATAAGTGAATTATGCGGTGCAATAATGCTACTGTTCATGAAAACTTCACTTCACAGTATGAAATTGAAACTATAAAATTTGGTAGGATGCGACATACAATTCATTGCATGAAACAAACGGAAAATATGAAAACCTATACAGTATAAAATCACAGTTACATTACCACCACGCAGCATATTACAGCTACAGTTACGTAGTTAATTCTAATCATGAATACTTCATGGAAACAGATTTGCACTTGCAAATCTCACAACACCAAGCACGTTTGAAACACGAAAACTACACAGTATCATAACACAGCTACCCCACATTACTACCGCAAAACATTTTGCAGCTATAGCTACATTTTAGTTGTACACTTCACAGCATCAACAATTTGAGGTTTATAAAAATTAGGGTTAGTTGGAATGGTGAGTTACCACTGCAATGTTCCTAATTTTAAAATGTTTCTAACTATGCCCAAATTTGAATGAAGTTGTTTCAGTTGGTCCAATTTTGATTTGGGCTGTTGCAATTTGCTCAAATATTTATAATATATGCAAATCTGAATGGCACTCTTCCAATTTGACCAAATGTTTCTAATTGTACCCAAGTTTGAATAAAATTGTTTCAATTACCCAAATATGATCAAGGCTGTTCGAATTTGCCCAAATGTTTCTAAATGTAGGCTATGCAATTTTAAAATGAAGTGGTTGTATATTATTCAAATTGGAATGAAGCTGTTTGAAGTTCCCCAAAATTGAACGAAGATGTTCCACTTGGTCCGAAGTTGAATGGAGCAATTGTTGTTTGCCCAGAGTTGATTTAGTCTGTTGGAATTTACCCAAATTTTTCCAATTTATGGAAACAATTTTAACTTCACCCAAATTTCCATGAAGTTGTCCCAATTTGCTCAAATTTCATTAAGAATGTTAAAATTTACCCAAATGATCTTGATTTTATCCAAATTTGAATAAAACTCTTATAATTCACCCAGACATTTCTAAATGTACGAAAATTTTGATGGAGCTTTTCCATATAGCACATCTTTGAACAAGACTGTTTGAAGTTGCCCACAATTGAATGAAGCTGTTGCAAATTGGCAAAATTTGATTTGACTGATGGACTTCACCCACG
>JGI24158J21664_10009805_pt1 | contig 12785 bp, 5 predicted proteins | sample Ectturendosymbi3_FD_21664 | JGI IMG/M metagenome (IMG submission 21664) | reverse complement strand
GAGAAAGGAATTGAAACAACTATCTACAGAAAAAATACTCATACAGGACTGTACAACAAATGGGAAAGCTTGTCGCCAATACAATATAAAAAAGTGCTTTAATTTCTGTTGAAGATCTAAGGCAATCGTAGAACCAAAGTCGCCACCGCAAACGATAGATTATTGAAAAGGCACTACACATAATAGGGTCATACTTTCACGCTTTTGAAACAAGCGACCAAATAGGTCACACCTGCGTGGGGCCCCAAAACTAAGATGGCCTAGGGCCCCGCACTCCCTAAATCCGTCCCTGGTCATGCTGTTTACCATCATCCTATAACATAGAGGCTTAAAACGCTAACTTTTGTTTTGTTTGGAAAATGACAACTTAAAAACGGCAGAAATAAACCCTGTGTCCACAGAATGTATTATGCTTGTTTGGTCCATAAATTATGTGGTTACTATAACAAACGAGTTTGTGTCCAGCTAATCACATCGACAACTAGACGATATTTTCGAGGGCGGTTATCCGGTCCCGCATGAAAATGTATATACTCAAAAAATAAACTACAAAAAAGCTAGAAATCACGGAAATTTAACGAAGAGAACTGAACTACACGAAAGAGCTATGAATTCCAAGAAAAAATCACATAGCCATTTGTTTCTGAGAAGAATGTAGGAAAGGCTTTAATTTCTGTTAATTATCTAAGGCAATCGTAGAACCAAAGTCGGCATCACAAAAGATATATTTTTGAGGGGACGCTACACACAAGAGGGACACACACTTTTAAGACAAGCGACCGCATGGTCACACCAACTAAAATGGTCTCGGGTCCCGAGCTCCCTTAATCCGTCCCTGCCAACAAGCCATGTTTGGTGCATTTTTCAACCCTTTGAATCACTAATGTGTTTCCGCATTTTGCTGTTAAGACCCCTACTTTAGTATAGTTTATACCTGTACGGTGACCGGGAAATCGGTAAGTTGCATTTTGCATCAAGGTTTGTCGTCGCTTATCCGTCTGCAGACGTCATCGCTCGAGTCACACTCGTCACCGCGTGACCCTTACACGCGTGGAATAAAAACGATTGCACGCAACAGTTTGAGTAGTGACTTGATGTAGCAGCAATAATATTTAAAATCTTGCAGGACTTAAAAGTACTTACCAGGCAGCAGACAAAAGGAAGCAATTTCAGTTGTGTACCTGAAGCAGCAGAAACGTCTATGTAAGTCAGCAATCACAGAAAAAATGTTGCCACACAAACGAGTAGTCTCCAAGTTGTTTGATAATCTATCCAACAGTTTAATTGTTTCAGCGTAATGGCTCCTTTGAAACAACAAGATGTTTCGATGTTTCGAACGGATAAGCGAAACTGCTTCTGGTGATACCATTCCCCAGAAACAACTACAGCGAAAAACATGGAACAAAAACCTTTAGTTGGACTCAACCAGGCCTTTAGGTCTTTTGCAAATTTTGATATCAGGTGTGGATTTTGATGTCAGGTTTTGGAATTTCAATAAGGAAATCACGGTGAATTTTTGTTTCCCAAGTGCGACAACGTAAATTGAATTGTCTTCTTGCTGTTTGTTTTTTGAATCATCTTGCAAGCATGTATCAAAATAGAAAACTTAGGGAAGCAAAATTGGAACCTGACTCAGCTCCTTCCTTGACGTTTATAGCAGTTTAGTCAACCGTGATATTCTGTACGTTTATATGCGGCATGTGGGGCGGATCACACCTCGCTTGCTGCCCGAGCTAACTCGCAAGTATTGTATTGTCAGAAGTGCGTACTTTTTCTTTGTAGCATAGAAGAAGTCATTACACCTGACCATCGTTGTAAAACTTTAGCTAGGAACCAAATTATTTTGCCTTTAATTTATCTTCTGCTTGATGTGTTCTCATAAAGGATTTATCCATCCTGCTGATTTGAGCTTCATGGCTATTTTCGATAAACTTCGAAGGTTTGATTTCATTTTGTGCTCAGTTTGTTTATGTTTGTCATACAGTGCGACTTTGTGGAATGACATTAGTTGAAAGCTTGTTTTGCATTTTTATAACAACTTTTTTTAGATTTTGATATAATAACAGTCGTAGTTAAAAATTATTTGACGTTTTTACATTGTTGGTTTCAAATGTTCAGATTGGTAGGTTTAGTGATACTGAAGAAATTATGTCTTTCAACAAAAGCAGTCCTCCTCTGTCTACCGATTTTGTGACCAAACATCTGCCGTCATATTTTCCGCCAGTCAATACGACGCAGAACCTTTCATTGTGCGCTGTTAGGCAAGGCACCTCATTTCTGGCCTTTTGCATAGTGCCATCACTTGCGATTATAATCAACGTAGTAGTTCTTGTCGCCGTGCTGAGACAAAGGAAAAGACTGATGCAAGAGAGCCACGTTTATGTCCATGTGGCTTCCACTGTCGTCTCCAATGTCCTCATGTCGATTTTAGGTTTGATTGAGGTAAGCGTAGCCAATCTTTTGCTCAAATATGTTGTGCTTGTTTGTTTTCAAACCGGAACTATTTTGTCTGAATGTGATTCAAAGTCCTTGTCAATTCGCAGAGCCTTGCTAAATCGGCAGTATGCAAAACATAAGTATCGTAAACTGGCCAAGATAACGGGCGGGGGCGAGGGGGGCAAGTGGGGAAAATTGTCCCGGACATCGAATCACTGGGGAGAGCCGAAAAATCCCAACAATGTCGCAAGTACTTTCTTCAGACTGCAAATTTGCTCCCAAAAGACGTTAGGTTCGAACATGGGGGCGCCAAACTTGTTTCATGCCCCGGACGCCATTTAACCTCGCTACGTTCCTGCAAGCCGAACACCGGAAGCGCGTCTCGCCGCGCATTTACCAACAAGCGCGAAGGTGAATCTGCTCACCAGCAGACATGCCTACAAAAACATGGGTGCAATCAAATGACTGGTATGATGAAGCATTGTTTAAACGCAACAGCAATCCACTGCATTGCTCTAAAATCTTAGGTGTAACGTTACACATGTGTGAATCTCAGTTGTGTAACATGCAGTTTTGCTTGCCGGCTCAAAATATTCTTTTCTTTTCTGTAGAAACAAAGGATTGTCATAAAATTATTTCTTTGAAGGGTTCATGTTTTTGACAACGTTTACTTATTCGACAGCACGTAAAACAATTGAGAGCTTGTGCAGTGCATATCACTCAGACCCAGCCTGATGGGTCGGAGTAAATCGATTTGACACGTCTTGCTCTTTGTGTATGGTTTGAAAGTTTAGTGCGTGATTGTGAATTGAACGAGGTTGAACAAGCTGGTTAACCGTTTTTTGACCAAATTAACGAAATACCGTTCGTCCTATTCCACTAACTAAAGAAGGGTGATAACCAGGGATGTAGCGCTAACAAAACAGGTGTGGGAACGCATCCAAAAAATAGCCATTTTAAAACGGCTTTTAATTCATTTTGAAGCAAAACATGGAAAAGGTGTGGGAAGGCCGTTCCCACGCCTTCCCGTCCCACTACACCCCTGGTGATAACGCAATACATAGCCTCTCCTCTTCAGGTGTAGTGACTGTTGCATATCTGTGTATGAAGTAGACTCAGTGCAAAGCCTCTCTCAGGCAAATGTGCCCGCAGCAACGCCAACCCGTGGTACCTCCTGATTAAAAAAAAGTTGCTGCGTAAATAACGCGACTGGTTTGCCGAACTGTGTAAAGGCAGAACTTAATTTGGACAGTTTCTATCATGAAATGAACAAAAACAAGCAAAACCTGCGCGCATCGTTCGCCGCCCGCGCGACCAAAGGACCGCATTCGAGCTTCAGGCAGACGGGCCCGCTTGAAAAATTTGCCAGTCCCCCCACCAGCTCTCGAAAAATGAAGACACCATGTTACGCCCGCTGCGTATATGGGAAGGCGAATGAAGACAGCGTAGAGTGTTTCTACTCCGGGAGACTTTAAAGCCACGCGTTAACGGCAATCTTGCCATAAGTTAGTGATTGGAAACTGGAACATTACTTCACTCGCAGGAAAAAGCCAAGAGCTAGTTGAGGAAATCAAACGATTTTCCCCAGATCTTGTTGGCATCTCATGCGTCGTGATTCCAGTATTTTAGATCAGGACTATGGGTGGAAACTCTTATTCAGGCTGTGAGCCAGAAAAGTCTTCCCAGACTGGGATGGAGATATTCGTTAGCTCTCAGCTTACAGGTTGTGGTGATAAATGGATCCCATTGGGAGGAAGAGTGTGCCTATTGATGTGACATTTTATAGACGGTTCTTTGTGTTTGATACAGGTATAGGCTAAAACGCACATGCACTGTACCAGCGGCGTAACGAGGTTAGATGGCGCCCGAGGCAAGAAGCAAGTTTGGCGCCCCGTGTTCCAACCTGAGATTTTTCGGAACCAAATGTACTGTCTTGAAGAAATTACTTGTGACATTGCTGGGACTCTTCGGCGCCCTCGCAGTCATTCGGCGGCCCCACAGCGATACGGTGCCCGGGGAATTGTGCCCTCCTTGCCCCACGTCCTTACGCCCCTGCACTGTACCAAGAATTCGTAGAAAATTGCCACTACGCCACTGGTTGTTGTACTTCGACAATGATGTGTGTAGTCAGCACTGCATCACAGCCGAGTCGACGCGTGTGTCATCGTGGGAAGCTGCAGGATCAACTGTTTGTATTTTGCTGACGATTTGGCACTGCTTGCATCCTCTGAAAGCGCTTTCAGCATGCACTTGATCGGTTTTCTGCTGTAGCAGCGCGGTGGCTGCTACATGCGACGCGCTAAGCTTAACATCCCTAGTAGCACGAAAGTTACTGGGAGCTTCCTTTAGCCTAGTGCGTAAGCGCGCAGGCATGACACTTCTTCACTGCTTCGTGCGATCAACCGGGAAAGAAAATTAGCACTAAATCGACCGAGGTATTATGTCTCCCAAGAAACCCAGGTCAATCTATGCCAGGGTCTCAAACACGTGACCCGCGGGCTGTATGTAGCCCGCGAGGGTACTTCGTGGGGCCCGCGATGCTTTTCGGGAATTTTCAAATAATATCACTTAGTTTATTTAGTTTATTCAGCAATGTTTAAATGCTCGACCACCGAGTGAACAAGTTCCTTTTCGACAAACGTAGAGACGGCTAGAAATGATTTTCTTATAACTCGCGATACCTTTCGCAAGAAATAAGATGTAAAAACTGTTTCTAGTAAGGTTCAGGTACCGCCATTGTTTCGTCAGCGGCATAATGCGACTATCGGGTTGCTTCATAAGTCCTCATTTGACCTTAGGAGAAATTTAAGTTTGACACTCCTGCCCCTGGTCTATTTTGAAAATAAGCAGTAATACACTGCATCAGATCGAAAAGTTCAGGAACCTCGGGATCGTATTGACAAGCCACGCGGAAGGCAGAAAAAGCAGATTGATTAACAGATTGGCAAAGCATTTGCAGTATTACGTGAGTTTTTTATCATTCCATGGTCACAAAACTGGAGCTTTCAACCACCGCAAAGCTTTCAAATCGGTCTTTGGACCGATCCCACCTATGGTCATGAATCTTGGTTAATGACTAAAAAAGTGCTATCTCAAGTGCAAGCGGCAGAAATGGGATTTTCGCGAAGAGTTCACGGCGTGACACTTGGCGACAAAAGCGTAGCTGTGAAATTCGTAAATCTTTGGATTGACAGCCATTTGTCCTTTGAATCGAGAGATCCTAGCTACAATTGTCATAGGCCACGTGATCAGAATAACTCAGGAAATATTGGCGTGGCAAGTCCTCCTGGCTTAGCCCACAGGAAAGCGCTCCAGAGGTCGAACAAGGACAAGGTGGTGTGACTACATCTCTCACATGGCTTGATACCATCTTGGTGTGGAGCCAGCGGAGCAGAGATTGCTGTTGACCAGCTGCAGCTCCACACATTCTCTGTGGCAATCGTTATGTATGAAACGAAAGTGGTTACCTTATGTAGGACAAGAAACTGGCTATTTTGTTGGTTGAACTCCGCGATCTTTCGGAAAATCACCACAGTTTAAAAGCGCCTCATATCATTAATTCACAAAATTTTTGAAACCGGGTCAAAAAGATGGGCCTCATTTTTCACAAGCTGTGCATGCCGTAAATAAGAACACTGTTGGTTTCCAAAACCTTTTATTTCTACAAAATGTAAAAGATATACCCTATGGCATGCTGCGCGCTAGTTTTTGATGCTGTTATCCGTAGCGAGATTAGATAAAACAATGTCTGAAACTTATTCCCGACCTGGTTAGAAGTAGACCGGTTCTTCTTACACTATACATTCTATAGATTCTACTTGAATAAGGACTGTTGATGCATTGAAAAACGCGAAACTAGTTTCCCTGTTAATAAACTGCGATCGATTTACTTGCCGCCATCTTTGCAGCTTACAACTATTAAATATAGATACACTTGCACGTTTTAATCATCGCAGAAAGTGAAAGCAAGAAGCAGGCAGGTTCCTCAGAAGCTTGCCGTTAGGCTAAAGTTTTTTTGTTGCTTACACTACACATGTGACAACTCAAGTCTCACAATAGGAGTCGAGTAAATGGTAAATGACAATCACGTTTCTGGACAAAGCTTGTGCGGTTATATGTACGTGGAAAGCATATTGATTGCTCAATCGACAATTCGAAAGCAAAATGCATGAAAGGCATTTGCTATCTTTAGAGTTATCAAAGGCGTTTGACTACTGTGACCAAGAAATTTTACTTGATTTAACTCTTTCACTATGGTATAAAAGGTATTCCACATAAACTATTCACAAAATATTTGCATAACAGAATGCAGTGCACCAAAAAGGGGTTTTTAAATCTTCATACAAAAAGATAGCTTGTGGGGTCCCTCAAGGTAGTGTCCTCGGGCCTTTACTTTTCCTTATTTACATCAATAATGTCACTCAAGCATCCTCTTTTCATTCTATCTTATTTGCTGTTGATATTAACTTTCATATGTCCAATCGTTGTTTCAATGTTCTTCAACAACTGTTAACCTTGAACTATGCAAAACTGACCACTGGCTGAGCTGAGAGCCAGCAAACGTTCTCTTACTTGCAATAAGACTGAATTTATGTTATATGTTATTAAATTCTGTAAAACACGACTCCACCTCAGTTACTATCAATAATCACAGCATTTCCTGCAAAGATGACCTAAAATACCTGGGTGTTCTTGACAATAAGTTAAGCTGGACACCTCATATAAAAAAGGCAAAGACGCAACTGTCAAGAGCTTGTGGAGTTTAGCATTTCACTCCAAGAAGAGCATAACGCTACCTCTAATGGTTTTAGTAAGGTGAATAATCTAACCTGTTGCTTTTCATGTATTTTTATTTTTTGTATGTTATTCTTCAGTTCACACATCCAATTTTTATGGATAAAATTACACTCCATAGTTTTTCCAGGGTTGCGGAGTCGGAGGTAAAATATCCGACTCCAACTCCGACCTTTCCAAAATTTCGGACTCTGACTCCGACTTTTCAAAATCTCCAACTGCGCCTCCGGCATTTCCAAAATTTCCGACTTCTACTCCCGACTCCGACTCCTTAGCATAAAGGGAATGGAATTTTGGTTGTTAAAATCAATGGAAATCGTGGTGCAAAGCAAGAAATCTCTGTTTCAACAAAAGTTTCAAACGAAGTTGTACAATTTCAACAGGAATTCTCAATCTATGAGTGTGATGTAAAATTTGATCGAATTGGGCTGCCGGAGTCGGACAAAAAAATCTGACTCCGACTCCCAGTGTTGGTAGGAATCCGACTCCACCCCAAAACCAACGACTCCTTACGACCCCGGCTTCGACTCCGCAACCCTGTTTTTTTCTACTCCATGAAACATCTAACTAGTCTAGGTTTAAAATAAAAGCTGTGATACTGTTCAACAGAAGCAAGACACCGACAGACCAATCTCTTTGCATTGCATAAATCCAAGCCTTTTTGCTTGTGATGTGTCTGTCAATATTCAGTTTTTCACTTTTTAGCCAAAACCAACAGAAACTTTACCAACCTAAAATTTTAAACTGTTTATCGATGTATTATCAAGCTGTTAAATAACAAGATGAGTATTGTCTGCGGACTTTACAGACCATATGCCAGGGGTGGCCAACCCGCGGCTCGCGAGCCGTATGCGGCGCTTATGTAATTACCAGAAGTCCCACTAAATAACATACATCACAATAAATGGCATGTAAAGTTCTTTCATTGTCATGTTGATGTGTGACATTTACAATAAATCCAGCTGAGCAAAGGTATGTGTGTGAGTGAGGACTTGATGCGGGGTGATGTTCATGTGTGCCAATGTGTATGATGCGGCTCTTTGCGGTAACACAATAAGGAATGTGGCTCTTGGTTTCTAACTGGTTGGCCACCCCTGCCATATATACAGTGTGTCATTTCATTATCTTAGACCAATTTTATATCACAGCGTAAATGTTTACTACACCAGAAAGACTTGTGCTATTTCGTGATATACATTGAAACCTCAACGCTGATAGCACAGCTACCGCTTCAAAGCAAACTAAGAAAGGGTCGGATTTTTCCAGTGATCGTAGCACCATATAGTTTATCAGTTTTGGAAGGATATTAAGTTCAACACTTCCTTTAAATTTCCATCTGCACGACGTGCTGAGCAAGGCCATGCTTATCTCTGTAAAATCTGACCAATACATGGCCAATTGCCTGCAGGAGCTGCCTATGAGTTTGCTANAATCTTGCATCAGTTAGGAGTTTTCCATATTGCATTCCTATTTTCACTACTTCCTTTCGATGCTGCCAACAGGAATTAAAAGAAATAAACTTGTAACAAAAACAGACTAATTTTGCACAGCCCACCGGCAAATCGAGAATGTGTTAGTGAAACCCATTGCGTTTGTGATTTCGTAAGTCAAGGCTGGATATTTCTCACTCAGAAAAGAAATAACAGTAGTATTATCATGAAAGAATAGCATTGTTGATACTATTTGATAAGAGGCTGGGTAAAAGCCCGGCACGTAAATCCTGCAGTTCAACGAATTTGTTTAGTTAGCAGTATTTTTTAGTCTGTATTTCTACTTCGATAGGTTACAAAAAGGGGCGCATTGATATCAAACGGGCGCCATTCAACGGGTCACCGCAGAGGTTTGGGGGCAGTTGTCCCAAACTGCCTTCCTGGATCCGCCACGGCTGTTGGCCGTGAGGTATTTCGAAACCTCCTCGGGCTGCTGTCCCCGCAACCCTCCCGAGAAGAAAAGCGGATGTGAAAATGAATGAAAAATCTGCCAGCATGACGCGGATGCATGCCGGAACAAACCAATGTAGTACGAGCTTCCTATTTATTACTTGCGAACCATGACACTTTCCTGGAGAAACCATCAGCTGATTCATCGCACGTATTTTGTTGGCAACGTTTCGACTGCCCGTTTCGACAAGCGTTTTGTGAAAATCAGGATGTGCCTAGAAGTAAATAACAACAACAGGAAAAACATGCAAATGCGACACAACGCAACTTAGCACCGTGTAGAAATTACAAAGTTATGATGTCTGAAGAAACGCAAGCTGGCTCATCGTATTGCTCATTTTGTTCGTAAATCGACTCTTATCCACATAACGGTGAGGGTGCCTACTTTTCTGTTAGATCAAGCATTTGCTGCTGCTTCAGTTAAGGCGAGAATCGTTTTGATAAACTGGCGAAGCAGTGCTGTGTTACCCAAGACCAAGTTTTTCACTGACGTTTCGTATTTACTGATGTGAGGATCACGACTAGGTTTGGTTTAGCTAACTTGTGTCGATTTGCAATCATTGCATGGAATTTGATCGACCGCCCAAAATACAATTTGTACTCCTAAGATCCTTAAAAAGCTTTTCCACCATAATGATGATGTATACAGTTTATTCCAAAGACCCGCGAAACTCCCGACTCTTCCGTCACACTTTCTTGTTCCTTTTCTAATTACAGATATTTGCTAACTATAAGATCAATCACCCGAGAGCTATTTTTTATCGCATTGTGTCCAACAAAAATTAGCTGCAGCAACTGTTGTACTTTGACAACGTAGCATACATTTCTGAGTTGTTGCGACAAACATACTGTATGTAGCAGAGTGGTGCATGTTTGTGTAGAAGTTAACCATCCTGCCTTGATGCCACATAAGTCATGGTCGATCAACATTCCCATCTTCCGCTAGGTTCATGACTTGGATGTTTGACTTCGCTTTATTGCTCTGATCAGCGTTGCAACCAGCTGATATTTTCGGGGGCAAAATGATTGCAACTTGTTGTTGCACCTAACAACGAAATATGTTTTTGAAAATTTTTTTTGGGGGCAAATACCCGGTTGCTCCACCTGGTTGCGGGCCTGGCTATGATTAATAAATAGCATTAATCGCATTCACCAACGTCGCAGTATTCTTTCAGTTTTATGTTACTACTACAAGTATAGCGTCTCTGACAGAGAAAGGTGTAGGAGAGGTTTTGGCAACACTTTGTAGCAGTGGTTTGCAAGATCTCTTGCTCGATTTGGCACGCCTGAGTACACTGCCTTAATCAAAAGCACATCTGAAGAAGCTGCCTGGTGAACTTTTATTGCAAGAAGTATCACCATTGTGGACTAATGATCACTAGTTTAATTGAAGCCCTAGACAGGTCTATTGAGATTTCGATAACTTTCTTACCACAGCTTAAGTCTCCTAAGATCGCTCATCATCATGCATTTGGTAAGATCTGTCACATGATTGATCTCATGTACTTGCTTCCTGTAATATACTTTTCAAATCATAATTCCGGTAGTGTACTTTTTTTCAGCTGCTTGGCTTATTCTTCAATTTCGGTGGTTTCCCTGATGACCCTGAACCAATGAGACGAGGACTAATTCAGAAAGGAGCCATGAGTCACTTTTGGACATTCCGAAAGTCGCTTCTATGCGCGATCTTCGTTATCATGTGCGGAAACATAGGTATATATTTTACCTTCCGCACACGCGAGAATGTAAGAAGGCGCCCCGTGGCAACGAAGTTATCACTGGCAGATAACCACAGGGCGTTTCATACCTAAACGTGGTTATTGAGCATTACAAGTAAATTCGATGGAGATGCTCTTCCAAAGAGAAAAATGACATTTTGTTCTGTTGGCAAAAAAGACCATACTCAACCGTGAGAATCTAAGGCAGGCGTGGGCAAACTTGTTCATTGGAAGAGTCATTTGAAGAATACCAAAAGCACCAGCGAGCCGAAAAAATCAGTTTGTAGTGTCAAGACAAAATACAGTAAAGAATGCACTTTTACATGAAATGATCTACAGTATAAATGAAACCCAACAAACCCATTATTCATTAATATTAGGTTTTTGTTTGATTTGCTAGTATCCGAAAACCTGGACAATACGTTTTAAAACTGCGCGAATTAATTCTCCCAAGTGTCCATTTTAAGGATTGCACGGTGGTTTGATTTTACGTACTTAAAATTAGAGAATAAAAACGCACAGCAATATGTCGTGCTAAACAGAGAAATTAGTCATTTAACTGGTCTTTTAAATTCTGGGTATTTACTTTCTGGAACCTGTCGCCAGAAATTAACTGTAGAGTGCCCCTGATTGAAATTTGTTAGGGCCAGATCTTCTTGCATTTCGGTCAGTCTCATATCTACAGCAGATGAGTTTGTGGCAATGGGTTGGCGAACAGGATAGCCATCACCGACTACATTAACGTTGAATGGATTTACAAGAATGTAAAACATGATTATGACTCCTGGAAATGGTCAAATCTGGCTTGGAGCTCCTCTAGTAGTCTTACAATTTGTTTTTGTATTTTTCCACTTCGTGGTCTGCAATTTGCTCTTAGCGAAAAGCATTCCTTCTCATTCCGACATTAGGAAAATGACAGAATACTTTTGACAATAAGTCCCTTTGAAAAATTTTAAATTTCTTCTGTAATTGTAGTATTTTAAATTTCTTCTGTAATTGTAGTAGCCTAACTTGAGCTTGAGGTTCACTGTCTTTGTTATCAAATCGCGTATCAAATCCCTGGTGGCAACTAACCTTACGAGCTCGTGTAACACATTGACAAACAAAACAAACATGAAAGATGAGGCAACAACTTTCTATCAATTTGAGAAATTGCTATTCATCCTAGAATAACCACATAAAATATGTCACCGAGCGAGGGGCGCATCTTGCCTGGAAAAAAGGGGTCTGTCGCGGAAGGGCGGCTTTTGATATCACTTTTCAGCATAAAACCACATTTTCTCTTAAAACTAGAAATCGACCGATGAATTTTGCAATTTTGCCAAATTTCGGAAACCCAAGTTGCTACTTCGTCTATGATTAATCAACGCAAATTCTCTGTAATCTTTCTTAGGATGCGCAGCCCTCCGACTGCAGCAAGTAGTGGGCAATACTCATACCACTCCACAATTGTCCCCATAAGCCGCTCTATGACGTCACATTCACTCACAGGTTTTTGCGAGCGCGGTAAGCAGATGATTGCCTGCAAACAAATTAAGGCAACTATCGTATTTTTCGGACCATTAAGCGCACTTAAAATCCTTTAATTTTCTCAAAAGTCGAAAATGCGCCTCGTAACCCGGTGCGCCTCATGCATGAATCTGGTTGTGCTTTCTCATCTAGAACCAGTTTTACATGGTAAATGATATTATTTATTTCAATTGCTAGTTACAATTTTTTTGTAAACAGACGTAACAAAATGTGAAACATGACCAAATGAAACTCTCAGTTGTTTTTGTTTATTAGCAGATCCGTGTACATAGCAAGTATGCATTCAGAATGAGATTTAAACGCGAGACCTATAACTGCGTCCTGCAGGGTCTGCCACTGTTACATTCATTGTGCGTAGAAAATAAAC
>JGI24158J21664_10009804_pt1 | contig 12785 bp, 9 predicted proteins | sample Ectturendosymbi3_FD_21664 | JGI IMG/M metagenome (IMG submission 21664) | reverse complement strand
CTTTCAATAAATGTAATCATCATTGTGGTATCATTTAAAATCCTGGATTTGTGCCCAATCGCTTTGTTTCAACAATTGTGAAACACCCTGTAAATGCTGACATCTCAAGATTGTTGGTTTTAATAGCAGTGATTAGTGATGAGATGATTTATTATCACCTTAATATCCATGTTCATCAAAATCTCACTAAATTTTTCATAGCATAGAACCATTGATGCTGAGTATTTCATATTGCACCGCTCAGATAAGCCAAAGAACTATTCTCTGTGCAACATACAATGGAAAATGAAAATTCTACTGGGCACCAATTGTGCTTTTATTTTCTATTACTGTTCTTTGCTCCCTACGTGATCTTACTAACCACGCTCACCCACAAGTATATCTCGAAAGACAAACACTTCCGCAGACATGTGTTGAAGTCAAGTGTTGTCTGACGTAACTAACCCACCTTCACCAAATGTAACCAATCAGTGGTCTTCAACATAATATTTGCACAACTTAACGGTATTATGTTCAATTGAGATAATGTTGATTTAATTCAGCACATGAAAAGCGAAAGTAACTTTGCTAACCTCGCTTTACCAGCAACATAATGCTTCAAACTGCTGTGAAAGATCCCAAGCTTAGTCCAAACTTTGGAATGATAGCAGCAGGTGATAAAATTCAGTGAAAAGGGGGAAATTCTGTTTCCTTCACAGCTCGTTGGCTTCATTATCACCAGGTTTTTTTTAAGGTGTTATCGGGCCCCTAGAATTGAAAATCGGGTCCCTAGAATCAGAGCAAATTATCATCAGGTCCCTAGAATTAGAGAAAATCGGGTCCCTAGAATCAGGGAATCGGGTTCCCACAGGTCCATACCGGGTACCTAACATTTTGCTTAAAAAAAACTGCTATCACACAAGCAAAGAGCAGATATCAGATATGAATATAGCAGATAAAACGGTAGTAAATGATACATGCAGAGTGGCGAACAACTGGATGTGAAGAGCTGTTGGCAATTCAAGAAATTTCAGTCTTACCAAGTTTATCTTCTTTGAGAAGTAATTGAAACTGCAATTAACTTTTGCAGACGTTTCAATGCCGATTATCATTACAATTGAAAGAGTATTTATGTCATGACTTGCGCAGACTTCCACTGCACAAGCACTACAAATCCAACAACCAGAGAGCATTTTTCAAATTCAGTCTTCACACACAAGTACGCCAGATGCATGAGAAAGGTCTCAAAATCCAGCTTATCATAAAAACCATAAAAAGGGGAATGCCCATCTCAGATGCTCAACTATGTTTTTGTATCTTTATGGCTCTACCTTATCATGAATGTCGTGGTTATCTACCGGACTGCAACAAGCAGTACTGTACTCCGAGATTACGCCAACGCAAACATTACACATGTGGTGAGTACTGGTACTGACGACGAACAAGGGTGAATGAAAAACGAAAAAGTTCTGGGCGCCGTCATCTTAATCTTGCGATTGTAACAATACAAACGAACAATACAAAATACAAACGATTTGCAGGGACAAGACACCGAAAAGAAGCTATATGTAAGGGAATAAAGTGAAATTTGTGAAAAGGTAGGTGCTCGGCATGAGATAAAATAATGGGGTTTTAGAAGGGCATGACTTGCATTATTTTGCATAATCTGCAGGTGGTAGAAGACAAACCCTTTTTTAACAAATTTTTTGTCCACACGTATGATTTCCTTATTCCTCAACAACACCATGAATTAATGCTCAAGCCGATTATGCGCGAATGCATTTTGCAGAAAGACAAAGCTTTCTATGTTTGTGAACCTCAGAAGTGATCCATTAACTACAATGTCGGCCATTGACTGCATTGGCATGTCAATTTACCCGACAACGATCGCTTACGTATCAGCATTAGCATCAAATTTGGGGTCGACACAGGTATCGGCTAAATAATCCAAATCGGTAAATCTTTGCCAACTTATCAAATGTTATGCTTGCAGCAGACGTCACATTACAGCGTTGTTCTGTAACCGGAAGAAAGGTAATGTCAGCAAGACGTAAATATCAGCAAATACGCTGTGACTGCGCTAGTTCTCACGGTTGAGCTTTCAAAGTGACGGTCTTGAATTTGTTGGTTGTAGCTGGTTTGCGCGGTAAATTATCGTGCAGCTTGTGAAACTTGTGAAATTGTTTACAAAATCCACAAGCGTTTGAATTGCTGAATTTAATTTTTATGAAGAAAGCCTGTTCTACTAAGCATTAAACCTACTTCGTTTCATACGCCTAAAGTTTGTCGTTACTCTGATATATTCGTCTCAAATGGTCACAAAAATTTTGAGACACCCTAGTAGTTTGCCTCGCACAATGGGAATTGAAATCTTTAACTGTTTCTGATGCTCTCAAACAAACAGCAACATTGCAGCTTTAATTTAATTTATATAGTCCATGTACTAAAAAATGACCATGGAAAACGCAGGCCGTTTAATCAACCGTTTTTTTTTTACATGGAATGATGGATTCAAAATGACCGCTGCCAACAACTTTTACACTAAATCTCATCGATGCAAATCAAATTAATATAATTGATTTAAATGACGACGATGATAGGCGCGTGTACAACATCACACGAAACAGTGGGGTCCAGCACTGTAGCAATAAGCATTAAGGTTCTAACTTTCACGTTTACAGCATGTAGCAACAAACGACAAATATGCAAACAACGATAGCGTATAGCAGCAGCCGTGAAGTGTCCATACGCTTTCAGCATTGGTATGAACGGCAAGAGGTCACCATCTGACGTAACAAGGTGCTCGTAACTTTTTTCTATAATCCAAGACGCCAGAGTGCAATAAAAGAACTAATACTTCGTTTCCGTGTCATACTTAAGGTTTTGATCAGCAATTGGCATATGAACTGAGCCAGCGGCTGGAACTCGCGCGCTGCGGTGCGGGGCTCACTTTTCGCAAAACATTTTGCAGTTTTGTTCGTTTACTTTGGGGTGTTTTTGAAATTTGCATGTTGCCAGTTTGCACTGAAATTGCGAAGCATCGCTTTTGCTGAAGCAACATCAAGAACGTTGGGAGTTCGATTGATTCCAGTGTAGTACCGCGTTAAGTCGCAAGCCACTGATACGTTTTGTGCTGCATTCTCGCTTTTCAATTGGGGGACTCTGGTGTTGATGCCCGTTTTATACTCCACACAGTTGCTTTCTACCTGAACGGAGGACTTGGCATTGACCAATAAGCAACACCGATTCTACAGGGCTGGACAAAAATGAATTTGATCACGGAATCAAAAAAAGTTGAAATTGAAGGAGCTGTCTCTCACCTCCGTGCAGGTGGCGTGGCAATGTTCGTTCGTAGCAGCATATCGGCAGCAAAACAACTCTGAAAAAACAGTGAGGTCCATTAATGACAAAACTACGGTCCATTAATGACAGAAAAGCAAGAGCAACACATGCAATTGACAATGTAAGTAAAGCTTGGGCCACGTGAACGTTTTTTCGGTGGAGCGGGCGATGCGCAGTTGCACTTTTCTTTCTTCCACACACAACGCCAAAAATTGTTGCTACATGCAGTGTGCACATGGTCGTTGCGTGCTTTCATTTCCCAACTGTCTGCGTGCTAGTTTTTCAAAACTACAAAATATATTTTTGATTGCTGTGAAAACCAACTTTGCCAAAAACAGTTAACATGCTAAACAAAAGAGCGAATACCCTCTACACGCTTAGCAATAAGTTGCTAAGCGAAATGCTCGTTACTGCACAGATGGAAGGAATGGGTCGCATGCAAACTCGACATCAAAGCAGAATGAAAAACATTTGGAAAAAATATGGAGCAATTTCAAACGCCAAACCACTTCTGCATCCTCACTGCCCCAAACGTTAACCGGTGGGTCAGTAAAGAAACTTGACTATTGGACACAGTGATGACGACGACGGTCGTTGACAGAGGAAGAGCGACACATCCATGTACAATTTTCGACAAAACACCGCCGCTACGTGATTAATTGCTCCAGGTGCGTAAATGCCGCCCGTGAAATGAATGCCACCCTGAGGTCGTCGTTACAGGCGAGACGGAGACCGTTCTCCCGCGAAGACAGTGACGATGTGCGCGATAAGATATTTCGCGGCGCAGCACCGCAAGCAGCGTACGTCATTCATGGAGCAATCGGATCAAGATGGCGCGGAGGAAACCCAATCAAGTGTAGAGTCGGCTCAATGTCGTCTTTGCCTTGTTTTGCTTATCGAGTGATATAAATATTGTTTCGATCGTGTGTGCCCCGTGCTCGCACACTGACATAACAACGGCGCGCATTTTATCAACGCGTGATGTAGACACAGCACGCGCTTGTGAGCCCACGCAGGTAGAATCAGCTACCTAATATACAATAGAATAGCAGTAAACCGCATGGAAATCTGTGGGATAAATTTACTAATTAGAGCAAGATTGAGATGCAGCAAACAAGTTTCAAACTTCTTGTGGTTTTAACGCAATGCATGACAAACGACATATTTATTTACGGTTCCGTTCAGGTCAAAGAGTCAGTGCATAGTGCCTGCAACTTTCTGCTGTTCACCTCAAGCTGTCCGCAAGCGTTTGTAGCTCCGTGAAAACACCTCATTTCCCACAGACAAGAGATGCTTTCAGAGTCGATAGCGAACGTGCTTTTAGTGAAGTAGATCAACGTTCACTTTTGTCGATTGGGTGGTCTTTTACAGTACGGACCGGTTGTGAGATGACAGTACATGACTACTTCGAAAACCGCTGGCGCGCTTGAAATCAGTTATTCCTGAAGGCATTTACTTCCTGCGATTGCCAGGTACCGTTGGATGCCCAACGCAATCTCGGGAATTTGGCTCAGTGGGTATATTCAACGTGTGGTACATACGTTTTTCCGCGAAACACGGGGTTATACCGAAGACCCATCACAGCAGACCCACAGAACCATAAAATCCTTCAACAAATTACCAATTAGGGGAACGCAAGGAGCTTCTATTAAGCCTGTGTGCCGTGGAAACCAAAAAAAAACGCTTCTTACCCTATGTCCTCTCACGATACAAAATGCTCTCGTTTGGTCCATAAATAACGTTACGCTTTTAAGGGGAGTAGGTTTCAGATTTTTGTGACGCTCGTTGACAAGTGGAAAAGGGTGACAGATTTTGTAATGTCACAAAATTGTCCAAGATTTTTCAAACGTAATACCATAAAGTCTGCCTGCAAATTTTTATCAAATTTAATTGCCAAACTGTTCTGAACCATATAGTCATTACCAGTTGGTCACGAAACGAAGACGTTATAATGCGCAATGCGCAAATATTCGCATTATAATGCGCAAATATTCATTTGTAGCAACTTGCTTTTATTTAGCAAGCAATCATGCGAACGTACCTGCTGATTTGGGACAGTCCTTCTTACGATTTCGTAATGCTACGTCCAGTTTAGACCGCATTTATAACGAATTAAATGAATTTAATGAAAAAAACAACAGCGGTAAAATTTTTACAGCACATTAAAGGTAATTTGCTTGAAAATTACAGCAGAGCAATTGTCCAATCTTAAACTAAAGACCGGCATAGAACAACGCAATTCACCAAAAATATATTTCCTGTTCGTTGGCAGCAATAGCTACAGCAAGCGAAGTTTAGGCTACTACTGTATAAGAAGTTGGCAGTGTATCTCCACAGTAAAACCGTTTTGTGACAGTCAGCACTTTGCACCAGAACCTGGCAGAACTCGGTTGTCGACGAAAGCAGGTAAATTATATCCTGCCACGGTTCTCGCATTGTCTGCAGTGAAATCTTCATTTCAACAGTTTCAAAAACGTGCTAAAGATTTGCAAAAGTTTGTACATGCTGCTCCAACGTGTGGTGCAAAGCATTTTCCATTATTTTTACGAGAACACGTTATTATTCATGACAATTTTTAGGTAAGAACTCACACTTTATGGCTAGATTTTAATTATGATGCTGCTTGCTTCCATATCTTGCCAAAGTTATAACAGCATTTTAGTGAGCGTTTTCTCAGATGAGAGCAAACGATATCATATATTCACACAAACGGATTGTGTGTAGCAGTCATATGTCGTGTGTATGCTTTTGTTTCTGATTTTTGTGTCACTTATCAATGTAACTCGCGGTGTATTAGAAACAAACAAGAGTAAAATCTGAACTTTACAGCTGTTCTGAAAAGGTGATTTGATAGTTTTTTACCGTGATCTTCCACACCAGTTCAGTGTAGAATGTGTCTGTTCCAACATCTGCGTTGCAATGCGTTGTACATTTTACTGGGGATCGGAAGCTCTAAACGCCAAAGGTACGTGTATTGGCTGAATCCGCCTACTTGGAAATGACGCAGGTAAACTGTTTATTTAATTAAAGGACAGCACTCTACATCCAGATAAATACAATAAAACATGCACTGGTTTCAGAGGTTTATAGCTGAAACTTAAAAACTAGTTAAAAAATCTAAAGCCAGAAAGAATACATTGCATCGTTGGGGAGCTTGACGAATTATTACATTATATTCATAGGGATCGAAAAAATGTAACATTGTGACATACTGAGACAAAAGAGAGAATGGTTAAAAATTTTACAAAAATAGCGCGCCACTACTAATGGACAGCAAAGCACCTTAATTGTGTGTCGTCGTGAAAGGAAATCGTGAAAAGTAAAATCCGCAAATCAGATTTTTGCAGCTTAAGGCCGGCTCGACATGAGTTTGGCGAGGTGAGCCACGAAATACCATTTCACAGAAGCATGCAGTAAATCTCACACCTCATTACTGACAGCAAACAACGATGGTCCTGGTAACACAGCGAAACAGAACGCAAACGAGCTTAAACGTGGCGCAGTTATGTGAACTTGGAAACTTTGCGAGGTTCTGCTCCTGCCTGCGATGCCGCCATTCGAAGCTCGAACAAGCCACCGGTGCTAGTTGAGTCCCGGTGGTGGTAAGTAACAATTATCTCCTCGAGATTGTACAGCAACTTACCGTCCGAGTCAATCACGAACGCTGAGGCGGCTGCGAAGACGAAGCTCAGCGCAGCGAGCGTTTTCGTTGGCGACACCTTAGCAAGCATACCTACATTATGAACACAGGCTCGATGCATTCTGCAATGTCAAAACACACAAAAATCAGTGCGTCCAAATTAAACAAAAATCGAGCTATTGCGCTTTTTCACGACATCAGGCAGACGTAAGACAATGACAAAAATATTTTTGTTTAGTCTGCAGTATATCCGTATCTGTGCACAAATTAGAGGTTATCTCTATGCAATGACTGGGACAACTTTAATACTGCCAGTAACGACTAAATAAAAACGCAGAAGGCGTCGGATAAATAAAAGTAGACAAAAGGCGTGAATTTCTAGGAAATACAACGCGCACACAAACAGCTGAAGTTTTGTTCGCGAATTCTTATGCGCAATAAGTGATACATACCGCTGTGGGGGTGAGACTGAGAAATGTGTAGCAAAGTTCCAAAAAGGTGTATGTTGGGAAAACAGTCCTCCAATACATGCAAGCAGCAATAAAGGCGTAAAGGCCTGACAGCTATATCTATCAATAAGCTATATCTACCTTGCTAATATTTTGAAAACATAACTGGCCAAGGAATTTGTGGATAGCATAAAAGCGTCACTAGGTTTTCTTGAATTTAACCATTTTCTGAAGCAAAAGTTTATTAGCTGGCGTTCCTCCTCAATTATGTACATTCTTGGTTCGGTTCGCGAAAACGCTTCCACTGTACCTTTTGTGATATCATATTGTTGTAGTCAATATCTTACTGTGCGGGCTTTTTCACACTAAAGCGTCGTTTCAACAAACCTTTTCATATACGGTGGGTTGAGTCAAGATCTTCTTAACTTGCTATCCAACACAAAAGCAATTAAACGCGCGTAGATCGCTCCTTTTAGGCCTAGTTTCACAAACTCAGATCAAAGGGATTAACTACGTCTGCTATGCTTGCTTAACACAAGTCAGAGCTAAATCGTTTCTTTGCCAACTTCTCAGGCTGATCTTGCTCTGTGACGTGCATTGCGCGTGTCCCGCTTTCATTTGTAGCAACACTCCCACTTCCACAAACGACACCATTGATCTTCCGCCCTTTACCTGATCTCCTTGCGTTCACAGAACCTGTCCACTTGCCGGCGAAGCGGGAGGCGATTTCGTCGCTTTGTTTACATTCCTCAAATGCATCGCTCAACTGACTGTTTCAGCCGTTGCTCAGGGGCGCACCTACCGACGCAAATGATGGTGGTACAAAATGGTATTTGAGAAAACCGTTACTAGCACCAGTGGAGGAAGCAATACTTCCAATCAGCAATGGTTGTAATTTTAATAGATGCGTCGTGTGTAAGAAAATGTGGAACATTTTAAGCGATAAACTTTTCGCGAGCAGTATTTCAGATTTAACAATTCCACGAGAAAACATTTGAGTTTGAGGTCGCATGGCAAATGCAAAAAGTAGGCTTTACTATCAGGTTTTCAAAATTTATAGTCTACCAATGAATAAGTTCTTGCTTGCCTGACCATCATGACAATGACACATAATTTGTATTGGGTAGCGACTGACCTTAATTAGAGCGATGCTAACTTTTTGCAGTAGGTGGTACTGTACCAACTACCAAATAGTAAAACGTTTTAGCCAATTCAACCATATTGCCAAGGCCGTAGCTAGTGGGGAAGTACCTCCTCATTTGGTGTTTAGCGTGGTTGTCTACAAATGAGAATTTTAGCGTATATTGGAGGGTATTGTTGAAGTAAAGTAAAATTTTTACAAACTTTGGGCAAACAGTGATAACAATTTTTCTCTCTCCTTGTTTCTCCTAAAAGGTTTGTTTCACTACACCGGTTTAGACTGTTTTCATGATTTTGGTTCCCTTTGGATGTTTCTTCCCTCCAGAAACGAAAACCTGGTGGCGCCTCCAGTTGCAGCGCAGAAATTGAAACAGGGTTGTTCTACAGTTGCATTTTGTTAAGTATAAATGCCAAAAACAAAGCCACGACCTCAAACAAAGCCGCGTCAAGCAGTGACTTCAAATGTGGCCGTGCTTATAAATTGCATAAGGTGTTACTTGCTCAGGTTTCAAGACCAAGTGGCGGGTAACGAAGATCTGGAATCTTAAGTACTCTGTCTGTAGTCTTTGTATCTTCGTATATATTTTTCTCAGCTTAGCCTCTCTTTTCTCTCAGAAAGGCATCAGGGGCCAAAACTCCCAAAGAAAAACTTTAAACAACCCGAAGATGACAGTTTCTCCAGACTGCGGTTATTACTGACGCAATTATTACCGATGATATTTTCAGCACAGCCACTGCGTCCATACGCACTACAAGCATGCTTTTGATGAAACTCCACTTTGAGAAAGAAGCCCAGCTTGAGAATCACTACTGCAAACTTCTTTATTTTGTGTATGCTGTTGCGTGGACAAGTTAATTTTAAAGAAAAGTTTGTATATCCAATTCTGGAAATGAGTTCTTATTTCCGCATTATGCAGCTTGTTAGTAACGCATCAACTTCAGCATCGAAAGGGATTGTGTTGCCAAAAATAGACGAACTAAAAATGTGATACTTTCACACAGTGGCGGTTCAAAGGGGGGCCTGGGTGGGCCATGGCCCCCCAGATTTTTGCTTGGCCCCCCAGTATTGTGCTTAATGTCACGTTCAAGTTCGTTTGATTGACATATACCGCAGATAACTTGCAGCCAGCAAAATTTTAAACGATTTGGAGACTTTCTTGCGACGGTTCTGACGATATTCACAAGCCTATGTTGGGTTTGATAGGGTTAATCATAGCAAATCAATCTTCATTACTGTACAACGGAAAATTACCATGCAGCAGAGACATTTATGTTGGCCCCTCTACTTTTTCCTTGGCCCCATAGTGCCCCCCCAGTTTGTTCATTCTGGAATCGCCACTGCTTTCACAATAAAATTCTGTGTTTGCCGAAAGCAAACGTCCCGTAGCAGCCACTAATCCCTATACTAACACTCGTTTGAGTGACGCTGTTTATTTACCAAGACTGGATGCCTTATTACCTGACACAAGATTATCGGAAAATTTTATTTAGCCATCTGCGCTACAACAACATGCATAAGTTCACGCTAAAACGTAAGTTGTGGACTCAAAACATAACGTGAAGGATAACGTGAAATGCACGTTTTTGTAATTGGGTAGTAAACGTGCAATAAAAGTGGCTCCCGGTACTCTTATAGCATGATCCCATGTCCAGCGCATTAAATTTATTTATCTGTTGAACCTTGTTTAACATCTACTCTTAAATATTTAGCTATTTGTGTGAAACATCGCTACCTGGTGGTCCAAAACGATGTATCCATTGTTGATGAAGTAGCATTTTGTACTGCAAGGAATACTCTGCAATTTTTTTCATAGGCCTGCATTACACACATGTAAGATTTGTGTGGTAAGTTTTTCCTCGTACACCGCAAAACTATTTTGAGAGCTCAGCTCAAAAGTTTATAATATGCTCGATCAAAGCTTCTTGGCGGTGAATCACTGTGGCTGCTCGTACATTGACATTTGTAACGACCCTGTCCATCATCTCATGTGGAATTCTCATTATCTCCGTTCGAATGTTATTCTTGAGCGCAATTGTTTGGAGATTCTTAGCATAGACCCTGTCTTTCAAGTATCCCCACAGAAAATAATCCAAAGGGGTTAGGTCTACAGTATCTAAAGAGTATGCAAACCAAGAGTAGTTCGTACGACAAGAGATGAGCCTGTCTCCAAGGAAGTTGAGGTATTCGAGTGAACCATGGGAGCAATGCGGTGTTGCTCCATCCTAATGATAAATCACAGTATCCATTCCACCTCTCGCTTCCGCCTCAGTGTCGGGATGAATCGCGTTCTGATTAATTCAATGTATCGCTCTTCAAAAAATGTTCAAATGTAACGCCATTACGACCCAACGCGCACCAAACACTCACTTTCTTCACAATTAGTGGGCGATAAGGATGCTCATGAGCCTGAGCCCAAAAAAGCATAATTCTATTTGTTCACGTGACCACTAAGGTGGAAATTTGCCTCGTCACCGAAAAAAATTAAGTCCAAGAAACCAGGATAGTCTTCGATTCGCTGACTGATATTTTGCCTGTGTACTTGCACGTCTCTCAGCCTTATTTGTATAGGTCTGGAGTTGTAAAATCTGTGTCTTATACGGAAACAGGTGACGTTTCTGGTGCATTATGCTCATTACTGAAGTCCTTGAAAGATCTTTCTCCTGAGACAAACGCCTTGTGGATTTCCTTGGGGACTGCTCCAAGTATTGGACAAATGGACAATGGTTTATTGTTTCATATGACTCAGCCAACAAGCAGAAGCAGTACAAGAAGCCATTACACTAAGCAAACCAACCATTAGTGAACATTAGAGCAAATGAAAATGCAATGGCGCAATAGTTGATCAGTGTAAACAAAGAGTGGTGCTTTGTCATATCGGATTGGTGAGGGACCATGGCGGTCATCTAGTCAACCAACCTTGTTTTTCAGTTTTGAGAAGTGTTGAAAAACAACACTTGGAAATGAAATAAGCACAATTAGGAAAACAAACAAACACAGAACATGGTGAAGATGTACATATGAAAACGCATACTTATGTACACAGATGAGTGGATCAAATTTAAATGAAGGAATGGTGTGGTTAAGAATATGTTTAAACAAAATATGAAAATAAAAAAGTAACAAAAACTAGTTAATGAGGTACAAAAGAAAAAACGAAGCACAACGGAAAAAAGTATGGCATGTGCTTTCATGCTGAAAAAAATAGGATGTGCACGGGAAAGAAAAAATGCCAAAAGTAAATATACATAAAAAAATACACAGAATTACAAAATACTAGAATTTGCATAATTTTGTTCTGGATAAGTGAAATGTCGCAAAGTTCATAATTGGGTATCTTCTTCATGTAGGAGGTGTTTCTTCAGTTTCCATTTAAAGGTAAACGTGGTTGAAGACTTAATATTGTTTGGCATTGAAGACAATACTTTTAGGCCAACAAAGGTAAGGGAACATTTTCCTGAGGAAGAGTTAACTCTCGGCAAAATAGGTTATTAGAGGTTGCTAGTCTTGTGGAGTGACAATGAATTAAGCTGATTGGAATAAAATATTCATCAAAATGGTTAAGAAGAAGGTTGTTGTGATAAAAGTGCATGAATTAGCCTACTGATAAAGTATAAAGTTTGGGAAGGCATAAGATGTTTAGGTGTTGGAAAGGTTCTTCTAGAGATCTCTCACAGCAGTGACGATGTGATTTTCTGTACTGACTGATCGTGGGCGACCACTGCGATCTTTAATGTTATCTTGTACACTTACCGTCTCCCTGAATTTGTCTAAGAGGCGCTATATTCTGAGTCTGTTTGGAGCGTTTCTGCCTGGAAAGTCCCTCCGAAATGGTCCTGGAGTTTGGACAACTGATTTCGTCGCGAAATAGGCCTGTACAATCTTCATCCTCTCTTGCATGGAATATCTTGCTGCTTGATCAATTGAAGCTGGGAAGTAAAACGTTGGAGCTTGTGGTAATTTGTGGTACTTTGGCGTTCTTTTGTGACTTTGCGTCCCGCAGGACTGATGTGCCTTGGCGAGGGCAACATGCGTTTTACTGTCATTGCAGTTAAACGCTGTGCCATTTGTTCCTCGTTGTTACAAGTACCTGTAGTTAAGCAGCTGCGCAGATATTTGTCGCTTTAAATGCGCTTTGTTGGTGTGTGGCTTACATGTATCTTGTTTTGCAGGCGCTTATGTTTACCTGCATTTTCAGTTAATTAAAGCCTAATTTACATGTGGTAGATCGATTCAT
>JGI24158J21664_10009803_pt1 | contig 12786 bp, 6 predicted proteins | sample Ectturendosymbi3_FD_21664 | JGI IMG/M metagenome (IMG submission 21664) | reverse complement strand
GCTAATTACTAGCTTGGTCTAGTCTAGGTAAAATGCGAAAGCGTTGTGGCTTGGCACGCCATCGATCAAACGGACACTGCAAAGTTCGATCACTCAAAATAGTGAAACTTTGCTGAATCACATAAGCAAATAGTGAAACTTTGCTGAATCACATAAGCAAAATGAAATGTTTGACAGATCCATTTCAATTTGTGTTGTTGTTTTTTACTTTGGCAACACTAAACAGCCGTTATTTATTGCTGCATTGGCAACGAAATTGCCATCCTTACAGGCAACTTGCTAGTTGCTGCATATGCTTTGTCCTGTCTTTGCATTCCAGTATCTAATGCAATTGTAGAATGATTATTCAATCATATTGCTTCTGCGTACAAGATGTGGAAAAGTTGTGATTGTGAATGTGTTCAAGACAGGTATTAGTGCTGTGTCGTATTTGCCTGTTTTAATATGTTGTACTTTCGGTGTTTTTAGCAGCCCAGTGGCAACCCCAGCACAAGGGCTCTTCGGACTGAGCCCGAGTCTTCTATTACGATTTATGTGGGAGCACGCAAGCTTGCCTGGTTTGTATATTTGTGCCACCCCCCGCGGTCCCACTTCACTAAGTTGTTAACTCAGGCTCTTTTTTGGGCCTTGTCACTGTTCATATATTTTCGTTCCATATCTGGCCTTTCGCGTTCATGTTGCAAGTGGCCTGAATAAGACAATATCGTTCGTAGTAAGGGTTCTCTCGACTTCGGTCGCTCGTACTTTACTCGGGCTCATCCATCAGTGCCTGTGCTGCCATATGCAATCAACTATTTTTTAAAAACATAATTCATATCGGACTGAATGATTTTTGAAGCAATGGATTTGAATAGAACACTGGATTTAAGTCCAATCCAATGGACAGTCCCCATTTCGAGAATAATTTCGAACGAACGATAAATTGCCCAGCAACTCGGGCTAATATGAATGAGCCCAGTACGCAGCACGTCTGTGGAGCCGGAGCCGAAGCAATTTTGGATGGCTGCAGCCAAAAAATTTTGAGTGGTAGAGCCGGAGCCTGAAATTTGGGTTCCGTATCCACAGAGATAGTTTGTGGGGTAAGCGAGTTATACAAATAATACAATGTTTTTTTTCTGATTTTTGAACCAAATTGTTTCGGAGCAGGAGCCAGAAGCTTGTGGATATTGGAGCAGGAGTCTGAAATGTGGGTACCGCTCCACAGCCTTGGTACGCAGAGGACTTAATGTCGTTATCATTGCTCTGTGACGTACGTTATTCAATAATTAAGAAGTTATCATGCGAACTTATTTATTTTCACGTAAGTGATGTCACAGAGCAACAATAATTCCAGCCAGAATGAAAGCAAATATATATTTCAGTGATGCAAGCCTCAAACGGTTTTATTCAGTCAGAATAGATCGTGTGATGAGCCTGAGAAACGATCATAAAAGAAACATCATTGGCCCGAGTGACGCTGTTCACCTGGCTCATCCCTGTAACAGCCGATTTAAATCTCAGGTGTTTCACCGATAAGTTTTCATAGTGGTGTAATTTTGTCTCGAATAGTGTAATTTAGACATTCATATGGTGTGCATGTAATGACATCATATTTAAATGCTTGTGTTGTCAAAGTTGCCAATTCAAACCACAAAAATTTCTGTAGATATTTGACTAACACTTGTGCCCTCAACTCTTTAAAAGGGGTTCCGCCACCTATGGTTAGTCGATTAATTATGGATGTTAACAGTTGCGTCCACGTAGGCCTTAGTCTACATTTGTTAACATTTATAGCCGATTGGAGACACAAAATGCTATTAATCTAAACATGTGCCATACCCCAGGAGATTAACAAGTCCAGACATCAGAAAAGTTTATGCATGCGTATTTCGGCCAGTACAAAGCGCAATGCGTACGCTTTATAGACATATTTCACTTAAGCTCATGGTACAGTTTATCAGTTTGCACTAATGAAAGAAAACGTTCATCGCGGCGCGCATGCTTTGACCGGCCTCAGGTTTGCCCCTTCGGTAACAGTGTTTTGATAGCTGAACGATAGGATTGATTCTGATTTCCTGCAATTTTATTTGCATTTCACTTACGACGTCTCTGAATAATCACCGTCAATGAAATGACAATGATTTAAGACCCAATTCCTTTTGTTAACATCGTTCAAAAATTTAAGTTGGAAACTACAGGCCTATTTTGGGCATTTGTAGGAAAATGTTTATATTTAATTTGAACAATCTGCAAATACGGTTCATGTTGTGAATTCAACATAAATTTTTAGAATGTCTAGCCCCCCTGCACAAACACGAAGCCACTTTCCGGCCACGAATCTGGCCAGGCCCGCAGACAAGGGGGTCATTCGGCGGCAGTTGCCTCCAAATCATTTTTTGTCTCTCCAAATTTTGTTGCACTCATAAAATTTTTTTTAAACATATGGCAAAAACAAAAATATTTTCCTCCCTAAAAATGCATTTTTGCTCCCCAAGCCTTAAAACTTGGCTACGGGCCGGGTTGTGCCAAACTTGTGTCTGCAATTAAGATATTGTTTAAAGGCCATTCGAACTCAAAATGGAGCATAACGTCCAAAACTTTTTTTAATAAATTGCTATTAAGGAGGGACCTGTAAGCATATTTTGGAGGTCAGAGTTTAGCTGCTACGGCTTTGTCAATTCCCCCCAACATGTGTTATAAAAGGCCTGATTTATGACAACCACTGGAGCACACTGGATTTGACTCAGACGTTCAATAAACATTTCATCAATATCCTCACTCCATAGAGCCACATATCATGTTTTTTAAATTAGCCTAACAGTCTTGGGCTTCTGAAAACACGAATTAAGAAGAGTTGAAACTTTAAAAAATTTATTTAAAACTAATAACGCAAAGCTAGAACCTTCACACTTCTTCAAAATTAATTTTTAATCACCAAATTGCCTACTCCCAAAAGGTTCCGCTCGGGGCCGCGGCCCCTAGCCCCTCCCCCTTGCTGCGCCACTGCCTATGGCCATTATTTGAGTAGTGTTTTATTCAATGAAATTTTAGTGATGGAGCTTTTATTCGTTCTCATCTTTTGCATGGAATGCATTGTGCAAATTCTATTACGTCAGATTGTTGTCTGCACCGTTTCTAATAAATGGACGAAACAATCCTTTGTTGCACTTGCTAAAAAAACATTTTTATTTTTCAGGGAACTCCGAAAACGCCAACCTACCGTGTTTTTGCTTAATATCTGTTTCAATCTTCTTGTGGCTAACATAATTTTTGTGTTTGGATCCGGAAACATTGCCAGCTTCGGAAGATGCTATTTTTCAGCTGCTCTCATGCATTTCTTTCTTCTAGTCACTTGGTTCTGGATGAGTGGAAACGCATACAATATGTACATTGCTTTCACAGACGTAAGTTTCGAATATTCTTTCCACTTCATTTCGCTCCTGGGATACAAGTAACTCAAAACAAACAAGGTGATACCAGACTTTAAAGAATGAAATAGGAAAATATTTTGATCTTTTTCTAGTCAAACCGAATTTCTCATAAAGTTATAGAAGAAAAACATCAGTGGCAACACGGAAAAACGTTAACCTTCACACGATTTCGGCAAACTATGACGAGGTTGTTTCCCAAGTAGTGTTGTCAGTTCAGTTAGTGTTGCATCCTGAAGACAGTATATGTACTGTATATGCAATCAGGATGCATGCGCAGGCAGTGACGGCCGTAGCTGTCGCTGGGTCACTGCTCCCACGATGCAACATGAGGATGTGCTGTTGTCCAAAGAAAAATCCGTAGGAAAATATAATACATACAATTCAAACATAACTGCAAAAGCGTAAGAGAAACTCAAATACAGTAAAAATGAAGATGTTTGAAGAAATCAATGACATCGAAAAGATATGCTGTTAAATTACGCAGCTAAAGCATATTACCAAACTCTATGTAGGATTTATTGAATTCACAGATTTCACACAGATTCATACGAATTCACACAGATTCATACAGAATACAAGATTTACACACTGAGACATAAGTGTGAAAATAAAGGAGCATCTCAAATAAGGATGTGAACATTTAAAGAAATTGAATACGCCACAGAATGAAAAACACAAAAGATACAAAGTAAACCATATTCTACACCAGATGAATATCATCTTACAATTAACCACAGGTCGCTATTTACTGTATGTCGAAAACACCCCAGTCCACGAGTAAGCCATGACTAACTGATGGTGTCCCTCACAGAAAAGTCATCCAATTGGGAAGACAACTTAGTAGCAGCACTCAGTGAGATAATCTCGCATCTCAGAGCTATCCGTCCCGAAAGATAATGTCGCAGTTCACAGCCAAAACAGCGTAAATCTTTAACTATGGAAAAATAATGAAAAAGTGTTGTTCACACTAAATATTTAGCTATGTGAAAATGATGTAATAGCGACAGATTCCTCTAAATATTTTTTGGAAACCCGTTTACCTCCAAAACATCTGGGAAATCTAAATTTGGAAACACATATTCTTAACCAAGAATATACCTATCCAACCGATCCCATTTTTCCCATATACACTTATCTACGTTTCCCGCATCCAATTATCAAATTTTTTATGCAATTGTAAAAAAATATTTTTCTTACACAATTATCTATGTAGTCACATCATTTGTTTCTTTCCATGAATGTAGGTGGTTGGAATTGGCGAAAGATCGACACGCACACCAATCATAATCTGCTACACTCTTCCATTCGTCATTGTGATGGTTGACAGCAGTGTTAGTTTCTTCGGTTTCGACATACACAATCGTATATCAGGTGCGGTGTTGAATTTGAACGTTGTATGGAATATATTCAAATACTCAGTCTCTGTAAAGGTGACGCATCTGAATAAATCCGCAAACGTCTTAGGAAATCTATTTCACATAAATATTATGTATCATCAGTCCTGAACTTTTATTCAAATAATATCCCCAGTCACCAAATCTTGTCTTTCTCAACGTAGTTCTTTCTTCGGTAACAAAGGTAGCTTATGCTGTTGGACTGGGATGGGTTTTCAAGAAATGTAATATGAAATGCCGTTTTATAGCCGTTCTGCCATATTCAGCTGGCTGCAGATTTGTAACAAACTTTTCTTATTTTCCGTAACAGGTGATCCATTTTTTGAGTCAAAATACCGAGGGCGAAATATGTGCTGGCTGCATTCATACTCGCTTCACTTCGGTTTTCTTTTGCCTGTGGGAGTCCTGGCGCTCTTCAACCTGGCGTGCTTCATTCTGGTAATGGTCAAAATGACTTGCAGAAAAACGACAGTAAGTATTAAACGAGTTTGTGTGTCGAGCTAAACTCCAAAAGAGTTCAAACTGCAGCATAGATAATATTATTTTTCCTGGGTCAGATTCGCTCGACTGCGCAAAAACGAACGAAGAAAGAGGACTTCATGATTGCCATAACAGTATGTGTTGTTATGGGTTTGTCATGGCTCTTTGGATTTTTGATGATGTTCGCTGGAAATGTTACTTACAAAACAATCATGTCATGTTTTTTTACGGTTTTCAACTCAACACAGGTTCGTGGAAGTACTTATTTAGTCAAAGCTTAACCTTAACTGAGCGATGCCACACACGGAATTTCGGAATGGCATTTTCGTAAAACCAATAACTCGCTGCTTCTCGCATCGTGTGTTGAACTGAACATCTGGTCAGATAAAGAACTCTACTATTTTTTTCTTGAAAAGTATAAATCGACGATTTTCTAGAGGGTTAACATAAATTTTGAAACTAGTAATACATTAAGGTGCTCATAATTTGACTTCAATTTTTGATGTGATCAGGCACGTGTTAGGGCGACTGACTACTGGGATTCAGGAGAATGTTTCCATGTCACTACGTGGCTTATTTCATACCAGTCACAACGGAAGGTTCTGAGGAAGGCCTTAAATATGTTTCATGAAATTAAACGCTCTAGAAAACGCACTTGATTTTTCATTTACTAACTCTAATATTTCGCTGAGCAATAGCGCACAAATATTTATCCTCATAGGAGCTTGATCGAGACGTTGTTTAAACTGGCGATCAAGAATGTGAATTCGTCAAATTCTTCTTTCATCCGTAACATTTCTTCATCTCCAGGGATTCTTTATATTTCTGGTTACATGCGTGCGTCAAAAGAAAGTGCGCGACATGTGGTGGATTCCATTGGTTGCATGTGTCACGTGTAAACAGCCTTCTAAGAAACGTCGGGAAGACTCGTTTGGAATTGAAACCACGCAGTTCATAAGAGAATGATTCCAGCAAGTGTAATAATAATATGAAAAAACGGAAGATATTTGTCCTGTTAGATCACCCATTCGTGCATTTGTTGTACCTTATGCCAACTAACCTTTGACAGCATTTTTCAAGGACTATCTAAACGTCGGAAGCTAGTTTTCCTATATAATGTATTACACCAAATTCTGTGAGGTGACGGGAATCACTATCTTAAACCTTGTAAATGCACTGCCTCTGTTCGTTGTATCACATACAAAGACAAGAAGATGGCCATTTGCCAAAAGACCACTTTGGCAGTTGTATTTTGAAGATGCGTTAAAGCGCAACTTCAATAGCTTCCATACCTCACTTGATGAATGGCAGTCAACTGCATAGAACCGAGATAAATGAGATGCAATTCTTTCGCTAGGTAAAAACGATATTTTTTGGAAGCCGCATTGTTGACTGGGAACGGTGTCGCTTCTATCACTGCTCACGCCGGTACAGGCCATGTTGGAGAATGCCGTTACGAATTTATTGTGCTTTTTCGAGTGATGCCACATAAAAGAATCCAGCGAGTTTTCGTCGCTGATTGCGATTGAGTGATACATTCGATGAACGGCGCTGTTTGCGTTGTCTGTGTTTATGGTATCTTAAATGCTTCATGAATTCCAAATACCCCGGATATTTGCATGCATCATGAAATGCACCCTAGCTACGACGATTCCAATTTTCCCTAATTTGACGTAGGACCATCCGCACATTCGGAGAGTAGCTAGTTTAGGCGATAAAACACCGTTGCTTTTGTGGACTTTCAAAAGCGTTCTTTTGCAAATCTCATATGTGCGAAAAGTAGGCCACTTACTGAAATTGCTTCTTTGCGGAACTGCTCAGTATTTGTCAGTGTTCTCCAAATCAACCGTATCGTGTCATAAGAAATTGTTCGCTTCGTTTTGAGCAACGTCCGCTCGTTTGCGTCACGTGACGACGCACAAAGCGGCCGTGGATGACTACATGTCAGTGTTTATTTAACTTTAATAACGGATCAGTGCACGATTGTATAATTGTAAATATCCGGAAAAATATAAAAGTGGAAACTGATGGATTGCGTGTTATTCAGCAGAAACTCGGTGTTATGCATCGTCAAACTATTTGAGCGAGGTTAACGTTTTATTGCACGAGTTTTATGTGGAACGCTGACGCGCTGATGAAGCGTGGAAGCGAGCAACGTGTTAAAAAAGCCTAACAGTCTAATGGAGTGCATGGTATTACGAAATGCTGCAGATATAACGTCCTTACTTTGTTGCGCTACTGTCTAGCGCAGCGTTTCTCAAACTTTTTTTCCATCGCCCCCTTTTCAATCTCGACACGTCGTTTTCGCACCTCAAGCCTGATAAAGCTAACACAAGGTAGTAAATTTAAAGAATTTTGTTTAAAGAAAGTATTAAATTGCTGAACCCAGCCATTAAAAAGCTGAACTAAGCAATTGTATCACGACGCTAATATCACGTTCAGAATTCTTGTGAAAATACCACGTAATCCAGGGCTATTGAGCCGGAGCGCCGAAGCTGGACATTTTTCCCGGAGCCGGAGTTCAAACTAAAAATCAGGAGCTGAAGCTCAGTGTAAATTTTAGGACCGGAGCTGGAGCTGTGGCAATTTGAGAAGAAGCTCCGGCTCCGGGTCCCTTCCTAGATACCAACGGTTTTGTCAGAGAGACTTTTCTGTGATCTTTATTGCACACTAAACGAGATGGTTACGAGTTACGACACCAGACTGCAATAATGGATCTGCAAGCCTTTGATGTTTCCTTAGTTTAATCATCGCTAAGGCTGTGACATCGTAGCTGGCAGGCGTGGTGTTACTTGTTGAACAATGGTTCTCAAACAGTATTCTATGAGCCGCATGCAGCTCCCAAGCATCCTTTGTGCGACTTTTAGCAATCTTTCTGTAACATATTCTATTTGAATAAGAGCTGATGACGCCTAGCTCGTAGGCGAAATATATACTCTGGAAGGGCTTGGTGTCTGATTCTTTGCTAAGAAAGGATTCCTTTCGTCAGGCAGTGTCTTTTGGTAACACCTCTAATGTTTTGTGTAACTGACATGGTTAGTGCAATGAAACAAAACGTTTAGTTCGGCCCTCTAACAAAATTGTAGGTCAGGATTTGGCTCCCTTCAGCGAAATGGTTGTGAACCACTGTTGTAGAAGTAAAAAAACGTAACTGCCACAGCACCTTACTTTCTACAGTAGTCAGAGTTATCAAACCGGGTCTGTAGTAGTATAGCGATCTGAAAAGAACTGAGCTAATTTGAATAGATATATAATAAAATATATAAAAAAAACCATTAGGCATACTAGCAAGGTTTCCCAGATTTCTGGCGAAGTTCACTGGGAAACATCGACGTTACAAGCAGTAGCGTAACATATAATAAAATAATAAAAAAAAACATTAGGCATACTAGCAAGGTTTCCCAGATTTCTGGCGAAGTTCACTGGGAAACATCGACGTTACAAGCAGTAGCGTAACATGAAAGTTATAAATACTGTAAGGAATGCTAGTGTGGTAGCAAACTAGCATGGCTTTGTATAGCAGTTTGGTAGCAAAATAGCACTGCTTTGTATTGCAGTACATAATCAGGAGGGTATAAAAATCAATGAATATAAATGTGGACTGCTCTTAAAATTTTCATCTGTGGAAAAAATCTGTTTTCAGCACGGTAATCAACAGTCTTATTTTCCCCTAAGCTTTGCGTGCCAAATTGTGCTTTATTTGCGATTCATCACTGCTTATTATGAGCGCAAAAGATAAGAAATCAGAAGTTTTCAAGTCAAATGTGATTATCTTGTCATACTATTTCTTTGAACAAAGGGCTTTTAAACACATCTTCGCATTTGTCTTAATGCAAATGTGTGCGTGTTTGAAAGAATAAATGAGAGTCGACTTTGTGTTTTGCGCTCTTTGCATGGTTTGCCCGGGCAGCGCTGATAGCTGGAATCGCCAAGGCTGCAACAGGCAAAGCATGCAACGAGTGGAAAACACTTGGTCAGTTGGCACTGGTCTGTTTTTAAATGCTCGGACACAAATACAGTTTTCCAAACAGCCATTTTCTTGGTTCTGGTCGTAAGAAATAACAAAAGGTCCTCAGGCATTGACGGCAAAACCAGCAACTGCCTTTCCAGAAATTGTTTACATTATCGTTATCTTGAGTTACGTTTCTGATAGTGACTGTTCTCTGAATCGTCTGAACTGTGATTGTTGCTTTTTCGCTGATTTCCTCATGGCAACAGCGCTGCTTGCAAAAACTATCAGATTAAATTACTCCAAAACGTTTGGTATTTTCATTTAGTTTTGTGCACTTCATTTAATTAATTTTCTATTCAACTTGAGGAACACCAAGACAATAAAACATTAATGTGTGAAAACGAATAGAAGCCGGAGCCTCGAAAAGAGAGCTCGGAGCCAGAGCCACACCCATGGAAACCAACACCTCTGAAGGCTGAGCCGGGGCTGTGTTACCTTTCCGCAGCCCGACGGTTCCGCAGCCCTGAATAATCCACACCGTAACCGGGCATATAGACGACCTAGAGTAAAAATTTACCAGATAAATTGCTGTAGCAACAACCTCAAATGATTATCAGATTAGATCAAAATTTGCAAGAAACTAACAAGTCACAACATTAAGCTACCGAAGTTAACTCAGTGATCGATTACTGGTTGAGCCTTTTCGCCCCCTTTACGTTGCTTCGCCCACCCTATCGCCCCCTTGCCATTAAAAATCGCCCCCAAGAGGGCGATTCCACCCACTTTGAGAAACACTGGTCCAGCGGTTAGACGGTTAAAGCTTGCACTGTGCAAAAATATTTCCATGTTATTGAATATGTTAAGGATGGCATTGCCGATGCAAAGGAAATCAAATGCAGAGACGCNTTATCATTNTGGTAGAAAGTGCAATATTTTGCGATACGCAAGATTAATGTGCGTGATTCGTACATAAGCAGATGTTTTGTAGAGAGAAATTAATTATGGTTTAACGTTAATCCATGCGAATGTCACATTTATGTGACTAATGAAAGCAATAAAAAACTGTCAACTCGGTTGGCACAATTCAATGGAAATTTCGGTGACAAATTCGGTTGATTTTGACATCTAACAATCATGTAAACGTTAAATTAAATTCATGGGAACTCAACTTCGTTAAAGTTGCAAGAACGTTTTAGACCTTTCCAAGTTAGATCAACCACGTCGCCAGAAAGGACTCTGACACGATTGCGACGCTTCACGAAGAAGAAAAGTTGTTTGAATATCGCAAAGCTTATGCTAAAGACCGAAGAGGTTATACTGTTAAAGAAATTTCTGCTTGAAGTCAAGTGTTAAGGAATTTCTGTTTGAGATCAAGGAATTTCTGTTGGGTAATTTCTACTTGAAGTGAAGGAATATCTGCTTCAACTCAAAGTTCAGCAAGGTATATTGACTATAGNTATTTCTCTCTCCGCTGAAAAATGTGTAAAATGAATTTCACCATGCTTATCACTCTTGGAAAAATGCTTTGNGTCACCACCTGGTAAGATCTNCTATTTCCCTCCTCTCGTAAAAAATCTTTCCGATGTCCACGGTCGAGCTGAAAACTAAAGCGCGTAATGCACTGACTCGTAGAGGTTTGCATTGAAGGAAATTAATTAGTTTAATTCATCTGCGTTTCGATAAGTTGATCACTGATGTTCGGGAGCTGTGCAGTTACTAGTAAAAGGTTTTATGTTGTAAATATTAATACTTTTTATGTGGGTTTGTTATTATGTCTGCAATAGCAGAGGTCTGGAGTTTGATTCTCACTGAGCGCGTAGTCTTCAGTTACTGGATCGTCGTTCGTTATAATACCTCGCATGAATACATTTGTTGCTTTCGTAGCTTCCCAGTTCATGACAGTTGATTCGACTGCCTTTAAATGACTTACTTAGCTTAAATAGATCTTGTAGAAAAATCGAAAATAGCAATGACATTCATGGGCGTCCGCAGAAATTTTTCCAGGGGGGCGGGCAAAGTCGATATTTTGCTTGTCCTTTTCAGGTTATTGACGATGCAACGCAAATGGACGGACACAAAACGCTTCACCCTTTCCACACCACAAATAACATGCCCTATGTCACGGGAACAGTTGCATATGGTGTTTTCCCTCTAAGAAAATTTAAACCAAGCAAATGTTTGTTTTAGTGAGCATGGATATTTTAAGACTAAGTTAGCTGAGTGCTAAATGAATTACAAAGTTTGTGAATTGTTGGAAAACGTATAAAATTTTATCAACAAACAAACAAAATATATATTTAATTGAAATAGTGTCCCTTGTAATATTGTTTCTCCAATGTTTTGGAATGTTGCAAGTGCTCGGTATGAGATTTCACTGCGCAAGTGGTCTGATGGTACTGCGCAGTTGCGCACTTTAGAAAGAGTACTACTTGCAAAAAGTGCGCTTTGTTGGCTGCAATGTTTCTTTTTCACTCATGTTTTGTTGTACATAATATAAACCGGTGGTGGGCAAACTTGTTCAATGCAAGCGTCATTTGCAGAAAACCAAGAACACCAGCGAGCCGCAAAACCAGTTTGTAGTGTCTACGCAGATACGGTAAAGAATTCAAGTTTTACATGAAATGATGTAGAGCAATTGTCGTTATTACGATTTTGTTTGATTTTGCAGTCTCCAAATATCTGGACAATACCTTGTTATAGCTGTGCGAATTAATTCTCCCAAGGATTCATTTTTAGGGTTGCACGATGGTTTGATTTTACGAACTTCATTACAGAGAAAAAAGTCACAACAATATGTCGTGCTCTAAACAGAAATAAGTTGTGCACAGGTCTTTTAAATTATGGATATTTTCTGGAACCTGTGGCTACAAATTAACTATAGAGTGGCATTGAGTAAAGTTTTTTAGAGCCAGTCAATTTCGTCTTTACAGCAGACAAGTTTGTGACAAACCGTTGGCGAACTGGATAGCAATCACGGACTACATAACGATGAATGGATTTACAAGGAATGCAAAGCATGGTGTTAACTCTTGGAAATGGTCAAATCTGGCTTGGAGCTCCACCAGTAGTGTTACAATTTCTTTTTGTATTCTTCCACTTTATGGTCTGCAAATGCCTCTTCGCGAAAAGCATTCGTTCTCATTCTGACATTGCGAAAATGACAGAATGATTTTGGCAATATGTGTCCTTGAAAAAATTGAATTTTCTTCTAGGAACTAACTTGAGTAGCCTAACTTGAGCTTTAGGTTCAATATCTTTGTTATCAATTCGCGTAAACTCCCTGGTAACTAACCTTATGATAGGGACGGATCCAGGGGCGATTGGTGAGATTGCAGACCTAAAACTTGGGAAAGTAACTTTATTCACCGTATTTTTTTATAATACATTTTTTTCAATCCGGAAAACAACATTGGCGATATGAGGCCAGTTTGCCATCCATTGTTTTGTCACAGTAGTGTTGTGGAGTATACTTCCTCTCTCTCAAGGCGGATGCACACTAATCTGCGACTGCGATTGAGACGTGCCATCGCTGGGCACCGCAGTCGCAATC
>JGI24158J21664_10009802_pt1 | contig 12786 bp, 5 predicted proteins | sample Ectturendosymbi3_FD_21664 | JGI IMG/M metagenome (IMG submission 21664) | reverse complement strand
GCATTAGCTCAGCATTAGCTTAGCATTAGCTCAGCATTAGCTTAGCATTAGCTCAGCATAGCTTAGCATTAGCTTAGCATTAGCTTAGCATTAGCTTAGCATTAGCTTAGCATTAGCTTAGCATTAGCTTAGCATTAGCTTAGCATTAGCTTAGCTTAGGATTAGGTTTTATGGTTAGTTAATATTGTAAGGCCTTGAATATATCATGTACATGTTTCAATTTCTGCATTTAAGTGAAAGTAAAAGAAAACATTAAACGTTTTCTTGAAAAAAACTCTAGCTTTTTTAAGTTACTTCATACACTTTATTTGCTGCTAGTCTATATGTGAATTCATTGTCAGTATGTTGAAAAATCGACTTGAGCTTATTAAAAGCATGATGCAAATAATGCATATTACCTTAATTTTTTTGTGCAAGTGCTGGTAACGTACATGTCAAGTTTGATTTAGACTATTTTTGAAAGGTTTGGTATGTCTGTTTCTTTTCATTATTTTCTGTTTTTCTTCAAGGTAAATTCCAGGGTTTTTACTCAAAACAGGGTGACAACACTGGTTTGGCTACTTCAGGCTTGAACAATCTGGCAACCTTGAGTGCAGGAGATGAGCACAGATCAGGCCTGGATCGGACTGGATCAAGACTGAAGCTAATTTTGGTCGGATCAGGACTAGATCGGACTGCAATTTTTTTGAAAATTGGCGGATCACGACTGGATTGGACTGAGAAAATTTTTGTTGCTTTAATGTGATTATTCTGAAAATATCAAAAATTTTAGTTGTGATCCGATTTCACAGGTTTGCTAAATGGTAGTGTACATTTTGCCATCAAATGCAAAAACGCTGGTGGGACTATTTTGAAATTCCAGCTGTATCCACTTTTGTTCACATATAACGTTGAGTTCTAGTAGCAACGTGAACATAGTTGAGTGGTTAGTGTCTATGCCTGCTGTGGGATTGTTCGTTGGTTTTGCTCTCACCATTTCGTTAGCTGTATAGGTTACAGTTGACAGGAGTGCTTTTAATGTACTTTTTCAAAAAGTTTAGGATTAAGGTTTTGGGTTTACATTTAGGGTGTGTGTTTAAGTTTCAGTTTAAGGTTTACTATTAGGGTTTAGGTTTACGGATTAGGTTTCCATTTAGGTTCCAATTTTAGGTTTAGGTCTGAAGTTTGGGTTTAGGTTTAGTTTTGGGTTGAGGTTTTGGGTTTAGGTTTTGAGTTCACGTTTGCGGTTTAAGTTTGGGTTTAGGTTTTGGATTTTGTTTAAGGTTTATGGTTTTAGGTCATGTAACAAGGACCTTACGCCAATCCAAGTATATCGTCCATTTGTCACTTGACCAATCCAAACAATCGGATTCTCCTAATGGCAAAATAACTCCAGCAGTGCTTTTCCCTCTGATGCCTAACGGACACCTCCTTGTTAAAAAATTTGGAAATGCAAAAAGGTTGTGTCTATTTTACCTCATGAGGCAAAAGCGCTGCTGGAACTATTTTGCCTTCAGCCAATAGTATTTGGCCGAAGGCAAAGTAGCTCCAGTATAGTTCTTTTGCGCCATGAGGCAAAATAAAAATACATGATTTTACACTGGCGGATCAGGGCTGTATCGGACTGATGATTTTCAAAAATTTTGCGGATCAGGACTGGATCGGATTCAATTTTATCGGTTCAGGACTGGACTTGAACTGAAAAATTTCTCAATCCGCTCATCTCTGCTGAGTGCTCCCAAATTCAATGACGACACTTTATATCAGATTTCACGAGGTCCAGGTTCATGGAGCTTTGATAGGTCTTTGTAATAGAAGCATTTTAAATATATGAAACTGTAAAGCAAAATCTGATGTTGAAAAAGGCAACATGTGATGACGTAATGTTATTAAAACTGACCCCAGTGGCAACTTTCGCATTGATTGTTAGTAACTAGATATGGAATGGTTGTTCACACAGCAGGTTTGACAGGAACTGCTCGCTGCTTTTTTGTTGATTGTCTTCTTTTTTTCTGTGCTGTACTGTAACTGTTGTTGACAGTCAATAGTTTGCATATTTTTTGGATCACTGCGTCCGTTGCTTCTCACATGTTTCTTTTATTAGCAGTTGGATTTGGCTTCATTTTTGTTCTCTATTTATGGTGCTCTATATTTAGAATCAGAATCTGTCAATGTCAGTAGAAATCAGACTATGAATTTCACGTAGCATAGACTAAATATTGAATAGCTTGCTAAAGCAGTGGAAACTGGTAAGGTTTTTGTCATCAATATCAAGAGAGTATCAGTCAACAACAACAACAAGCATACTGTGTGATACAGTGGTGATATTTTCTCTGCACTGGTATCTCATATATAAGTCAAGTTGAATTTGAGTGAATCAGTTTATCAAGTCAAGTAAAATATGACAGCGGAAACATTCAAAGTGGATATACGCACCAAGTATGACCTCAAAGATGTTCTTGGAACGTAAGTAGTTTCAACTGATATTAATGAACAGCTAACCATGTTTTGAGAATTGAGCTGAATGTTTGTGACTTAGTTGTGGGGTTTTGGACTATTTTAAACACATGTCATAACCGGTTTATATTTCTCATATTTCTAAATGAAAGATTTTATTTGCAGTAGTAGGTCTCACATTACTGAACGCTTCACTGTGATGGTGGTAATTTTAAATGTGAGAAACAAAATAGTTTGCTTGTCTTAAATGTTTCAAGACTAAATCAGACATACAAATTTAGCTTTATTAAACAGTTTGGTAATTGCGATGATAGATAGTACATTATAAAATCTGATATTGAAATGAAATCATTATATTATAGTGGCAAGCTGTAGCAAAAAATACCAATAGTAAGATAAACCCAGCAGCCCCCATGACTAAGGTCAAAGTAAAATAATGAAACCTGAACATTTTTGAGCTAGACTTCAGCAATCATTTTCTTTAAAAATTGGTAGGCTAGTTTTTGCAGGTCCACCGATAGACCTTATTTTTAAAAATTTTTCGTCCACTGCCTGTCACATGACATGGTTCAAATAAAACTCTGAGTTTGTCACACTGGCGACACCCAGAATGTAGTGTAAGAGAAGTGTTTGCGCTGGATGTATAAGTGGTTGTCGTTTCTGCTCTTACCATTGCTGCTTTGATGTTGGTAGTAGAGGTTATGCTTTTGATGAGACCGGTTTTTATTTACTTTTTCAAAACGTATTGAAAACTTTTGGCTTTAGCTTTAGGGGTTTAGGTTTAGGGTTCAGGTTTAAGGCCTAGGTTTAGGGTTTAAGACTCCTGTAAATACCACAAGATCAATAACACCTTTACTGCTGGGACAATTCACATGAGCCTTGGTTTCTAGCATCTCTTATCAACTCCATAACTTGCTAGGCAATCAAGCTAGGGAGCTGTTCAAACATTCCAAAGACTGGGCGATTCTTCTAGTTTTCAATGAAAAAAATTTTAGGTTTTGTATTTCTGTTTTTTGTGGGTAACATCATAAGTGGGTTACATTCTAGGCAATGTTAGTTCGGATTACCTGGCCTTAGGCCCAAACCACTAGATAAATTTTTTGACTCATTTTTTATCGGAAACTAGGCCAGAATCAGTCTTTTGAGTTATATTGATTAGCTTTCTAACGTTCAGGTTCAAAAGTTATGGCCTAAAGACAATGAAATAACTAATTAATTACATAATTTATTTGTCAGTTTTAGGCTACAACTTCTGAACCAGGAATGGTAGAAAACCAATCAAAGGCTCAAAAGACTTGGAACTAGCCTAGTTTCCAATTAAAACTTGAATTAAATATTCTCTCACGTATTGGGGCCCAGCCGCCTAGGGCTAGGTAACCTGAGCCAAAATGGACAAAAACCTACCCCACTTATGATGTCACCCACAAAAAAACCTGAATCCTAAAACAATTTTTTTTTCTTCATTACAAATTAGAAGACTTGCTTTTTAAACACTGAGATTATCAAGATTGCATCTTTTGAAGGTTTGAACAGCTTTTTAGCTCAGTCAACTAGTGAGTTATGGAGTTGCAAAGTGATGTGATAATAGCTGCTAGTGGGTGCTCAAAGTAAGAATAGTCAATCTATCGTAATCCGGCAGTGAAGGTGAGGTGTCAAGATCACTAAGATTGCCAAGAACACTAAGATTATTGAGATCACTGAGATTAATAAGATCACTATCACTAAGGTTGCCAAGATACTACTGTCAAAATATCTAGGATTGCCAAGATCAGAGATGTACATTAAATTGTACTGGATCTAAAATAAAACGTGTTTTGGATTAGATCAACACTGTTAAACTTTTTGAAAGAATATATAATAAGAACCAAACTTGACTAAATTTATGGAGATGATGCGTAGCATTTCTGTTGTTGAAAATTCGTGTCTTTTTAACATTTTTGGGCTCATATTAGACTTACAATTCATATCAAAAGTTTTCTGACTGTTGTTAGACTTGTACTTGGATTTAAAAACTCTGGATTTGATATGGATCATGAAATATGATTGTCCAATCCATGACCGTGGTTGAAAGCAAAACATTGGTCTGATCATCCCTGGACGAAATCTATGTTTGCAGATAATACAGTTTTACAAACTTATGGTTTATTTTGATCTTTTCGTCTTGCTTTTTGCTTTCGGACAGCTATGTCCAACCCAGTTCAGGTTTTCACTGTAGTAAAAGTATCTTACATACTGACAACCTGTCCTTATTTTTTGAAGCAGGTAGTTCTCAGTGCCACTTTATAACTTCTGTTACCATTGTGGTTACGATTCGAATGCTTCCACTGCATTAGCTTAACACTTTGAGAGCCGGGGTACGATAACTCGTACTTCGATTTCGGCCCAAACACAACAGTTTTCGGTTGCCTTACCAACGCCCGAGCTCCTTTGTTGATTGCGCTAGAGAGCTGCTCAATGGCTCAAACGGATCAGCCAGTCTTCTGGATTGCAGTCTAAAAAAATTTTTTAGTTGGGGGATGCAGATTTTTTGTGAGTGACGTCATAAGTGAAATAGTTTTGGGGTCATCTTGGCTCATGTTGCCTGGCCTAGAGCCCAACCGCTAGGCCAAAGTATTTCGCTGAAGTTTTCATTGCAAACTAGGTGCAAGTCCAAGTCTTTTGAGCCTTTGATTAACTTTCTGGCGTTTCTGATTCAAAAGTTATGATCTAAAATAAACAAATTAATTAATTAATTATCTAATTAGTCAAATGTTGTTACTAGTTTAGATCATAACTTTTCAACTCGAAACCTTAGCAGGTCATCCAAAGTATCCAAAGACGCGGATTGTAGTCTAGTTTCTAGTAAAAACTTTATCGAAATACTACCACCTAACGGTTGGCGCCTAGGGCAAGGCAAAGTGGACCAAGGTGGCCTAAAAGCCCTCCACTTATGACGTCACTGANAAAAAACCCGCACCCCCNAAGTAAAAAATTTTTTTTCGAGTACAGACTAGAAGACTTGTCACGTCTTTTGACACTTCAACCAGGTCCGTAACCCCTACAGGAGCGGAAATATTCCCGCGCAAAGCCTCGTGCGTTTAGGCATTTTTTTTGCAAAAATCCTCAAAAGCAGCCGGGTGCACAAGTGTTAAGCTAAATTCAGTTTGCTAAGATCAAAGTAAGCCATTCAATGTGCGGTCCTTATTAATACGTCATTCAATGTGTGGTTAAGATAGTGACATAATTTTTGGCTCAGTAAGGCATTTGGGTTGGACATAGCTGCTTTAGGGAAACATGGAGATATCAGCCTCGATAATCCAATGTGAATCTAGCCAACCTGAATGAATATCCATGACAAAAAAATGATAGCCACATCGTAACAGAAGTTCATTGCATACATTACAGTAGTGTAATTTTTTAGGTAAATGAAGAATGTGGCAGTCACACAAGATTCACTTAGCATAAATGTTGATATGATAGGCTTTTTTAAAAAGTTTAGTTAAGAGATACAGAACACTGTATTCTCTGAAATGTATTTGCATTTGGATGTTGGATGTTCATTCAAGTTGGCTGGATTAGATTCACTCATTTCAATTGCAAATACTGACTACTGAGCTAGGCCAATGATTAAATTAGCCTTTCATGAACACTCAGCAGAATGAGCTGAAAGTGTTACACCATAATAAAAATGCAGTCACTAAGGATCACGCCCTTATTGTTCCCTGCTGAAACAACAAGCTAGACTGAAAGAATAAATGATCAGATCAAAGCATAAATTTGTAAAACTTAGTTTCATAAATCCATGTTTGCATGAGGGATCTATGTTTGCAGATAGTATATGGTATACTATCTGCAAACATGGATCTCATCCAAAGACTGTCGAACCAATGATTTGCTATCACATCATGGATGATCACATATCGCAACACAAATCAAGACCAGAATTTGGAAAACTAGTACAAGTCCCACAACAGTCAAAAACATTTTAATGTGGCGATCTTAGTGACCTTGGCAATCTTGGTGATCTTACAGTGATCTTGCAATCTTGACGATCTTATTATATCTTCGTGATCTTAGCAATCGCAATATTCTTTGCCAATTGTAGTAGGCCCAATCTTGGTCATCTTGGCAATCTTAGTAATGTTGGCGATCTTAGTGATCTTGTAGAATTTACAGGTGTCCTAGTGTTTAGGGTTTAGGTTAAGTACTTTACTAGCAGGCGTACTGCAATCTGGCACATACTTGTTATGCATTAGTGTCATGTGACAGGCAGCGTACAAATAATTTTCAAAAAATGAAGGTTTGCTGGTGGACCTACCGCTGCTGCCTTAAAAATTTTGGTCAAATTCTTGTTCAACACAATTCTGAAAAGAGCAGAGAAAACATATGGGAGGATTTGTTATAATCCACTGACAACGAATATATGCACTAAAGTCTTCCACATTTTTAAATGAATTTTACCAACATTTTTAGCTTGAGACAAAATTGATAGCATCTCAAGACTATGTTTCAAGGCTTTAGCATTAGTGGTAGGCAGTGTTTAAACAACCATATCCAGTTTTCGCCTTGAAAAGACTAAAAAATGTATCAAGACAAATTAGTGACTGTTGTGAAATATGTGACCACTACATATATGTCAGTTGCTTCTCAGAATAAAGAATTAAATTGGCCTAAACCAGAACCTAAACACCACAAAGCTCAATGCTAAACTGTTAAACACCAACACTAAACCCAAATCTTAAACACCTTAACCCTAAACAATAACCATAATCCAAAACCCTTATCCTAAATCTAAACCTGTGTCTGCTTTTCGAAGGATTTTAAGAATGTACAGCAATAGTGGTTCTAGTGCTTCCAAATCTTTCAACAAACGATCTTGTGTGAGATACTAAGAACATCAAAAGTGTCTTGTGCACAATTTAAAAGTGATGTGACCAAGGTGTGACTTGAACTGCCAAGCCATTGCTCAGCAGCAATAGTCACTTACCAATTGACCATGGTGACTGTGCAGTTTTATATCTGTCACAAAACTGGATGTGAGATACAGCTTTTTAGTCTTTTCACGAGGCAAAAACTGGATGCGGTCAGTGAGACACTACCTTAGTGTTAAGATAATTTTATAGATTAGTAGAATTCATTTTTTTCAGTTAACTCCAACTTTGAAAGAAGCACCGACAGTTTAATGTGACAAGCTTTGTGGAAACCTGCATTTACCACCATGTTTAACATGTCTCAGTGAGCTATCTCTACACTTTTCTTGGCTATACTGTATTTTGTCTTTAAACTCTACAAAGCAAACAAACTGCAAATTGGCCATCAAGTGCATAATTTATCGATGGACATATCTACATAAAGTTAAAATATTTAAGCTTTGCTCAAATTTTTTTGGTTTGGGTTTCGGGTTTTTTGTGAGTGATGTCAAATGTGAAGTGGATTTTCGGCCATTTTGGTTCATGTTACCTGGCCTAGGAACCAACTGTTAGATTAAAGTATTTCGCTCGAGTTTTTATTTACAACTATTTACAACTAGTTGTGGCCTAAAACAAACAAAATAATTCATCATGTGATTATGGGATTAATTGGGTATTTTGTTGTTTTTACGTCACAACCTCTGAATCCGAAAACCGAAAGCAAGTCATCCAAAGTATCAAAAGACTCGGATTTTTACCTAGTTTCTAATAAAAACTTGAGCAAAATACTACCTTCTAGCGGTTTGGGCCTAGGCTCAGATGAAGTAGACCAAAAAGGCCTAAAACTACTCCACTTATGATGTCACTCACAAAAAACCCAAAACCACAAATTTTTTTTTTCATTGCAGACTCAAAGACTCAGCGAGTCTTTTGAGGTCTTGAATAGCTGTCTAGCACAATCAGCTGATGAGTCAATGGTGTTGCTAAGACATGTTAGAAACTACAATTTTACCTGACACTACCGGCAGTGAAGGTGTTAATAATTTAATTAATTATCGATTTCTTGCTGTTGTTAGGCTATAATTCTTGAACCAGAAATGCTAGAAAGTCAATCAAAGGCTCAGAAGACTCAGAATATAGCCTAGTTTCCAATAAAAACTTGAGTCAAAAAATTCCCATTAGCAGTTAGCATTCAGGGCAGGTAACCTGGATCGAAATAGCCTAAAATCTATCCCCCTTATGACTTCATCCACAAAAGAACCTGAATTCCAAAATTTACCACTTTGTTTTCAATGCAAACCAGAAGACTTGCTTCATCATTTGAGTGTTTGATCAGCTCTCTAGTACAGTCACCTGGCAAGTTACTGAGTTGCAAAGTGGCACGAAATAGTGGCTCAATGCATGATTTCAAAGTGCAAGTAACTTGTACACTGGCAGTGGATGTGTTATGTATGCTGTATACTGTTTTTTGCGGCCAGATAAAATGGCTTCGCAGGCCAGATGGAATGGTTTCACAGGCTGGATATGGCCTGCTGGTCATAGTTTGGAGACTCCTGATTTACACAAATGGCTTGAATGTAGGTTTCAAGATAAACTGTTGCAAAATGTTACTAGTTCTTTCAAATTTAAATAATTTTAGGCAATCAACAGTTAAAATATAAAGCCTACCAGCAATTATTGTCAGCATAACAGAAGAATTAACTAAATGTTTTCATGCTGAGAAATCGTATTAAGCTATGATCCTAGGCAACATTGCATAGATAGTAATCAGGGTTGTGGAATCGCAGGCGGAAAGACTGACTCTGACACTTAGCTTCCAATATATTTTGACCCAACCTTTCCAAAATTTCCATTTCTGACTCCTTAACATAACTAGAATGAAGTTAGGCTGTCAACAATAGCAAACAAGCAAGCTAAAATGATTTCAGAAAAAAGCATTATATTATTGTCACAAGATACATGAGTTAAGGCTTTGAATTTGTTTATTTGAAGAATATTTGCTAATCGTACAAATTTATTTTGTTTGCTATGAATAGCTGCTATAATGTGAATGAATTAAACTATAATAACATTAACATATGAACTACATTCAATAAACCTTTGCAAAGAGTATATAACGAGAGCCTGTAGCTAGCTATGAAACTATTCTATAATTGACAATTTTTGAATTTTCTAAGCAAAACATCGTAATATAATAATTCTTAAAATTTGTTTTAGTTTGTAGTATTAATAGTACCTACTACTTACTACTCGTATTGTAGTAGTCACTAAAGCAACAAATTCATTCACATTAGATATTTATGGACTATATGTTTGCAGCTATTGTTGGTTGTCTGACTATGCAGGAAAAACATACTGAATGAACTATGCATGAATAACTACTCAGTAGATCATCTGAGCAAACAGGAAACACACAACTGAAGGTAGCCAATTTTGTAGGAATCAGTGAAACTTGTGCTCAGCAAGAATTCTCTATTTCAATAAAAGTTTCAACTGTACCTAACTTAGGGGAGTGCGATGTAAGAAATGATTCAATTGGACATCCAGAGTCAGAGGTGGATAAAAAATCCGGCTCTGACTCCTAGTGTACTTAGGAATACGACTCCGCCAAAAAACCTCCAACTTCTTATGACAGAGCTAAATCTATGTTGTTATAAGAATCTGATATACCATATGACCTTATTCTTTTTTAGATTCTGTGCTAGTTTACTGAAGAAAAGCATCTTGCATTCTCTGAGAGCTGATATCTGTAACAAGGCTTAGTTATCATATTTTTTGAAATTTTCTTTGTGTTTCATTGTACAGCTGTCATCCTTTCAATTTTCCAAAATTTTCACTTACGTTTTTTGTTTGTTAAAGAAAGTGGATTGTGCTTGTTTGTTCCAGCTGTGTTCTGCAAGCTTCACTCGAAGCTTAGCTTCATAGCACAATTAGTTGACCCATAATTTAATTCTGAGTATGTTTTTGCTTCACAGAGGAGCTTTTTCTAAGGTTCATTTGGCAGAAAATCGTAAAACTGGGGGAATGGTGGCAGTGAAATGCATACCAAGGAGACTTATCAAAGGGAAAGAGAACAGCATAAACAATGAGATTTCTGTTCTGAAAAGGTTTGTGTTGCACTGTTTGTCTCAGTTGAATGTCGAGCCACAGATTGTTGAAAGTTTTCATACTGAATTATGATTCGGACAGTTGCACACCTGGTCAACTTCAGAAGCTGAAAAGAAGTCAGTGATACTGTGTGAGAACAGAATAACAGTGACTTTTTAGCTAATGAAGTAAATGCTTTGTCAAAATGTATCTTCAAACTATTTGTCTGTAAATATGGAAAGCACTGAAAAAGGGCAATTATTAAAGGGCCATAATGTCTTACTGAACTAGTTGTGAAGCACAAGGTTTGAACTTGTGCAATTTTTGCTTCTGTGTTTTTAAATGAGTTTTTATACTGTTAGTGATATATTTTGTATCCAACAAGTAACAAACATTTTTGTGTGAATATGTCAGTCAAGATTGGACAAAAGAAAGGTTTTTTGATGACAAAAGAAGATGTTTCTGAACTTCTGTATCTTTTGCGTTTACTATTCCCTGTGGTCATGTAATGAAAACTTCAAGTAAATGATCTTTTGGAAGAGTTACTGTAAAACAAAATGTGAGTGCCTGTTTTCAGAAAGTTCTGCATACATGCTGTAAACTCGTGTGACTCGTGATGCCATAGCAGAAGACAAATTGTTAATCACCAAACTTGTTTTCCTTAGCATCTTCCACAAAAGCTATGGTAATAAACAAACCAACTTTGAAGTAACCGTAGATAGTTGTTTTGAAAGTAGTGTTTTTTATTTTTCCAGCTTACGGCATCCAAATATTGTACAGCTGATGGAGATCTATGACAACCCATCTCATCTTTATCTGGTTATGCAACTGTAAGTGGTAGCTAGTAGATGAGGTTTCATTATAGATTGCTCTCAACTCCTAATGACAATTTGTTCATTTCAAATTATGTTTCATTTAATAACTGTCACTTGCTTGTGGCACTAGCAACCTTAGGAAGACACTACAATAGCAAGTACTATATTTGTATCAGAACAACTTGACCATGGTAAGCAATGCACAGAGTTGCTGTAGATTCTTATTGCAAAAATATAGCCACAAATATCGCATACATTATTTTATTCAACGATTCAGCTCAGTCATAAGCCATCATCAGGAATATAAATTAGATGCAACAGCGACAAAGAAAAATAAAGATGCAGTTTGAGAAGGCATTCATACTGTGTTGTGCCACAGAGATCAATCCAGCACGAATGCTTTCAAACTGCATCTTTACTTTTTTCACTGTTGCATTTTATTCATATTCCTGATGATGGCTTATGACTAAGCTGAAACATTGAATAAAATAATGCATTTTATATTTGTGGCTATAAATAGTGTTGCCAATATAAATTTGACCATGGCTTCTTGTTTGGTTTTGTGATGTATGCATCACTGGGAATGTTTGGTTTTGTGATGTTTGCATCACTGGGAATGTTTGGTTTTGTGATGCATGCATGTACAGAAACCGGGAAGGTTGCGCGCTTCGTACAGTTAAACAAGAAGTGACTGTTTTTCACGAGGCAATAATACTTTAGAGCTTGCATAACAAAGTGTCAACATTTGCTGTTGCAAGTAATTAGTCTCCTGAAAGGTGACAAATTCAAATCAATCAGCGAATTTTTAATAGGATGTCGATTCCACGCAACGCTGCACATTCTCTGTCCTGATATTTGCAAGCAATTGCTTAAAGAGTGAAATGCTGAAGGACTAAACCAAGGGCAAAGAAAACAAGCAAACTCTAAGTCTAAAATGAAAAGATCGAAACACAAGTAAAAACAGGCCGTTTTTGTAAATATTTCCAATAGCTTCCACTAAAACTGAAAAACTGTCTAACATTAATAACAGAGCAAGCAAATCACAGCTTCCAGCAAAGCTGTGATTACTCAACACAAAGCAGCAGTGGGATGCGGAAGAGGAAAGGTGTTCTTGAGGTCGCAAGGTTGACAAGAGATACTCTAGGGAGGTCCTTTAAATGGTAAAAGTTGGAAAGAAAGGCGCAAAAATCGGTATGGTAAATAAAAACTAGGTGTGTGGAAAGAAAGGGGATCAAACAATAGAGCAAAGCGGAATGGCAAAAATACTATACCAATGAACAGTGCAGGTTGACGAACAAAAGGGGGGTCAAGAATTATTTCACACGAGGGAGGGTGAGTCACGCTTTGAACATTAATTTGTGCGTTTAGTTTTAAGCCATTAATCTTCACAGGTATCCAGACGGTCAAAACTGGATTCAGAGACTCAAGTCCAAACGGGTAGTTCTACAATAGTAACAGTGTAAAGGCGGCTTCACACAGAATCCGGTTACGGCTTACGATCCGGCTTATGGCCAACGGCAGTCTTCCCACATGCAGCAAGAACACCATCACCGACANCA
>JGI24158J21664_10009800_pt1 | contig 12788 bp, 6 predicted proteins | sample Ectturendosymbi3_FD_21664 | JGI IMG/M metagenome (IMG submission 21664) | reverse complement strand
GCTTTACAGCAAATGCAGAAAAAAAAGTTCGCTATGGTTTTGCGTGTTTTTATCGAAAAACGCGAAAGTCAGTGAAGAACGATTTTCATGTTTTTGCTGTCCTTACGATTAAAGTTAAATTCAGATTATTACGATGGCAAAGTGTGTTTCCGGGCAAGCTGAACAAACTACAACCCCTTTTCCCAAGTTTGCATTGAAAACGAAAAATAACAGCTAATGGAACACTACTTACTAATTCTGCGACTATTTTTAATGCGATTTACATGTAAAAGAAAACCCAGCTAAAGCGAAAAATAACTATCAAATGCAGTGTTGCTTCGTGAATGAACAAAACGTTAAGTGAACTCTATGTGTTGAAATAAAGGGAAATTCCGTTAGATGTTCTCATAAAACACGAGTTTTAAGACTTAGCACGGGGATAATGATCAACTGTAAATGTCTTTGCACTTCTTCGAAGAAGAGAAAATCATAAACAAATTTGAGTAAAGAAAACTGCAAAAGAACCACGAAATTTTTCACACTTATAGGGTCAACACGGAGAGAAAAGACGAAGGTTGCAGATAGCATAATTTCGTAAATGTTTTTTTTGCATTAAGGATGGCAAGCTGCCTTTTTCCAAGTGTTTCACTACAACTTGTGAAGCCTCATTTTGATTAGAGAATCGAGTGTATAAAAAACGACTCCATTTTTCCAATTCGTTCATCCATAATCAGCACCCTTAAAAAGAATTTTTTTACGTTCTAGTAAAAATTAAGGTTTATGTTTGAAGAAATCTTGTTTGGTGTCAACCCACGGCGCGATCCACACTGTAGTGACAAAAATGTCTTTGCGTGTCAATCGCAACTTTTGCAGTATTCAATAAGTGTCGAAGCAAAAGGTAATTCCTGCCTGTCGTAACAACACAGCCACTTTTTTCACAGCAGTAGACGTCAGATGGTTTCAAGCGATGTGGAACATAACACAACGCTGTAGTTTCATCATATGCTGAGCGATTGAAAAGATGGTTAACCAATGCACAAAGTTGCACAAAATAACACTGCACATCATAGGGGACAATGAAACTTACAGAAGCAACAAGGATTCGGAAAGCAATGGCTATACATGAGGACAACAAAACTTACAGAAGCACAAACATTCGGAAAGCAATAGCTATGCGTTGAAGGTAAGCGCGGGGCAGTAATATTGGTCAGTACGCTGGGCACAACCGAAATCAAATCAAATCTTCACACAGGCCAATATGCTGGGGTATTCCTCTGACGATTGCCAGGGACAGGCGCTGGTGGGACCACTGTCATTCCCATAGGCGTACGAAGCGGGGGGGCGGTGGCAGTCCCCTTGGCTTGAAAAATTCCAGGGCTAAATCCGTTTTCAGGGCAAGCGCAAGTTGCTCAAAAATCCTGAATGATAAGAAATACTGCAATACAGTGAAAAATGTCATGGCAACTCTGTTTTTCAGGGCAAGTGCAATTTGCACAAAAATCTTGAATGATGAAAAATATGTATTCACTGCAGTGAATTCAGGGCAAACTCTGTTTTTCAAGGCAAGCGCAAGTTGCTCAAAAATCCTGAATGATAAAAAATATATATTCAATACAGTGAATTCAGGGCACACTTTGTTTTTCAGGGCAAGAGCAAGTTGCTCAAAAATCCTGAATGTAAAATGCACATTCAATACAGTGAAAAATTTCAGGGAAAACACTGTTTTTCAGTGCAGGCGCAATTTGCTCAAAAATCCTGAACGGTGAAAAAATTTTCAATACAATTATTCAGTGTGTATTCACTTGGGGGTGATACGTGTAATTTGGGCTAGCGTAGTGTATAATCTGGACCAAAGTCGTGACTGGATAAAATGACTTTGGTCTGGACCAAGCCCTCGTTTTCTGTAAAAATCGAACGAACGGATGTCGGTAGGTCAACAGCTTGCTATTAGAATGCGGTAACTCTTCATTTGTTCGTTTCCGAGTTTGCGTTGGGTCGAGGTGCAGGGTGTTAAGATGATATATTTTTTTGTTTAGCTGGAGTTTTAATGCCAGATTTTTCGTGCTTTTTTTAGAACTCTTCAGTTATCTGTTGCAGCATTGATCCTAACATCAACTTTTAGCTGAGTGGCTGAGGTTGGAAAATTTTGAAGTTAGTTTTGTGAATGCAGTGTGTAATTTGGACCAACCCGGGTGGCGGTTTGTGTAATATGGATCAGTGGTACAAATGACAATACTTGTATAAAGTACGTGGAAAGTGTTTTACTGGCTATCAATTCTTTGTCCAAACAATTAACAAGCAAGGTAACTATAAAAGAAGATTCGGCAGAGGTTTCAGGTCCCATTCGGGCAATCTGAATTTGTTCAGATATTAACTAAAGCTTTTTCGCTGTCAGTGATGGTGTTTTCAGTTGATTCACTAGGAATCACTGCTGCGGGAAAAGTGACAGTCTGAAACATGCATGTAAATGTCTACTACAGAAATGTTGAAAACGTTCTTTGTTTTTTTCCAGATTTGTGGCAGGCCATTCGTAATTATTACCATGACAAGTCTAGGATCCCGAAAACGACCATTCCGTCATCGTGTCAGATGTGAAGTATATCAAAAGCAACTATATTCTGATAAAAGAGAAAGTCATATAGGCGAATTGGCGTTACGGACGAAGCCGTTATAAACGAATTCAACTGTATAGAACAGATTTACAAGAGGTTTCAGGCCCCAATCGGATTAAACTAAAGAAGTTAGTTTCAGGACAAACTGTTTATTTTTAGGGCGAATTGTTATTTTCAGGGCAATTTTTTCCGCCCCGCCCCCAGTAAATTGCCTTCCCGTACGCCTATAGTCATTCCTTGGGGCCACCAGATATATCAACAAGTTTCTTTGCAAGGCCGTTCAAACAAGGGGCTGTGGACTTACCATACACACCAGTGGTTTTGATTGTGACTGGTTGAAAGCCACCTTTGTTAATAGCTAGAGTAGTAGAAAACAAAGACGCAGACGCATGTTTAACAACAGTTAGCTCTTCTATAGACTTTTTTATTGCTTAAAGCTTTTTATTGCTGCTGGGAGGCTGATTGTTTGTCTAGTTCACAGTTACTAAGGTTTTTGCAGAGAATAGAAAATAAAACAGCGCGAAGAAGACCTTTTGTAAAGTCACTGCCTTTCGGCGCAGGAATGTATAACAGTAAATTGCTAGCGAAAGTAATTTGACGGTTGGGTATTTGGAAAATCGTTATCGAATTTCCATTTGACAGTTTCAACCTTGAAACAAAACGTTGATGAACAAATACGCTATACAATACCAGAAATAAATCAAGTCTTACCGTTCGGCACAAGACGTCACATAACCCCCAAAGCGCATTGGCATATTGAGGAATGAGAATAGCGACGAACATAAAAGTCGAAAAGGCAAGGAGTTTCATCTTAATGCTTTCTAGGCGACCTGAAATAAGTCCAGTTATAAGAAAATTGGCAAAAATAGCACATTTTTATTAGGAAATTTATCGGTCTCCCGAAATGTTGCTAGTTATTTTACAGATTGCGTTTTTTCGACCATGATAAAGTTACAGGTCTTCTGTCACCACACAACAGGAAAACAATGAAATGTTCATTGCTTTTGGCAGCGCTTCATACTTTTAAGTTGTATAAAATGGCGCAAAGTTCTTATTTCATTTGTTTCGTAACAATGAGTTTGACTTTATCAAATGCAAGGTTGCTTCACATTTGCTCCCTGATCATCGTTATGTCATTACCATAACCTCTGCCTTCTTACCATCTGAACCTTACGTTGCATCGTAATACATAGCTCTTGCTCATTGCCTAAAATCTTTCTGGCTAAATATAATAGGGAACACCGGTTTACACATCGTTGCTCATTGTTTTACTACCTAGAAATTCAAAAGGGACTGTAACAAGGAAAGCATCAACTTGCAACGGAGCGCAATTAAAATAAATTGCCATGCAGCATGATTTAGATTACGAGCCTACATAAGTATTGCAGCCAGAGTCATGGTCAATCTGACTGACAAGTCTTTTGGTGGTGAAATCTGAGCTTGCTTGCTTTATAAGCCGTTCATACGGTTGTTTTCCGGCAAGTGCAGCAAAAACAAACCTCTCACAACGTACGATGTCATCGCAAGTGTTGAAAGAGGTGCTAGAAGAGCGGAACTCATCAAAACCGCAGTAATGACAAAAGCTGAGTGGTAGTTTGAAACCTGGCAGGTGATTTCGCAGTATGGAATGTGAATCAAGCAGCATTCTGATGAAAGACAGACACACAATCATTTTCAATAAAGATGGATGCCTTCATTTGAGACAGTTGAAAAAATCTGCAAAACATATAAAAATGGAGGATAGAACAATGCTGGAAAAAATTCTCAACATTATTTGTGGGGAATTCCCAGTTACGTAGTATTTCAAAATCGAATGACATTTCAATTTCCAGCTAAATGTTTTAAACAACTCTTTTCAACATTGGCGTTAACGTGCTTAGCGACGCGACAAGAGCATAAATTTAAGACAAATAAGCTCTTGCAATCAACGCAGAATTAAACAATGTAAGGTGAACTGCGGCTCCAATGTTGTTCTACCGTTTCCATTACGATGGCAGCAGTGATTCGAGGATCATGGACACCGATGCAGTAATCCTCAGGTTGCATCAACAAACGGATGATATATGGAAAAACTCTCTGACAATTCTGCTGTTACTTGTGTGACCGTTTGTCCGCCTTCACGCCGAATGTCTAGCACATCAAGCGCTTCTCCTCCGTCCGGTCGGGCGTCCATTCGTCCTCCTTTTTCAAATCGTGTCCTGTCACATATTGTTTATTGGATGGGCTTTACCCTCAATCCCTGCATTGAACAACAAACAAGTAACTTTTGTTTTGCTATGTTGCTTATTTGGCCCAGGGGAAACATGGAAACTTTGAAAGCGTTCATATGTAACAAAACAACGCTGATTAATTTGCAATGGCTGATTGTTTTCTAACAAACGGAAGCTCACGTTATGCTGCTGTGTTGCACGAGGTTAAGAAATAAATGGCCGTACTGGCTACCCATCTATTTTTCCGGTGTGTAACTTTGGTACTGAGGTTCGCAAAACTGTGATGTGGAGCGAACTTGCGGTATGATCCTGGTCCAGATCTACTTTTTCATTGTTGTTTCATCAAGATGGCATAGCTAATACTGAATGTATATACGGTAGAGTCCTGAGCGGGTTGGAATTTTTTGTCCGCTCCCGCCCCGCACCCGCAAACTTTAAACCTCCAACCCCGCACCCGCAAGATTTTGAGATATCTTGCGCGCTGCCGCAGACTTCTAACCCGCCTCGCACGCCCTCCCAAACCGCACCCGGTCCGAACTGTTTCCGTCGTCCCAAACTTCTTGCTGTGCGTCTGAAAACCACTAAGACCTCATGCAATATGTTTCATCGCTAATGGCAATTTATTCAGTGGTTCATTTCAAAGCCAACGGAAGGTCTTGAAAGACACTATAATTTAAAAATATGAAACCTAGTTAAACTTCAGCGGTTCTTTCTGGGAGGACTGAAGAAAAAGAGCATGTCGTTCACTGCGGAACTCTTCAATTTGCTCTTCTGCTGTTCACGACATGATAATCGATAAGAAACACTCGTTCATTAACAGTGCTGGTTGCCATTACGCAGAACGCAAGATCACTGAGACCTGGAAACTCCAATCTGTGGTCTCGACACCACTGGAGAGTATCTCTACACCAGCTATGTCTAACCCGAGGCCCACATGCGGCCCAGTAAGCTTTTCATTATTGTGTATATACAATACTACGACAGCCTGGCTTTTTGATGCAATAGTCTTTAGTGCCTGTTTATCATGTTCCACGCACTGGCAGATTTCCACGTGTCCGATGACATCGCGGTGCGAAACTGATTCCTAGTTTTCTGGATTTTACTCATGTGTTCCTCTGCACTAAATTGATTTCTAACTACCCTTGTTCTTCCACGTTAGCATTAATTTTTCTATGGCATCACAGTTTAGGAGTGATTAAAAGTACCATACAGTCGTCAACATTGCAGTTAGTATTCAAATGCTCTCAGTAGCTTTTAAACTAAATTTTGTTTTGCTGAGATGAAAGTAAGCCATTCAATGTGCGGCCCTCACGAAGATAGTGAAATAATTTTCGACCCAGTAAGGAATTTTTGCTGGCATACCTGCTTTAAACCTTTGTACTACAAGCTCCCAGTAACATCAATTTTGTGCTCATTTCACTTTCACATACATTTGAGTCAACATTCAGTAACCCGCAGAAAGAATTTCCTATCCCACCCCACCCAGCAACAAATCAAACCCACGCCCGCTCCGCACGCATGACTCTGCGGGTACCCGTAACCCACGCGGGTTAACCCGCCCCGCGCAGGACTCTAATGTATAGCGAAATGTTGTTTCGACGATTCGCAGTCAAATCAAGCAGAAAGTAAACATGGAAAACGAGCAGGTTACGTAACAGCATTGGCAGAAATGCACCAGAACGAAGTGATAAAAATCAATAAAAATATTTGAGCTCACAAATGCAGATTATTTTGTAAATTTTGAAAGCTTGAGTGAGAGATTGCAGTCTGCAGTTTAGATTGGTTGGTCAGATTCCCCAGATAAAATTTTTATACAGCTTCTGTATAAACGTGTGCAACTGTTTATTCATTTGTTTATTTTATTGGGAACTTTTACTGAAGCGTGCATTACGCCATCAACATCTTCTCAACAAGGTAGGCACCAGACAAAAAATAAGGGACACACAGTGTGAGAAGTGAAAGACCAATGGCGAGCCCATTTAGCCCCTGATAACTCTGCTTTCACACCGCACATTAAAATTGTGCCCCGTGGCAAAGTGGAGAATTGGCGATATTAGCTCCTTAAAGAAAACCTCCTGTGTTCATATTTTCTTCTGTGGTATGGCAGATCTTGGCAGCAGGTGATGAATGTCGGAAACAAAAGTGAGATAGGATTTGTATCGCAAAATTCGCAAACCGATTCGTATAGATTCTATTTTTTCTTTCGTTAATTTTGGTGACGGCAATTGGCGGCAGGCCGAAGCCTGAATTGTGCTTCTTGCCGGGGTGGTTGAGGTGAACGCTCCTGTCCAAGGAGCGCTGCGGCAACTCACTTAGTTCCGTGGATCGATTACCCAACCTTCCAATTGAGAGGCGGACACTTTACCTCTGAGCTATTGCCGCCCCAATTCTATTGGAATAAGAGCTAACGATGCCTACCTAGTAGGCAAAATATGTGCTCGATTGTTGAATATGATAGCGCGGTGCTGCCATTGACTCGCTATCAATGCAGCATCCACTATACGAAAATAGCCGCGTGGTCCCCGCTGCAAGACAGCGGAAATAGACGCCGCAGACTACTCGTAACACTTCGGAAAGGAGTATAGAAACCGAGTATAAGTGAAACTGAACTGTAAAATGATAGAGTTATTTACTTTATGACTTGACAATACTTTTCAGCAGTTTCAGTAGAAACTCAAGTTTCTTTAAAACAAGGCTAAATCAAATAGCCATTTTTTGTGCTTGTTTTCAACTGATGTTTCTTTTACAAATTGTCCTAATTTCTTAGGCAAAAACTATCCTGAAGGTTTTCAAAAGTTGGTGTTTTATAGCCGTCAGCTTGCAGGTAAGGAGTTTTACCTACATAGCACAAGCGTGTTTGATAGCATAAAAATATAGGTTACCAAGCATTAGTCTTTATTGATCATAACACTGCGTCTTAATCTCAACGCAAACTACAAAATACTACTTGTTCCGATCAGCAGCTTCGCCAGTTCATTGGAAACCAATAAGAATTTCACAGTAATGGAGCACTTCGTCTTTAGAGAATTTCAACATTCACAGACAATCAAGGTATAAGCTACGTGTCCAATCAAACGCAAACGTAATCAAGTGCAAGTACTTTTTCCTTATTTTATGGGCAGAAATGTGTGAATCTCTTGAAATATGCGCATCGCCGAAAAGCTTCCAGGATTGCAACTCACTTACACTCAGTGCCGGATTAACAATAGTGCAAATGTAGCAATTGCTACGGGCCCCGCGCTTTTGGGGGCCCCACAGTTCTTTGTGTGAAATTTGTTCTTAATATATACAAGGGGGATATTAGAAATCAGGTGGCAGAAGCAAACTCTCAGAAAAGGGGCCCTATATTTTGAAGATGCTTTACAGAAATTTTATTTGCTGAAACCAAGTTAAATTTTTCCTTTTGTCTGGGAATTTGCTTCTGCGTGAAAGCACATTTTACATTGTAAATTGTTTTAAGTCAATTGGTTTTCAATTGTTCTTTGTCTACACATTCAAGTTGTTGAGGGCCTCCTTTAGGCATGTTTGCATATATTTTGCTTTATTTTGGCAAACATATGACTTTTTTCAGAGCTTATTAAATGTAACTCTAGTAGAGTGATTAATAGGCTTTCAAAAAACAATGCAAAAGCAAATGCGGAACTCTCAAACGAGTGTCCTCACGGCATCTCTGAAAGAGGGGGTGCAAGGCTACTGCCTCGTTTGCCTCCCTTACATCCATCACTGCTTATAATCTTATACAAATGTGAGCAATTAATTACGCACTGATTTATGTTTTACAGTAACAAATTGCAGTGGATAACGGTCGTTTTCTAAACTTAAAGATGGTATAATGAACAAAGGAGCACCATTAGACAAAACAAGCTGAACAGCCTGATTCTAAAGAGTATAGAGAATGAACTTCCATGTGAAATAGACACTCGTCGTCGTCGGCTCCCGCTCATGTCTGAGCACAGCATTCGTCTGCAATCAGGACTTTGCCATCTGTTATTGATGACGATGGCGGATATGACTTGAAGGCCCAACCTGTGATGGAATAGGCGTGGACAGTGGTCACATGGTATAGAGCAGGGGTGACGAATCTATTTGCTATCGCGGGCCACTTTGTCAGTTACCGCTGTGTAAGCGGGCCGCACAACTTTTTAGTCATACAATGAAACCTGTTTAAAACGAAAAAAAATATTCATCAACAGAAACAAACAACAAACGAAAGTATGCTTCGCGGGCCGCACGAAATTCTTTTGCGGGCCGCATGTTCGTCACCTCTGGTATAGAGGGAGGAGGACGTGGTTGGTTCAGTTTTTCGTGTCTTCGTTGGCGTCTGCCTTCATCCTGTTGTTTCCTGGCTGTCTCGAATGACTGTACACCATCCCTGATTTTTCTTCTCTAAGCTGCCCTGTCATTGGCAAGCTGTTCCCAAGACTGTGGATTAATGCCAGCTTGTTTCAAGGAGCATTTTAGCTGGTCTTTATAACGCAGCTTTGATCTTCCACATGGCCTTGTTCCCTCATTAAGTTCGCCGCAGAGCATGATTCGAGGCAGTCACTGGAGGGGTCATGTCCTGTCCAGTACAACATGTCCTGTCCAGCGGAGACGGTGTTACAGGACGGTGGCTTCCACTAGGCAACCGAGCACGCTTGAGGATTTCATTGTTTGAAAGTCGCAGCTCCCACCGAGTGTTGAGCAGTTGCCTTAACTTTCTCTGTTGGAATCTCTCAAGGCGTTTGATGTCACGACGGTACAAGGTCCAAGTTTCACAGGCACAGAGAAAGGTAGAAAAAACGACTGCCCGGAAAACCATGATTTTGGTGCGGATGGATATCGCATGATTGTTGAAGACGCGATGGCTTAGGCGCCCTTACGCACAGTGTGCAGCTTTTATGCGATTTTCAATGTCCTTTGCAAACGTCGGAAGTTTTTGAGAAAACGCTGCCAAGATACGGGAAGTAATCCACTTCACCCACATGCTCTCCATTTATGCCGATGTTGGTCCTTGAGGACGTTTGTCCAGGAGGCGGTTGGTTAAAGTACCTTGCTTTGTCAGTGTTTACTTCCATTCCAAATTACTGGTAAGAGACGTTGTAGATGGTAGCTATCCTATGAAGGTCAATGGTCTGAGCTGGGGTAGCACTGTCATCGGCAAATTGCAGCTCATGGACTGTAATAGTAGACGTTTTTGATTTTGCACGGAAGCGAGCAAGATTAAAAAACCCTCCATTCATACGGTACCGTAGGTTAATGCCAGGGCTTGGTGGGACTTCATTTAGCATTGCAGCCACAAATAATGAAAAGCAGCTTGGGGCCAGGACACAGGGTTTGAAAGAATGTTTATCAAACTCTACCAACCATGTCATCATGGAGACCACGAATCAGGGTGATGAAGTCTTCTGGACATCCAAAACGAGCAAGCACAGCCCACATGACAGGGCGAGGAACTTTGTCAAAGGCTTTCTTGAGGTCTCAGAAAATGAACATGAGTGGTTGTTGTTGTTCTTGACTCTTTTCTTGGAGTTGCCGAGCACAGAAGATCATGTCTACAGTACCGCGAGTTGGTCTAAAGCCACATTGTGACCCAGGAAGTACATCCATAGCCAGTGTGAGAAGTCGATGCAGGAAAATGCGAGCAAAGATTTTGCTTGCAATGCTCAGGAGTGAGATGCCGCGGTAGTTACTGCAGTTCTCTCAATCTCCCTTCTTAAAGATTGTGACTAGGTTTGCACCTACCAGTATCATAAACAAATTTGCTATGTAAAAATCTTGAAAATGCAGTCTTATGTAGTGGATTTGCTGCTTTTGACAAACGACTTCGACACATACTGAGACTACATTGTCTGTAGATATAGCAATGATCAAATTTCTTGATGAGCTGGAAGCATTAATTACTGTCTCTGTGCAGTACTTTTGAGCTGTACAGTAGCCTTATGTATTCCTTGGTAAAAAGGTATGTATATACGTCTTTGGTAAAAAAGAGATGTAGCCCATAATGTCGAACAGATGCTATTTAGTGCTAGGTTTTTCGTGTAGGAATTCAGTATACCTAATGGCAGTCACATTGATGTCCACAAAATTTATGATTTGGCGGTTGTTCACTTGTTCAAGTGTATTTTTAACTTAGGGCCCCGCGCTGTTAGTGTGCTATAGGCCCCGCGCTACATTAATCCGGCACTGCTTACACTTAACGACAAATACAGGGCTATCACAGCTGATGATAGAACGCTTTCCTTGAAAGGAAGTATCACCTAAAAGTGTTCCAAAAACCAAAATAACAGGAACGCATCTGACTGTCCGAAGAGTTCACGGAACGATACTGATCACGAAACAACACGGTTTGAATAAATGTGCCATCTCAATTAAGATAGTTTTCATGAAAATGGATCATATCTTTTGAACCAGCACGATGTTTTCGTAGCAAAGTACTGATTTTCGATTTTATCATAACATGAAATTCGGTCGCAACATGAAATTCCCTTTTATAATCGAGGATATACGATAAAATCCGTGTAAATTAGAGACAGGAAAGGTTAAATCTATTGCACGGAAGTGTTTGGGTTGCTGCTGTATTTTTTTCTTAACTTTTACCGGAGATGTGGTGACCTTAATAGACTACGTTTTGAAAATGAATTTGAAATACGCCTGCTGTTCTGTCCGACAAATGTATCACTTAATAGACTACGTTTTGAAAATGGATTTGNGTTACGCCTGCTTTTCTATCCGACAACTATGAACTAATTTTAGCGTGGTAAAGGAGGGATTACATTACCCATTGTACAGTGCTGTTACAACGACCAAAAGAGCTAACGGAAGCTTTGTGTTGTCGCCTAATTTTCTTGTTTTGCCAACATGACAAATGTCTTTGGAGATAACTCTCTACTCGGTGTTTCCTGTTGCTTTTACATGTACTTTCAAATTTCATGTTATTCATTTGACGTTCCAAGACAAACAGAGCATCGTTTTCGAGTAGGAAGTAGATATCGGAAACACTCTCCACTTGGCTGCTGAAACCATACCAGCAGTTGCACTGTTTTTCCAAGCAGCTTGCTCGATGGCAGGAAGAGAAAGCCCTTCAAATTCGCATTTAGCACACGTTTTCAAACATTTCGCCTGCAGCGCAAACAGAAGTGCGGCTTCGCACAGCGCTGAGGTGTTTCCTGGTGTATGGAACGGTTCACTTTGCATTTGCTTGGATGGGCACATTGCATCGCCCACGCTATCAGACCCATGAACGCCTTGTCAACCTTCGGTCGACAGAAATTTCAGCGCTAACCCCGCTTGTTAGAAGCTCCTGCTTTCATAGCCTGATGCCAAACTCATCCTCAAGCAATCCCAGTATTCTACACCAAAATTTCTGTTTATAAGAGGTAGAAAATAAATTATGGCGCGATCTTGTTGAGCACTGTATCAAAACATTGCAATTTTTTTCTTATAGTTTACTTCCACAGTAAAAAGTCATCTACGAACAAGGTCACGTTTTCTGTTTGACAGAAGCCAATCCCTCGTCTGTTTTTCAATTTCGTCTCAAAAGTTATGATTCTCAAGAAAGAAAAATTGTTTACCATCGAAAATATTTTTCACCTGTACAATGGGGACCTCACACAACCATGTCGAAGAATCAATGGCGATTCTAGAATGAAAAAAGTGGGCGGGGGGCATTGCGGGGTCAAGGAAACAGTAGGGGGGCCAATATAAATGTCTATCTTGCATGGTGATTTTCATTGTTTTGAAGATTAAGTTGCTGTGATTAACCCTATCAAACCTAACATAGGCTTGTGGATATCATTAAATATGAACTAACGTTATTATTCACTACACCTAAAGGCCAATGTAGATGCAATCACACACGTGCACTGCTATGTCGAAAATTCTGTACTAACCATGCAACTTCCACAGCACTGCACATGCAAATCGGAACACCATTTTCCGTACACAATTGTGCCGGCGTCATATGAACGAAAGCAGCTTTAGACACGGCCGGCCTTGGCAAGTGGCA
>JGI24158J21664_10009799_pt1 | contig 12789 bp, 3 predicted proteins | sample Ectturendosymbi3_FD_21664 | JGI IMG/M metagenome (IMG submission 21664) | reverse complement strand
ATGCAGACATGGACAACCTCTGCATTGTCATAGACGTAACTCTGACGTGGCCTGGTTGCTTTTCCATCGTGGGCATGTTCACGTAACGCCAAACCGACAGTTACTCTATTCGCAGTTCTGAGCGCACAATGATGGCGTGTTTTAGAAACACAGTCAGGGCGTGTTCTGCAGCGTGTTCTCGACTCGAGTGTTACGCACTTTGGTTGACAATTTCACGGCCAGGAATGACGAGATAGGTCGGTGGACCGTTGGGCGGCGAATGCGGGCGACACCGGAGGAGTGGCCACGCGGGGTGGAAGCTCATCGCTAGCATAGCAGTATTATGAACGTCAGGGGCAAAAGGATCTAACTGCTGTACCCAGTGGTGTTTTTAAGCGTTTTCAGGGACCGAAACGGTCTCTGAAATTACCCGATGTTCTCTCAAAATACAGTGAAACTTCACATGCACGACCACCGCCAAAATACACTAAAGTGACGCTTTACGACCATCTCGGTATCCAGACGAAGTAGTTGCGGTCTCTTAAAATGTCCTAACGATGACCAAGGTCAAAATGTCCTGACGATCACCAAGGTCAGAAATGTTAATGTCTCTTAATGTCCTAACGATCACCAAGGTCCAACCTTAAAAAAACTTGGCTGTATCACTTAGTTTCACCACAGACGTGAAAGACAAAAACACAAAGACGTATAAAGGGAGGGAAAAATCACACGTACATCAAGCGTATGGCAAAGAACTCGAACTCGGTATATTTATGTTTTCTCCCCAAGCACTGGCTTCGTTTAAACCGCAGTGAAACAACGACTTCACATTGTGAGATTCACGCATTGTCTTTACGCGTAACAAATGTTTGTCTTCTGAAAGGTAAACTTTCAACACAGTTTGTCACGACGTAAGCTATTGGGTAAACAAACGTATCACAAAGTCACGCAAAAGCTTCGTGAAAGATGCAACGACGGGCGCGAATAAAACCGCACCTCAAACTTCGATAGAAACTTGTCCCCGTCGATGTCCATGCGTTTGAATACTTTTGGATGCCTTGGCCCTTCTTCAGCATGCACCAGTTCAACTTCAAACACGACGGTTCCACCAGGCATCTGCGGTAAGTCTGCGTAAGCAAAAGTTGAGAAAACTTTACGTCGCGTCGTGTTTTCTTTGAAAAAAAGGTTGCTGCTCTGATCGACCGTAACTTTTACCTCCAAATGCCCTCTTATATTGTTAGAAGCATTAAGTTTCGCAGCAAGTCTGATGTCGTGAAAACTGCTTCACTTGCATTGAAACCAGCCGTCCAAGGGTATATTTTTGCAAACAACTTAGCAGCAAACAGAAAGAAACCAATGCGTATACAACGGGAAGTCCGGAAATCATACTGAAAACAGTTTCCTAAATCACCAATTAAGCACCAGACTATACGGTATTCACTGGCTATAAATGCAGGATCACTGATCAACTTAATCGTTCAATTGCAAACAATTCCATCACAAAATTCCCTCTGAAAGAGGCAAGAACAGACGAAGGTACATACGAGTGAAACCTTATTCAGTTTTCCTCTGGGGGGGGGGTCACGGCGGAAGCAGCCCTAGGAGGATTCGAAATACCTCACAATCAACAGCAATCTCAGATAATTCTGCTGGCCCCACACCAAGACAGGACCAAGCAAGGTCTGAGATAAAATTAGGCTGTCTGGGCAGCTTTCCCGTGGGTGTAGCCAACAGGACTCGCCTAGCTGATCTTTCCTGGGCATTCTCGACACGTGGCCAAACCATCGTAACTGGGATCTGTCTATTCGAAGACGTGGTTCTACATTGAGGGCTTTACGAATTTCACAGCTACGCGCTGTCGCGAAGTATCACGCCGTGAACTCTTCGCAAAATCCTATCACTGCCGCTTGTATTTGAGATAGCACTCTTTAAGTCAGTGATGGCTATAGGCGAGGATCGGAACGAAGACCGATTTAAAACCTTACAGCTTTGTGGTGTTTGAAAGCTTCCCTTTTGTGACCGCAAAGCGATAAAGCTCACGCAGAACTGCGCTGCAAATACCCATGTCATCAACTAGGAGCGCTCAAACCCGATTTCGCAGTTTGGGAAAATTGCTTTTCTCCAGTGTCAGTAATTCAAGCTTCTTTTACGCCAGCGCTTAAACTTTATTTCACTGGGTACTATTTGGTGGTCCCACAATGCCGCCCCTTGCTACCCCCTGCATAAAAATTACTTCTTAACAATTCTGCAAAGTTCATTCACCGACCAACCATTAATTGAACACACAAGCGAAGAAACAGCAAAGAATCCGACTCACAATTTGCACAGCATACCACGGGATGAAAGCCACTGATTCGCAACGACGCTCGGCTGTGCTTACCGAGGTTTGGCGGAGTTTCTGTTTGAGACTGCTCCGATTCAGTGGCGGATCCAGGGGGTGCAGTTTGGGGCAACTGCCCCCCAACGGCTGTGGCGACCCCTTAGAATGGCGCCCTTTGATAAAAATGCGCCCCTTTTTGGTGCCTATCGAAATAGAAACAAAGACAAAGCTACTCAGTCTAAACCAAGCAATGCTTTACACTTCGTTGAACTTCAGTATCTACGTGACGGACTTTGACCCAGCCTCTGATCGATTAGAATCAACACTGCTATTGTTTTGTAATAATACTCCTGTTCCCTTCTTGCTTTTCCGCGTGTGAACTGCCCACTGCCCAGCCATCACAAGCACGATCTCTTTCGCTAGTACGGTTCTAAACTTGCCGTCGGGCTGTGCAAAATTGGTCTGTTTTGTTAGTTCATTTTTAATGTTTGGTGGCAGCTTTGAAAGTAAGAGCAGTAGTGAAGATAGGAAGGCAATAAATTGGAAAACTTAGAACTGACGCAAGATTTTAGAAGCTTGCAAAGCGAAAAAACAGTTTCAGGTCTGCTATCAGGGCAGTCCGTGAGTCCGCTCCGCAGTAGCCTACGTCTGCATCTTAGTTTTGCAACACCAAGGTAAGTGAGTGAGTTTCTTGTCGGAACTTATGACCCTGATTGAACCATATTGCAGTGTGTGGTGAAAAGCTATAGCAACATTTGTACGTTAGGGGGGGGCGTAACGAGGTTAGATGGGGCTCAGGGCAAGAAGCAAGTTTGGCGCCCCACGTTTGAACCTGAGGTCTCACTTGTGACCTTGTCGGGACTTTTCGGCGCCCTCCGCAGTCATCCGGCGCCCCCCGCAGTGATTCGGCCTACGGGGAATTGTGCCCCTCTCGTTACACCCCTGTACGTTAGCAAACAACTTGCCCCTTTCTGACAAAAATACATTGAGCGTGCCTGCTGATTTTTCGGTCACAGACCGAATTTTTTTTAAATGACCGAAAAATATTAAGTCAGTTATTCGGTAATAATGTCCTAAAAAGTAGGCTAGTGAATGCTGTTACGGCGAGTTTTAATACTATTACGGGACAATTGACCGAAATGTCTTAGAAAAAAAAAACAGGAGCGTGCTCCAGTAGCTCAAGGAATTATGACCGAAAAAGTGATAATGCAATTATGCAACACGTAACTCCGTCAACCGGGACAGTGCAGTGTAGCACTGATTCAGTATGTGGTACCACGACGCCCTTCAACAAATGACGATACTCACTACTCGGCAGTCAGGTCTAACGCAGAAACTTCAGCAAAATACAAGCTATCTACAGCTTGGTGGAATGATTAACCCGCTGTACGCGGTCATGACAATTTTTGCTCAACGGTTGAATATTTGCAGTTCGAAATTTGAGAGGAGTACGGCGCCTATCGCCCCTCCTGGTTACGCACCTGACAACAGTGACTGATGGTCATGTGGTTTTGTCTTAATCCTTTCGTTGCAAGTGCAAACCCGTAGACAGCTCACGCCGGCCACGAAAAGACAAATTTGGCGTGGTTAGCGACAACCATCAGCACAATGCGTAGCTTATTGGCAAGAGCAGGGTCTCCAAACTACGGCCCGTGAAGAAATTTTGTCATTGATGAAAAAATATTATACTTACGAAAATTTGTTGATTTGTTACAATATAGCATACCCCGAATCAATCACATTACGTTAAGACGTCCGGCCCTCGACATGTTTTGTATTACCTTGTTTGGCCCTCGGACAAAATGTTTGAAGACGCCTGGGCAAGATCATTCCGCGTAAATCACATAACTTTTCATAGAAGAGCAGAAAAACAATACAAACCTTAACTTTTTCAATGGTATTTGTGGGGTTGGCTGAGATACATGGTTTTAAATGGGTTGTAGGCTGTTGCTCATTTGTGTTTGCTTGCCAGGATAGAAGCAGATCCATCGTCAGATCAACAGCATTGGGGGTGGCTTAAAGCTTGTTTGGGGGGTTCGTAGTAGTATGCACAAAATTGGAAATTTACTTTATCAGGGAGACTAGAGCTTGAGTTTGGAGGTAATCACTACGGATTTGATGGTGTCCCGACTGCCCCTACTTTTTTTTAACAGTGTCACACCTTTTCTTCATATTCTGGACTAGCAAGATTGGTGTTTTTTCTTCACATCAGCAGTCCAATGTCCAAATATGTGAAACAGTATTAAACACTTGATTGAAATTCTACTTACCGTATATTAGTGGCGTTAAATGTGTTTTAGAGCAAAATGTTTTCAAGCCCAGTGTGAACCTATCATGCGATTATGAGATCGTTTTTCACGATAGCCAGCAGAGCTACCTAAAACGGGAGTAATATCACAGCGAATGCCTTTCATTTATTTGGTTTATGGATTGTCAGTTCAGCAATAAATAAGTTTTCCATGTACATGTAACTGCACAAGCTTCATCAGGAAATGTGATGGTCATTTTGCTATTTATTCGGCTTCTAGCTTGGAAATTGAGTTGTAACTTCCTAGTGTAAGAAAAATCATTCTACTTCTAAGCAGTTGGGAATACGTTTCAGACATTGATTTTTTCCGATGTGCGGATATCCAAAATAGCGTCAAACACCAGCGCGCAGCATGCTTAGGGCAGTGGTCCTCAGCCCCCGGGCCACTAAATTACAAAATGTATACTGGTAGTGACACCACTCGCTTTCTGGCATGTGATTGGTCGATTCTTCCCATAGAAACATTGTTGCAAGAGTGCTCCCGGGCCACGGTAAAATTATCAAGCATTGACCGGTCCCCGGTTGCAAAAGGGTTGTGCACCACTGCCTTAGTGTAAATCTTTCAAACACTTATTGTGGATATGAGATTGTTTGGGACACCAGTAGCGTTGTCAGTTATGTGTAGCTTGTGAAAAATAGGACCAATCTTTTTGGACCTTCAAACTTTGTGAGTTATTGATAAAAGGCGATTTTAAACTGCGATGATTCCCTGAAAGATCGCATAGTTCGACCAACATAAATAGCCATTTTCTTGGCCTAGAAAAGGTAACGACTTTTGTGTGATACCCAACGATTTTCTCAGAGAAGCTGGGGTATTTAAACAAGTTAAGACTTTTTGGCGCACCCTTATTTGACTGCTCCCCCCAAAAGCCTGGTCTGGATCCGCCACTGCCCTGATTGTAGATGCGCATAATGATTGGAGCAGGTGTAGTGTGTGCCTACATCGTATCTTATCGCCGTCAAAGCTATGGCTTTGGCAATGGCAAAAGCAACAGCTAGACTTGAGACACCAGCCGATTTGCGCCCGACGTATTGTATCGATGAGAAGCTCTCAAGCGTTACCCTGTTCCCGCATGGCAGGACGCGCTAAGTATAGCCTTGAGTCGATCGTGACTTGTTCAAGCAGTGAAACCAAGGTTCGACGCTCAAATGCATGCGGTCATGCCTCAGCGTAAGCGGGGCCTTAAAACGAAATTGCATAGAAATAACAGGTGGTTTCAAAAGTACGATAAAGCGTGAATATAATCGCTTTATTTTGAACTGATTACTATTGGGCTCCAAGACTACAGGCACTCCAACACAAGTCCACACGTTTGCACGCAAGCAGACATCCAGACCGATATTCTGATAAGTCGCTATAAGCGCTTGGAGTCGCATGCCATCTGGCAGCTGCGGTAGGGCAAATCGGAACTATCATCTTAAGAGTGTACAGTTTCGACTTTGCAGTCTCATTGCAACACAGAGTTGGAAGCTTGTGCTATGACTTCTACCGCGAACGAGTAGTTACTGCGCTGCAATTACAACCAANAAAAACAGAAACACTGGNTTAACTAATGTACCTACAATGCATAGCTTGTTACCGTGTTACAATCGCACTTAAGTTAAAACCTCTCTGGTATCTAACCTACCAGTGCTGCAGCCTGCAATTCAAGTCAAACACATCACATACTATTGCAGATAATCATGTACATAAAAACAAAATTGCTCATCATACGTCCGCCTTCATGACCATAAGCCAAGTGGGGAGGAACAGTAAGTCTTCTTTTTTCACCAGGACACATATCTACAAGTCCTTCATCAAACCCTTCAATAACTTCTCCAGTTCCCAGTTGGAAACGATATGGTTTGTCTTTGTGACTGAAAAAAGCATCGTTATAAAACATACACAATTGGACAACAAGTTGTAGCATCATTTCTAAACATTAAAAAGAAATTGAACATGGTTCACCAGCCACTTCAAGATACTTCCCATTATTCCAAGGAGTATTTTAACACATCAAACACAAGTTTTTCCAATCTGATGATCCAAGTGTTAAAAAACGTGATTGGTGCATTTTAAAATGTTCAAGGCTAACTTCTTGAGAAATTTCACAGCGATGATTTACCAAATGCAAGCTACTGAACAATTTCTGCAAAATGATGTCTTTTGTCAGATATCTCACATAATTGAACTCCACCGTGGTGTGGATGTTTTCTAAGGCAGTGAAATGCAGGTTGTAAGATAGCAAGTCTCACACATTTGATAAACACTGCTACAAAATATTTTTCTACCAATATTTGGAATGAGCACATTCACCTTTTGTGAAAGAAAAATCACTAACAGATCAAATGCCAAATATCATAGAAACTCTATATCAGGGGTGGCCAACAAGTCGACCGGCCGATTGCCAAGTGCCAGTTGGTCGATTACGCCTGATTTTGCATTGATTGACAAGATAACTGAAAAGAACATTTTTCAATCAACATTCCAGAAAGTACATACAAATTTTATCCATCAATTGGTTGGTCATGTACATTCTTTGGTACCTCTTACGATGGCTGACCATAGGCTAGCATGGCAGATGCCGCGAAAATGTTGTAATATGTTTTCCTACTATTGCTTAACAATCAGGATTTAGGCGTAACAGGCCCTTTGCCTTCTATCCACACAACACTTACTAAGGCGATGGTACACTATTTGCACATGCGANACTCAACTTTGGCATTTTGTACTAGCGACTTTCTTACCGACCAGTCGATCACGAGGTAGCAAAAAATTTTCTAATCAAACCCAGTCAAAGACAAGTTGGCTGCCCCTGCTCTATATCCTTACTTTGAAAAAATATGCCAATACCACATGTGTTATTCATTTAAAGAACTACCATATAATTTGCTTTCTAAAAATTTCCTAGCTGATTTCTATTTTTGCCATGGCATATTCAGTTGAAGATGAACTTTCTTATCAGAAATTTCAAACAAGGTTTTGCAGAGATAAGAAATTTTAGCAGTGCATAAAATTAAGGTATGAGAAGTTGCAACCTTGTACAACATAAAAATTTCTTTGATTAAAATTATTGCATTGGAACAAAAATCAAACATTCTTGCTTGTAAAACACATGCCTAAGTGTGCTTGTGCCACAGAAATTTGCATATAGCACAAAGATCTTCAATGCAAGTTGGGTCAAAACACAATCAAAACTCAATCCAAATATCAAAACAAACCAATCAGTCACCCAAAAAAATGGGGAAATGATCCTCAAATGAAGAATTGTGTTGGGGGCTGTGACAAACATTAATAAGGAGCTTTTGATCACTACGTGACACTAAATTGTTTGTTTTATGCAATTCAAATATTACTCTTCGTGATTGCAGCATTGGTTTTTCCATGTTTGATGCTTTAAAATTTTGAAGTAAGCAACATTCTAATTCATGATGCAGTTGTGGGGTAATAGTTTAAGATTGTACTTTAGTGCTTTTCACTTATTTTTTCACGTGTTTGATTCAGACTTATAATGGTTACATCACAGGAGTTAGTAAAAGAATACAAAAATGTTCACAACACATCAAGAGGTAAGTGTTATTTTGTATGTATATACAGGCAATACTGAAAGAGCAAACACTGAAATAAACAAAACAGCTGAATGAAAATGTGCACCACTATACAAATGCACAAGTATTGTGTCTATTCATGGCATCAAACATCTTGTCAGTGTATGTAAATTGATGCTGATGTGCACTTAGATTTCTAGGGATGTAATGCAGAATTATTTAGGTGTTGATAGTACCCCAAGTGTTCAATATCAGACTGTGTTTATCTGTTCCCCACTTGTTCAGCATATGCTGACATGTTTTCATTTGAATTTAATTTTTGTAAAAATACACTTTACTGCAAATCAATGCGGTTAAAACATAATTGTTATGTACTTTTGGGAACAGCATTAATTTTAGTGATGATCAGCAACAAATGCCTTCAGAAGACGCTTCTGTCTCAGGTTTCCAAGAGGTTTCTAGAGTGTAACATGTTTACATCATTGATGGGCAAATCATGACCTGCATCACAACAGCCGATGTCCCTTGAAAATCTATCAAATATGGCAAAGCCTTAAAGATGGCCTAGATACAACGAATAAAATAATTTCGTGAATGGAAATATCTTTCAAAATGAGTGAACTTTTCGTAAAATTGAACATAGATTTCTTTGGTCACTTTTTCCCAAATGCAAGAAACTGTTGAAAAGTTATGTGAAACATGTGCAGAAATATTAGCTCTGCGGACTACAAAAAACACATAAATTACTTGCAGTTGCAGTACGTTTACCCATCACTGGTTCATAAAATTCATTATTATGCACATGCTTTTTCTATTACTCTATAATTCGCTATAGATTTAAATTCTTCTGCTAAAAAATTTTTAAACATAAACATATGTAACAGTCGCAAATGAAAAAAAGTTTTTGAAGTTATTCTGCCCCAGTTATCACTTAAGAACTAGCTCTACAAAGTTAAAGCTGCACATATACAGTATGATCACTAATATACAGGCTTTATAACAGCATTGCACATAACATCATGACATTGTGAAATTACTAATTTAGCATTATAATTAATTACCAGAACATTTTTTACACATATGCAGTATATTCCTCATTATCCTATTTTGGATAGAAAGCTTAGAATGGATTTACATCTAAACTATCAGTGGAAGAATATTAACCTAGTTTGAGTATTTTCTTGTAGTTTTATTTGTCATTGCAATAAACAACACCAACAAGCACTGAAGAAGGTTGAGAGCAGATGCTTGCCACAACAAATGACCTTGTTATGAGCCTTCCCATCATTGTATCCACTCCAGTGGAAAACACGGGCAGAACAGCCAGGATCAACACAAGCTCTCCCAAAAGATACATGTGACAGTGTGCCTGGTAGCCACTACAAAATGATTGATATGGGGCCTGCCTCAGTAAGCCATGTACTGACTCAATTCATCAGACACCCATAAGTGAGGATGGTAACCCATGGTGCCAAGCTCACAAGATTTGAACCTACTTTTGGTCGAATGTTTTTCTCTCAACATGAACAGCATGGGAGCAGTAGACCTGCCAGCATAGCTTGCAAGATGCGTTTCCATTCACTTAAGCTCTTTTTATGTCAAAACTATTTAGTAATTGAAAAATAATGAAACTAAGTTAAATAATCTATGGAAATCATGATGGCTATGGGCAAAGCAAATAAATAACTATATGATGACTATAAAATACAAAATATAATTAAAATGAAAGTAAGCTAAGGAGGTAGTGTCTATTTTGCCAGCAGCGGCAAACCTAGATGAGTGGTTAGTGTTGATACAAGCTGCGCAAATGGTCATCAGTTTGGCTCTCAACATTATTGCTGGCCTTCCTAATGGAAATGACACTTTTGATGGGAGCACTTTTTATCTACTTTTTAAAAATGTTTTGGGTTTAGGTTCAAGGTTTTCGGTAATGTGACAAACACCATATGCTAATCCAAGCATACTGTATCTTCCTTGTCCCAAGACCAATTCAAACAATCAGGTGAACTCGCCTGATGGCAAAATAGCTCCAGCAGTGCTTTTGCCTTTGATGGCAAAATAGGCAAGCTGCCAACTAAGAATACCATTACTTGCTATTACTGAACATCAAGTCTGAAAACCATTTTACCAATGATGAATCTAACAAATCAAACATCATCAAAGGATTAGTATGCTTCCACATAATTTTTATTTGTCACAAACAAGGCCTAGATGTCAAGTCATGTTTGCGCTGTAAGTACTCAGCAATAAAACACATTTCAATCGACAAAGCTTGAAACAAACAGCACAGGTTGGGCGAAAGATGGCTAAAGTAGTCACTTAATCAAGCCCAGCCTACATTCAATGACTGTCAAGTTTCAATACTACAGGTGAAGCACAATACGTGAGTTCAAAATGAAACAAAAACAAAAGTGTGCTCAGTTTAAGGTCAACTCTCAAAAACATCTTAAAAATCATGTGCTGTATAATCACACATAAGATAAGAGTCAATACCCAGCAAGCAGTCGCAATTTTACTTGATTTGAAAACGTATGTAATGGTGACCTTTTGATATTATTGGAAATACAACCCCATGCAACAGGTCCTACATATTGCTGCATTTTTTTACCATATAATCAGTTATAACACGTTTATGGTGTTACAAACACATATAGGCCTAACAAGCCTTTCCATAAATCAAAAATAGCTTCATTAACTTAAACTTCATGTTTGACTCACACATCCATTTTGAGTAGTTCTGCATTCACGTTTGCCTAAAGGTCTGCAGTTGTTTCGGGTGACAAAGAATTGTGCTACTGTATCAGCAAACATTCTTTCAAATGTGGAAACTCATGGCAAGTCACTAACATACACAGTAGAATTAGGGTGCCTAAAGTTTCACCTCGGCTACTTAATAAAAAAAGAAGACAATACTTCATAGACTTCATTTACTTTTTGATACCTTTTGACAAGTACCACGCAGAAAACTTTTTGCAAAGACAGTACCTTCTGTCAAATTCTTCGCCAGTTTCTAGTTTAGTGCCAACGAAGTGCACAAACATCTGGTCGCCATACTTGCTAGATCGCTCGCAGTTCTCCGGCTTGTGCAGAACTTCAATCTTAAAACTTCGTGTAGCGATTGCAATCGGAGTCAAGGAAAGCAAAAGTAACAGTATCATCATGTAAAGGCATAAAAACAAACACGCTCAATGAACCCCCAGCGCATGCACCACAAGAAACCGGAGCGCGACAGCAATGAATGAATTTGGCGAAGATTTCACGCATGGGTTATCTTACTCTTCTCAATGGTAACTTTCTCCCGTTAAACACCGAAGTTAGTACAAAGACTTTATAGTAACTTTGCCTTTGATTAACGTCTTTATAGTACGTTTGGTTAACGCCGGTGTCAAGTGAAATTTCTGACCTCTGCGAAATTTCTGACTTGTTATTGTTTGTCAGTTATTTTGCTTCTCAGAGTAAAGGAATAAAGTTTGGCGATTACCTTTTTGAAGTGTGTTGTGTTGTATAAATTAAAACTTTTTGGTGAGATGTCAGATACCCACAACAAGTTACAGTACAGGAATAACTATAGCCACTGAAAAATATTGGACTTAGTCTTAGACCTCAATTAGTTTTCTTTTTGTAACCCTCACCCGACACACTTACCTAAACACCAAACCCTAAGTACTAATCATCAGTTTTCTCAGCATATTTGATATATATAATATTACTCTTAGGGGCCGTCCATAAATGACGTCACACTATTTTGGGCAAAAATCTACCCCCTTGTGAAGCGTGTGCGACCCGGTTGTATTCGCACACCTTCAGTGTGGGATTCATCCTCGAACCTCGGGAAGGATTGATTGTGACGTCATTGATGTTAACTCCGCGCCAGACGAATCGGCCAAAGATAGCTCTTACTTCTATGTGCATGGAAGTCACTTATAATTGTCGCTTGCTTGGTCTTTCCCTTCTGCTTGCTTTGGCCGACTTTGCTCACATGTAGCGGTCGCGTTAACGTGACTGCTACATCACTTTCCTTTCTCGAAGTCTTTGGATTGCCCACTCTCTTCTCTTTGAACTATCTTGCCAATTGATATCAAGAGTCAAGCCAGGTCCGATGACGTACGTGTCATGCTTGATTGGGCTTCGGTACGTTGAGCCTTTGTCTTCTGTATCTCTTCTTTTTGTTGCTTTTTCCATGCGACGCACGTTTTCCATCCCAGCTCCTCAAGGAGGTGTTCTTTATCGGGCGCCATTGGAGCGTGTTCGACCCGGTTGTGTTCACACACCTTCAGTGGGATTGATCCTCGAACCTCAGGAAGGATGGATTGTGACGTCATTGATGTTAACTCCGCACCAGACCAATCGGCCAAAGAGAGCTTTTACTTCCATGTTCATGGAAGTCACTTGTAATTGTCGCTTGCTTGGTCTTTCCCTTCTGCTTGCTTTGGCCAACTTTGCTCACATGTAGCAGTCACGTTAGTGTGACTGCTACACTTGTCACATTTCGTCACAATTATTTAACCCCCCTTGAAATATAACGTCACAATTTGCACACACACACACCTTACAGTCGCAATTACAAATTTCCATCTATTTTGTGTCTGCTTAGACAAAAATTTCATCTGTTTTATAGATTTGATTTGTGCACGTTGTGACAAGACCAACATTC
>JGI24158J21664_10009798_pt1 | contig 12789 bp, 10 predicted proteins | sample Ectturendosymbi3_FD_21664 | JGI IMG/M metagenome (IMG submission 21664) | reverse complement strand
CAAAAGACTCGGATTGTAGCCTAGTTTCCAGTAAAAACTTCAGCGAAATACTACCACCTAACGGTTGGCGCCCAGGGCCAGGCAAAGTGGGCCAAAAAGTCTTCCACTTATGACGTCACTCACAAAAAAACTGCAAAATCGCCGAAACCAGGCGGCTCTAAAAGTATTAATGACTAATGACAAAGGAGACACACTTAAAATAGTTGAAGAACTTTTGTTCTAGACTCAAAACAAGGTAATTAGCAATTGCTTGAGCTATCATTGTAATCAAATACATGTATAATACAGCTGAAATGCCAAACAATTTTTGCAGAGCAGTACTATTGAGAAATTTACTGTATCTGTTTCACAGTAAGATCATAAAAAATGCTATCATGGGGTAAAAAATCTTGTCTGGGTTCAAAAGTACCTAGTTTTTTTATTGGTACATGTATGCAGAGACATGCCATACCAAAGCAGTTGCCAACTTTGACATGTTTATGCTAAGTACTTCTAAAACAGCATAGACGTTCATAAAATTTGTTTGAAACTTTTGGTCCTATCTAATATCAACAACAAATTTCAAATAAATCTGCTAACCTTATTTGAGGACTGGGTTGGAACAAACATGTTAACAATTTCTCAATGAATGCCTCTGTAACACCAATTCATTTGAAACTTTTTTTCTTTTCAATAATTTTTAAGCAGGGTAGTCACTCTTTACCCCAATATTGAGAAAAATTTTTTACAACCCTTGACTATAAGTTTGTCAGCTCAAGACTGTTTTGCCATTGTAATTAATTTTGTTACAAAAAGGGGAGGTTGCTTAGTGTTCCACACAAAATTCAAGATTGCTTATTGCTCCATTTCAACCAACTGACAAGATGCAGTCGATTTCACACTCTTATTGTTGAAGAAACTAGTGTTTGTGTCTGCCATGCTATTATCATTTATTCATGAACTTGGAATAAGCAATAACATGTGCACAGTAATAACTCATTGGTACAGTGAGTATCTCTCAATCAACAGACTGAGTGATAGAACAGGAACCTCAAGTGAAAATGACCCAGCAAGAAAAAAATCGCCAAATATTGTCAATAATGGAATCTTTTCATGTGCAGCAACTGTTAATCAACATTTCAAACTACATACCTCTGGTGTACAGAAATCTGATACAGTCCCATATATGAGATTGATCCTGTTGAAAAAGTCCACAACATGCACAGCAACCCAGTCGTTAAGGTCCTCACCCTCAGGAAGCACAACAATTGTTTTCAAGTCCAAACCTTCATTGAAACAAAACACATGTGCAAGATTTGGTGAGCATGCTTTGATTTTTAATCATCAAGTGCTTACCAAGAAAGCATGCCCTCCATCTGTTTATATTTTGACTGTTGTAACTGTGATGTCACTTAGTCAATGCGAATAGCAGGTCGCTGCTGAGGTAGACAGGATAACCACTAATATTAACTGCTTGCAAGGGTTACAGAAATTTCAGATACATGTAGTTGCAGTTAGCATATCTTCTAATTAGTTTACTTTTTGACAAGCACATTTTCTAATTAATTTACAGTATATTTGAACTGCAGGATAAAAAGTGCTTTTAGAAGCTCTTGAAATCCCTTGGTCGTGAAATTTTGAAATTCTGCAGTGCTTAGCTAACCAATGGCCATAAATGAATGTAAATTCCAGGTTGTTCTGGCGGTGTGCATTGTATGTTACCTTTAACGTGCACACTGTGTGCTGGTTTGTTTTAGTCATAATGTCTGAAGAAGTAGGCTGGTGAATACTGTTGTGAAAAGTTTTAATACTATTATGAGACAAATGACCGAAATGTTGATTTTTTTGGGCAGAAAAGAAAAACATTCTGTGTGTGATGGAATAATCATTTGTATCAGTTGTGCAAAGTCAGGGTTGATAAAAATCATGAGTTTTTTAATTTAAATCAGATTTTTTTTATTTAAATCAGATTTTCTTTATTTAAATCAGATTTTCTTTATTTTTATGATTTTTTTGATTTAATGTGTAGAAGGTGGCCACCTAACAAGTAGTAATTTTTTATTTTCAACAGTTTGTTTTAATATATAACTTTTTCGTCCTTTGTTTCTTCTAGTACAGCAACTAGAATTCAGCTGAACGTTCATTCAAACTTTACTTTTACATTACGCTTAAAGCAAATCTGTTCATAGCACCAGTGTACAAAACGAAATAATTTGTTATGACAATACTCAAAACATCAGTTCGTCAACTTCATTAACACTTTTGGCATGTTAAGAAGCTTGTTCAAAAATACAAACTTGCCAGTCTTTTTGGTGCGAAGCCAATTGTTAAACTTGATTATTGTAGTGCAGCTTGCACTAGTTCAGCTTCTGCAAAAGCATAACTTACATCCATAAAATGGTAAAAACCTATAACATATGTGTTCTTATGAATTTGATTCGAAACTATGTTCTAAAACTACTATTTCTACAGTCAACAGCCTTCATATTTGCCGGAATTTAGATGTAACTTTTACTTCATGCCATGACCATAGCTATGGGGGCATTCAGGGGCAGTGTCCCTAAACTTTTCGTGCTCCCCAAATTCTGTTGTGCCCAGAAAAGCTTGTTTTAAACATACACTGTAATAAAAACAAATCTTGCCCCCCTAACAGTTTATTTTTCCCTCCAAACCTCGAAACCTGGCTACAGGCCTGCTTTATGCTAGCCTATACTTTAAAACTAGTTGTGACTTCTGAGTCTGCAAACGTTAGTGATTTCAGTCCACACATCATTTTTGCAGTTAGTTGCCATAGAATCTGTGACCTCACAGTTGCTGTGATTGATAAAATTTTAATTGCTTTTGTAACTTGTGTTGTCATAAGAAGTCTCTGCCTACTTTGGTAATAAGTGAAATCAATGAGAATACCAATTTAATGTGTCATACAAATCGTAGAAAGCTTCAGAACTGCATAATTTTGTAATTTCCTCACTGATTTAAATGAAATAATTTAAATCCATCAACCCTTACCATAAAGAGCTGAACTTTCAGTCTTTATGCTTATGCAATATCCCTTAATACAAATAAGTTCATAACACCAGTACTGGTGTACAAAATGAAATATTTATTCAAAGTCCAATACTGAAACTGCCAGTTTAGCAATACCATTGATGCTCATGGCATACATGCATAAAATGTTAAAAACCTATGATAATAATATATGTTTCATGAAATAAAAATATGTTCTATAACTATCTTTACAGTCAACAGCCTTCATATTTGATGAAATTTAATGCAACTTTCACTTTATGCCAGTCTGCACTTTCAAACTTGTGGCATTCTAACAGTTACGACTTCTGAATCTGCAAGGGTCAGTGATTTCAGTCCACATGTCATTTTTGCAGTTAAATGACATAGAATCTGTGACCTCACAGTTACTATGATTGATAAAACTTCCAAGTAGTTTTAACTTCTGTCATTATGAAAACTCTTTGTCTTCTATACTAATACTGTATAGGCCTAAACCTATTAAGAATGCTAATTAACACTTTCGCGTCTGGCCAAAATCAGGAATTCACATGCCAAAACAACAGGATCGCACGTGGCTTGGTGCAGGAATTTCCCTGGTCCGGTCAGCGCTACAGACCCGGTAAAAGGCTCAAAAGACGCGGCAAGTCTTCTAGTCTGCACTGGAAAAAATTTTTTTGCTTGGGGAGTACAGGTTTTTCTGTGAGTGACGTTATAAGTGGAGGACTTTTAGACCATCTATGTATTCTATGCCCTACCTTTTTTTGAAGAACTTCCAAAATCAAGATTTATGAGCTAAAATTTTTCAAATTGCAGCAACTTTAATATTTTGCCATGATTTTTAATTAATCTGATTAATGATGATGCTATTGTTTCGGCTGCGACAGCTGATGTGTGCTTCAGGGTGTATCTTGTCTGCTTATTTATGAAAACGAACCTGCTAGCGTTGCTGCAAGATAACAGTCTTGACTTGGTTTATTGTGCTTTCTTACATGCAAGTTGTCTGGATGCGTGAGGAATGTAATAGGGTTTTGTTTTGGCCGATACACCGTCATCACTGATATGCAAATATTGGCCCAATATCTCTACTTCACAACTTTGAGACCCGGGTACGATATATTTGTACTTTGAAAGCGGCCTACAACCAGCAGTTGTCAGTTGCTTTACCAATGCCATATCTACTCTGCCAATTGCGCTAGAGAGCTGTTCAAGGGCTCAGACGGATCGGCCAGTCTTCTAGTCTGCACTAAAAAAAAAATTTTTTGGTTGGGGGCTGTGGATTTTTTGTGAGTGACGTCATAAGTAAAGTAGTTTTTGGGCCATTTTGGCTCATGTTATATGGCCTAGGGCCCAACCGCTAGGCCAAAGTATTTCGCTAAAGTCTTCATTGGAAACTAGGCTCGAGTCTGGGTCTTTTGAGCCTTTGATCAACTTTCTAACGTTTCTGGCTCAAAAGTTATTATCTCAAATAAACAATCTAATTAATTATCTAATTAGACAAATTTTTTTATTACTTTAGATCATAACTTTTAAACCTGAAACCCCAGCAGGTCATCCAAAGTATCAAAAGACTCGGATTGTAGCCTAGTTTTCAATAAAAACTTCAGCGAAATACTACTATCTAGCGGTTTAGGCCTAGGGCCAGGTGAAGTTGGCCAAGGTGGCCTAAAAGTCCTCCACTTATGACGTCACTAACAAAAAACCCGCACCCCTCAAGCAAAAAATTAGTTTTTTTAAGTGCAAACTACAAGACTTGCTGCGTCTTTTGACACTTCGACCAGGTCCGTAACCCGAAGAGGAGCGGAGATATTCCAGCACAAAGCCACGTGCGATCCAGCTGTTTTTTGTGAACCGCTTGAATTAACCCAGACTTCAAAGTGTTAACCTTACTTTGTGTGAAACAGTTTAATGTGTGCACTAATGAAATCAACTCAACTCTGTTGCTAAATGTTTAGTCATGTTGTTTAGATTATTTGCTGCAATAATCCTTTTTTTCACAGTCATTCAGAAATGGTCTATCAAAGGAAATCCTTTCTCAACAAAGCACCAGACAGTACGATCTTACAGAGTATCTATTTAGCTACTGGGTAGGCATCATCACCTCTGCAAAGTGCATGGAGTATATAATAAAATGAAATTATTGAGAAATTCTAAATAAGGTTGACCATGACAATCATGTATTTAACACATTATGTATAGCAGACGTGTGGCCTAGTGGTTAGAGCGCTCACTTCATGTCTGGTAGGTCATTGTTCGTGTGGTTCGAATCTCGGCCGGGTCGTGCCAAGACCTTAAAAATTAGAACTTGCTTCAGTCTGGCCAAGCGCTCGGCATAATGACTGTAGCAGGGAAATTCTCCAATGCGGATGCAATTTTCGTCGGAGTCCAGTCGTGTTGCCTACTGCCTTCTCATCGGAATAACCTCGTCGAAGACCAAGTGTGTGCGGTTGAGAAATGGGTGATCTCTTCAACACCCTAAGCAAATCTCTGGCCGGGCGATCGTCGATGCCACTGGAAGGACAATTCTTGTGTTGTGCATTGTCTGCACTTGCAATTGTGTTGTATAAGAACTTTCCACAAAATGTTCTTGTGTCTTCGTCGTTCTGATCGCCGCGAAAGCGATGGCATGAGCCATGTATTTATGTATACCAGTGTTTCCAACCAGGGTTCCGCAAAAGGCTGCCAAGGGTTCTGCCGAAATGGAATGAAATTGCCTGGGACGAAATTCGCAACCACAGTTCAATGCAGTTGTAGCAATGCCACTGTTTCACAGTTGCATAGGGTTCCATGTGCAATGCAAACATTTGCAGAAGGTTCCGCTGCAGCAAAAACGTTGAAAAACACTGATGTAAAGGTTAGAAACAAGGAAAATGCCAAACTAAGGCTTAAAAGTCATGCATACGATGAACTATGTCAATCATGCTTTCAAACACTATTGTAGGAAAAAGGCGGTTTATTAAAAATGCAACAGAAAATGACAAGGAACAAAACCAACCACAAATGCACTTGGCAGACTTAAAGGATTATGGCAGGTTAGAAAGCAAAATTTTACCTGAACGGAGACTTGCTTGTGCCTTCTTATGTAATTCGAACTTTACAGTTCCAGGCTCAAACTTCTTCTTAGGACGAAAAGTTCTTTCTTTTGCAAACACAGCTTTAAGATTCAAGGCACTTTTGGACATTTTTAGAGTTCAACTTGTTCTCAGTAACATAACAAGAGGTGCACTAAACAACATATGAAACATGTAAAGCAGCCCCAATTGAGACTACTGACAAGTACTTAATTCAATCTTTCAAAATGCTTCTCAAATCACATTAGGCTATATTAAATATATCAAATATATCTACAATATTAACTAGGAAGTAATTTGAATTAAATAACAACAGTTGAGCTTTAAATAACAACAATTAAATAACAACATATCTTTCAAAAACAATTGATGTTCGGATAGCATCTTGAAAATTAAAGATTCATTTCAAACAGAGTTGTCTTTGTCATTCATATTTACTAAAAACTACTGAAAATGACTCTGTGAATTAGCAGAAATTCTACATTATCAGGCACCTCACGTGAACAGTGGGGATAAAAGCAAGGCTGTGGGGTCAGAAGTCCCAACATCTGATTCCAGCCAATTTCAATTCTCCGACTCCAGACCAACTCCAACCTTCAGACGTATTAGTTACTTAAAGTGATAATTATTTTCAGACAAGTTCATGAACCCTACTTGCACTTTCCAAGAATACATAATCTTATTTTAAAAGTATGTACATGCATGTTCAATCATTCATCTCTCACTTTTGTGAAATATGGTCAAGTTGTGGTTAGCCTTTTAATTTTAGAGAACAAAAATACAATCCAAAATAGTCACAATTCAAATTATTAGAAAACACTAATAATTGATTCAAGCAGATACCTTGTAATTGATATCAATAAACATGCAAAATAGAAAAATGTATGCATCCTACTAGTGAACCTGTGTACATATTGCTCAACGCAGTTGAAAATTCATACCATCTCAAATGACTTAATATTGACACAATTTTTTACGGTCAAACATTGCGAAGCTTCAGCTGAGCGCATTTGTATCTCATCTTTTTCCTCAGATGGCCAAATGAACATGTTACAAGTCACCTCTTATACAGGTCAAAGTTCATGAACAACTAAGAAAGAAAGTAAAACTAATTAGTTTGATTTTTAGCTTAACCAGTTAGGAGCATTCACTTTGTTCTTCGTTATCTAAACACTTCATACTACCCTGCCTTCAGTAAGGTACAATAAACTTGCAAGGTTTAAGAATCAGTCAACATGGACTTTTTAATACAAAAAAAGTTGCAATGGAACAGCAGAACTTGACATGAATTACTGTTACAAAAACTGCTATCGTTCAACTTCAAGTGACTGCAATTGGAATTGTAGGACAAATGAACTGAAACTTATTAGCACTTTTTAACATTTTAAGGAATACTTGTTCGTTTCAAGAAATTCATTTACACTGTACATTTACAAAATGCTGTGTGATAAAGAGCATGGCAACCTGGCAAAATCCAAGTGTTGTTCAAAACCCTCTAATGAAATAGAAAGTCTCCTAGTCAATGAAAATTTCAATCAGTGATAATCTTTCTGTTACCGTTTGGTAATTGGTATATGATGCGCTCGTATTGTATCTAAAGACTGCTCCACTTGGTTGTGTGACTGACAGTGTTACAGTAGATGTATTTTGCATTTTTGGTAAGATTTTACTTTTCGAAGTTTCTCATCACTTTTACAGTAACTTTAACCTTGTAATGCTCAAAGTGTGTAGTAATTATTTAGCCCTTGCAATCTTGTAGATTTTGCGTTTAGTGTTTCCGTCGGACTGAGTGAATCTTGTTCTCAAGTGTTCCTGCTCTTTCGTTCATATGTGAACTTAATGATGGTTTTGAGCATGTGGTTAACTCATTGTGATCATCAACTTAATGCAGTCATGACTTTAATATTTTGTTCATATATTTGGAGCACAAGATCAAGAGAATTGTAGCCTTGTAGTTGAATTGGAAAGTTAATTTCAAATTGTTTAACCCAGAAATGGGTCAGAATGGAAGCATGTATCTACAATAGTGTTTGATACAGTATATGGTTCTAAGTTTTATTAAGAAATAAACACAAGTTGTAACAGGCAATTTTAAGTTTATGGCAGAAATTGCTGTTTTAGGGTAAAAACTTGCTTCTTTGGCTAAACCACATTTTTTCAGCAAAAATATACTGTCTTCCAAACAATTTGAGACACCTATGAATATGGAAATTAATATAGTTGAAACATTTTAAGATTTTGGCCGTAGCGTTTTAAAAAAACAGCCATTTTGGCCATTTTTTATCAGTATTTTGGCCACAAGCTACAAAAAAATCTGGCAACCCTGGCAGAAAACGAGATTGCAGTGTCTACCTAGCGCGATGCCGAAACCAGTAGGGGAGAACGGGGTATGTTGAACCATTTTTTACATTTTCTTCCATTGCTCTTTTGCTGTAGGCACTAGAAACCTGAAATTGGGGTGTTTGCCAGTTAAATCCATGTAACACATTTACACATAGGTTGTTTGACATAGCCTTTTATATTCTTAGCATAAATTGAAAACGAAAAACATCATTTTTGCGGTTCCAGGTATAGGGGAAAGTTGAACCAAAATAAAGATCTGCCACAAAAACGAACTGATGCAGAATGACATGTCAGAATATTTACACTTGCGTGAACGTATTCAAAAATATTTAAATCCGTTGTAAACACATCTAACCATTGATGCATGAGGAAATGGTGGAGTAGGCCTACTTTCACTTGACTTAATTTAACTGATTTTTGAAGTCTAATGAAAATACATGTTACTTTTGTCTTTTCGTCGTTGCAGTGACTTCTGGAAATGGGAGTATCTTTACAATGTCACGTTTTGAAAAAGAGCACTCGTGTTGCAGTTGACTGCATCGCCTTGAACTACTGAGGCAAGCACAAGTGAAAGATGGCAATTTGGGGCATTAACTAACAGGAAAGCAACCAGCAGCAATAGAGCTCCTTCACTGAGTTGACTCTACTACTACCAGGTTGCATTATCATTATATAGGGATAAGAGAATTACGACAATTTGTTTGTGGTGACTATCACAGTGACTTGTAACTTTTGCGCACCATCTAGCGGTGACCATTTATTTACATGTGGCGCCATCTTCCTGCCGCCACACTCGTCACTAAACTTGAAAGTGACGGCTGATCTTCATTTTTAGGGTCATTTCTTCCTCTTTTCAAAAATTTCCTTCGCATTCTCCAATTATGTCATCATAGGCTACTCCCAATGGGTGTAACATATGAAAGAATTATTTTGCCAGTGAAGCTCACAGCAGGGGTAGATAAAGCCAGGGGGGAGGATTTGTGTAATATTTGGTTAGTCAAGTCTCATTACTCTGTCACTATAGTGACGGAGATGAAGTACAGCCTACATCACAACACTACTGCAACAAAACAATGGATGGCAAAATGGCCTTGAATTGTGAATGCTGTTTTCTAAATCGTACAAAATCATGGTGAATAAAGTTACTTTCTTAGGTTTTGGAGGGAGCGATCGCCCCAATTGCCTTTTTTGATAGAAACCTTTTTGACAGTTCCTTCACATGTTTTGCCAAATCATTTTCTATTCCATCACTAAACATTTTGAGTTCATCACTGAGAGCATCATAACCATAAAGATGTTTCGCTACTGAGGCCTTTCGGTCAATGAATAGTTTTAAAAATATGACGATTAATTTCATATTGGCTTGCAGCTTTTCACAATAAAGTGCTTTTGGCTACAGCGTCTGAAGCGGCTGTCATAAAATCTTCCAAAACAGAAGCACGATTTGTTGTTGTTTTATTGTCATTAAAGGACTTTTTATAGTTGTGATGATTAAAAACACCTGTAGCTAAATTAAATAAACAACTAACGACTTGGATCAAGTGGGGTAAGTTGAACCATGGTTCAACTTGCACGACTTGAATGGTTCAACTTACCCCGAAGGAGAATTTCAGTTTGGATGTTAGTTTATGTCAGAGCCTTAACGTCTAGCTGTACCAACACAAGGTGATGAACTCTGATGGACCTACGCCTTGAAGAAATAATGACATTAAAGAAATATACCTTTCCCACTGTGAATTATGCAACAGCAAAGTACATTTCCAGTTTTTTACTTTGAGCTCACAAAAACACTTCCAACCTGGCAGCTTTCTGCACCGAATAATTTTGGATCTGAGTCATAAACCAAAATGCATTCCTAACAGGCTGCAAACAATAGATGTTTGCGCATCGGTCTCGGACCTCTTCATTCAGCCAAAGCAAGGGGTGGTTCAACTTACCCACCGGTTCAACATACCCCGTTCTCCCGTAATGCCATCAGGAGCTATGAAAAGCGCAAAGCTTCTAAGAAAAACCGCAAGGATCTGGCAGTGTTAGCTAAAATGCCGCTAGTGCAGGGCTTTTCTAGCAAAACTTTCAAGCAGCAATGGTAAAGCAGTGACGTTAACCAGAGCACCTGGAAATTAAGGTGAAAATCAAGACATTAGCTCGGAAGCAAGTTTCACACTTAGTCTGGTTGGCCATATTGACATGTTCTTTTTCCGGTGTTTTTGTTTGTAAGCTCTGGTTTCTGCTTGTTGTTTGGGTGAATGTTGTTTCTTGCCGAGTCACTCTCTAGTCTGTGAAGTATTTGTTCTTAGTAAAATAACACCCTAGTATTCATATCACAAATTCTCTTCTCGCACCTAACTGTATGTAAATTTGAGTAAGCACATTCTCAACTACTGGAAAAAACAAACAAGAACCTTGCCAATCAGCGAAAACATAACTTTTACTAACGATGACGTCATGAATTACGTCATAGGGGACCTCCACTAAAAATTGCCTGGGCCCCCTACCCCTTAATCTGGCTCTGGGTGGGCTTAGCCCCCAAACAGAGCTCCACGCCCACCGAACTGCGATATGAAACACCATTAATAAGGAGAGTTTTTGTCAAATTTTAGAATGTCAAGCCACCTTGCACCAGTGCAAAACACCCGTATTTAAGATCTTCTGATGAGGATTCTGCATTGAAGAATAAGCCTAAAGGACTTTTGAGGAAGATTTTCCGGGAAAAGATCAGCTGTTTGTTGCAAAAACACAGAATTAAAATTCTTGATATGAGAAAAAGACGACAAATCTCGGAATAATTTTTTTCAGTGGCTGTAGTGCCATGATTATATTCGGCAAATAACGATAGCACCGTTTGTTTCAAAGCAGCATTCCCCACTTCTGAACACATAGTGCATAGGCCTACATATTTCTGAAAAATGGTTCGGCTGCTTAATAAACCCTTACTCAAAATTTGTCACAAATCATTTGCAAGTCATCCATTCTTGACAGTCATGTGCCACTTTAAAGTTTTGCTACTCCAAAGTAATGCAAAACAAGAAACCTACATGAAATATACACTAACAAGTGAACTGTCCAAACTTTCTAAAAATAATCGGGGCATATTGAAAAGTTAGTCCCACAAAAAACTTCAAAAACTTAATTTTTCATCCAGCAAATTTTGTAGTTTTGTATGACAGGCAATAGGCCACATCCACATTTTCCAACATACTGCATTGGAAACCGAAAGCTTGTACAACCATGACAAATACCAAAGCAAAACTAATTTATTTTTCTGCAGCATCCAAAAGTCGTAATGTCACATAACCAACCTTTTTCCTTTTCTGCAACACCAGAAATTCCTGAAAATTTCGATATTACCCACAGGCATATTCACAATATTTCATAAGATAAATATGCTTGCTTTGAAAACCAAAGCTAGTTTCACTCAGAAGTGTGACTTGCACTAATTTCATTTAACCAAATATTAAAAAGACAAAATGAACCTTTCTCTCTTCACCAAAGCGCTTCTACTGACAACATGTCTACAGATTTTCACCTAGATCCTACACTCATTAGCAGGAATAGCGGGGCGGAAACAACTTTTTTACGTTTTGCTGAAAGAGTTTACAGCTGTTTTAAAATGGCTATGTTGTTTGGATGCGTTACCACAACTTTTTTGTTAGCACTATACATCAGTGGTGTACCGATATGGAAATTTTACAATGAGATTGGATCCGATATTTTTTCATAAATTCAATATCCAATCCATATCCCAAAACTTTAAATTATTGACTGCTATATCCAATCCAAATCCGAAACCGCCCACTCAGTTACACATTAGCCAAAATATTTGGTAATATCTACTATTTTGCCTCATGAGGCAAAAGTGACTATTTGCCTTTAGTCAGACAGAATTCGTTGAAGTGTTCACGTGACAAGTATGATACGCACAAAAAGACAAGGGTTAAGGTTTAGAGTTAGGATTTAGATTTAGGTTAGTCTTCAGTTCACCCAAACAAACAAGAAGCCACTAATATAGCTTGCCGGAAGTAGCACTGAAACCATGACAACACTCATCCATCGGACTAAGCCGTTACAGATGTCGTTGTCAAGTGAGAAAGTTATGCGTTTTGAACCTGTCAAGATCGTATCAAACAATTGTGTTTTTCTAAAGCTAAAAGAACTCCAGCAATGCTGTTGCCTCACGAGGCAAAACAGACACTGCCAACACACTTTGTCTTGAATGCCATGGCTACAACTGGGTACAACCACAATCAATTTATAAGAGATCTTTTGAATAAGTTTCAGAAATATTGTAAGCTTATTATAATGTAGATTTTAGCTAAAGCTACTTGTCTGAAAGGCCGCTGGGGCATCCAGGATGAATAAATGTGGAGTGTGTCAGGACACTGTCTTCGAA
>JGI24158J21664_10009796_pt1 | contig 12790 bp, 6 predicted proteins | sample Ectturendosymbi3_FD_21664 | JGI IMG/M metagenome (IMG submission 21664) | reverse complement strand
ACAGAGGTGTCCTGGGAAAGTTCCCGCGGTCACAACATCGGCCTTCCCTCATAACGCCACCAAGACTCAAGGTTCCTGCCCACAGCGATCCGGTGAAGCGTTGGAACTTTCGCAAGGCTAATTGTAAGCACTTTTGCTTTCTCACAGGTGGGTCCGTCGAGAGATTGCCACCTTCTGACCCACCAGATATTGAGAGGGCACACCAGGATTTTTGCGAGAGCCTGCTATCTGCGGCTAAACAATGCATCCCATGTGGCCGTCGGAAGAACTATGTGTCATGCTGGGACAAAGAGTGCGAGACCCTCTATCGCTCCTTCACCCGAGCACCAGTGGGGACTGACTCTGACAGAGCCGCTTCGTCCCTATTATCTCNGCTACAAAAGAAGAAGCGGNAGCGATGGAAGGAAGCTGTTAATTCCATCAACTTCTCGCATTCTAGCCGCAAGGCGTGGAGAACCATCAACAAACTAACTGGCAGGTCTGGACGCTCCTCTCGCCTGTGCCACGTCTCGACAAATTCCATCGCCCCGCAACTCGTGAAGAACGGGGCACACAGGACCGGCGAACGCGTTTCCACCAGGTTCTTCAACAAGCAGCTGTCCGACCTATGGAAGATTCCATCACCTGAGGGTCACAGTATCTCTGAACCGTTTGTGCCGGAGGAGCTTGCTGCTGCCCTCAGACGCATGAAGCCAGGAAAATCTCCGGGATTGGATTCCATCTTCCCGGAGTTTATACTCCACGCCGGGTCGGCTCTCAAATCTTGGTTTTGCGACTTTCTTACTTCCTGCATGCGCTCTCAAAATTCCAAAGATCTGGAGAAGAGCACTAATAGTTGCGATCCCTAAGCCACAAAAGCCACTGGGGGACTCAAAGAGCTGTCGTCCATATCTTTGCTGTGTGTCCCCTTTAAAATCCTCGACTCATCTACGCTCGTGTCGAACCAACCATCGACCCACTGCTCCCACAGGAGCAGGCGGGCTTTCGACACGGGAGGTCGNCCGTAGACCAGGTCACCCTGCTGATACAGGACATNAAGAATAGCTTTTCATCTAAAAAGAAGGCTGGAGCTGTGTTTGTCGACCTCACAGCAGCCTACGACACTGTAGGGCACCGCGGCCTCACCTGCAAGNTGCTGCAATTGCTACCTGATAGACACATGGTCCACATGATCATGGAGATGGTTGGCAATCGCAGCTTTACCCTNACCACCGGAAACTGCAATANGAACAGNTTACGACGCCTCAAGAATGGTGTCCCACAGGNATCTGTCCTGGCGGCGTGGCCCCCCTTCTCTTCAACATCTATATCTCTGACCTACCAACCACCGTCTCCAGAAAGTATGCATATGCTGACGACCTAGCAATCATGCATGCTGATGGAGATTAACAGGCAGTGGAAGGGGCCCTGAGAATAGACATGGCAACACTAGGTGAATACCTCCAGACTTGGAAGCTGAAGCTCAGGGCTTCAAAAACGGTGTCGGCAGTCTTCCATCTCAACAACAAGGAAGTCAAACGTGAGCTTAAAGTCAGCTTCAACAATGAAACCCTGCCCTTCCGCTCCGAGCCCAAATACCTCGTGGTAACGTTGGACATGTCGCTCACGTATCGCCAACACCTTGAGCCATTTCGCAAGAAACTATCATCACGCATCGCACTCTTGAGGCGGCTTGCTGGCTCTGGGTGGAGTTCTGGAGCAATAACGTTGCGAACAGCCACCCTAGCCCTGGTACATTAAACCGCAGAGTACTGTGCTCCTGTTTGGTGCCGCAGTGCTCATAGTCGACGCCTTGCGAATTGTGACTGGATGCTACACCAGCGGACAACCTTCCAATCCTCGCAGGCATCCAACCTGCTGAGCTTCGTCGCAGTGGAGCCACACTGTCTCTAGGACGCCGTGCCATGGAGCCTGGACATCTGCTCCACTCAGCGCTCACCCGTCCATCGAGTACAGATGCACGGCGCCTCAAATCGAGACACCCATCTGTACCTGCCGCACAAGAACTCATCAGTTTTTCTGACAATAACAACATACGTGCGGGCGGATCATCAATGGAATGCGGAGCGGACGGACAACCCAACAAGACTCCGCATTTTCATTCCAAACACCGGTACCCACCCTCCCGGAATGACCCTCCCAAGAAGAGCCTGAATCCGGCTTAACCGCCTCCACACCAGTGTCGGACATTCCCGCTCCTGCTTGTACAAATGGGGTATGGCCTCCTCTGCGACCTGTGCGTGTGGCGCAGAAGAACAAACCGTCGACCATGTTATCCTCCAATCTCCAATCCACCGACCTACTCATGGCCTGCATGACCTGATGGTTCTGGACGATGAAACAACCAAATGGCAGCTCAACTCCTGCCCCGAAATCTAGCGCGGCCAAGCAGCTGATAGAGAAGAACTCGCTCAAAAGTAGAGGAAGAAGTGACTTTAAATGTAACGACTTCGTTAAAACGGCGGATTGTAGTTAGTGATGAGCTTGCGGCAGCTGGGGCACAGTCGCGTAGACTCAGCATTTTCTCAATATTGCTTCTGCTTTTCGCAAAAAATGTTGCTTCTTGTCTAGTGAGGAAGTTTGTACATCGATCAATAGAACTTACAGCGTCTAAAAATGCAACGTACAATGACTTTGTAGTCGTAAAATAGCTGTCATAAGTAGTGCATGGCGTAACTAGAGGTTTGAGCCAGAGGGCGAAACTTAGCTGAAGGGGGCCCACTGGGCACTGGCCACCGTATAGGGGGTTACTAGCCAACGCTCAGAAAAAAAGTTAAGAAATTACAGTGAATCCGGATGGGCTGTGGATCTCAATAATAGCAAAAAAACTCGAAAACACCGTGAAAAACGCAAAAAAACATCAACCTACTGCAAAACCAAATGAATACTAAATGCCTTTTGCATTTAGCTTGGCAGGGGGAAGGCTCGCCTCCCTGCCCGCCGTCAGTTACTTCACTTGTAATAAGGCATGAGCTAAACGTGTAGGACGGTCCAAGTATGTTGATTAAGTGTATTTTTCCCTTTGAAATAGTTCGCTATGCAATTGGGTTAAATTACAGAACCGCAGATAAAAAGTTATATTCTCCTAAAGAGTTGTCTAAAAACTGAAAAAGTGACAATCTAAGGGCAGCAGCAACTTTGAAGTGGAAGTGTTTTTTCAATTGGGTTGTTGGTGGCTGTCGTTAAAGTTCCAAGAATATTACCTGTCTGCCCCTTGTGGTCGCAAGGTATACTTTACTGCTGTTACTGAAGTTTCTGGCCTAACGCATTTGTCATGGTGTAGCGAGACGACTTGCAGCGTTTCCAGAAAAGAACTTGTACCGAGGTTGAAGTCATTTCTACACCATTTTGTGGAAAAACGTCATAAAGCTATAACTTTGCAAAAACTTATCTCATGACGTCAAACAAGCAATGCTTATGGGGAACTCACCGCACATGAGTCCTCAAAAGTTTGTGTTGCATTTTCAACAACATTTTCGCTAACGTGAAGAACTACTTGACAACCTACGTAAGGTAGTGTCTTATTCAACGTTTCAACTTAGTCGTAAGCCGTCATCAGGAACAGTCCCGTCGCCACGGGGGGGGCTTTTGGGGGCTTAGCCTCCCAAACAAAGCTCCAAGTCCAAACATGAAACGCTATGAATCACTTGAGTTTTTGTCAATTTTGAGAGTGTCAAGCCCCCCCGCTAGGGTGCATCAGGAGCGCTCGACTTTTTTCAAACAACTTCTACCTAGTGTTAAAGTGTTGCATTTTGGTAAAAAAATAAAACCTCTAAAATTTTTTTGCAATTGGTTGATGTTGAGGGGTGCATCGGGACTCCCAAAGTTTGACCCGGGGGGCAAAACTTGCAAATAATGAAATTTGGCCATAACGTAGTAACTACTTGGAGTAGGAACATGATTTTGGTGTCTAACCCTACTAAAATATATAATAGCTGTTCGTTAAAGCTATCAGAAAGATCTAAAAGGTTAAGAAATTTCTATTTGCACTGATTTTTGTTAGAATAGATCAAAATTATGTGTTTTTCACAAGAATGCTCAAAATTTTGTCAAATATTCTTCTTCTTGGACAAGTCTTAAGCCCTGGTGGTGCTGCCAGTGATGTGTTCGAATCATATTTGTCAAGTCACAAGCCCTTCGAGTCGCTAGTGCCCAATATTGTTTCAGCACTTTTGTTATCAGGTTACTTAGACCTAAGTATATATTTGGTCAAAGCAGTTTTTAGCTTCGATTTTAGTTCTCTTCTTCACTCTCAGACAATTCCACAACTCTAGCCTAACCTTGCTGAAACAAATATAGCCTATCTCCTTCTGTGTCACATGTCCCAACAAAAGACTCAAAGTAAAAGTATGAGGCTGACTGCCATGATCATGATATGTAAAAACTTCATTAAACCACAATGTATTGTAGTCTACAATGCATTGTGTGCTGCTGGCCCCTCAATGAAAAGCTGAGACTCATCTCTTACTCAGTCTTAGGTGGAACACTTAATCCAGAAAATCTAGCATAACACCTGCCAGGAGGCACAGTCAAAACAGAAAATTGACTCCAGTCATGCTATCACTGGATACTGCTGCTACCGTTTTTGGTGAAATAAGCAAATATGTGTGAAATTTCATAAGAAATAGATGAGTGCGCAAAAAGCGAAAAAATTTTAGAGGTCTCATTTTTTACCAAAATGCAACACTTTAACACTAGGTAGAAGTTGTTTGAAAAAAGTTGAGGGCTCCTGATGCATCCTATCCCCCGCACAATCCCAAAGCCCCCTGCAGAAACACAAAGTCCCCCTATTGAAAACTTTCTGGCGACGGTTCTGATCAGGAACACTAATTAAAATGAGTATAGAAATGACTTCAAGTTTATAATGAAATTAACGGCCAAAGAAAACAATATAAACGACATTTTGCAGACGTTTCGGTAACTCTTGTTACCATCATCAGTGCATTTGCAAATCGAACTGCAGTTATCTTGCTGCAAGTTCTTATGGTCAGTCAGGAGAAAAGCGCTGTGAAAAATGAAAAACGCGAAGGGCTGACTTCACGTTGTACCGAGGAAGGTGATGTTTTGTCAAAAGATGCAAGACAAGTCTTAAGTGCTTGAGGCAATTTTCCGAAAGTTTCAAAAAATATCCCACGCGCGTTACACGAAAACCGGTGTGTTGCTTAGCAACCGCATTTTTTATTAGTTATAAAGAGATTCCGTGGTATGCGATGTCACAATGGTTAGTTGCCTTGTGGTGTGTCGTATGTCAAAAACTTTTCTGGGTATGTTTTATTTATGGCACGGCAACGCTTTACTTTTCGGAAACCACAGAGGCGACTGAAATTTACGCAACGACGAGTATTTAAAACCAGTGTTTCTCAGCCTTTATTGGTTCGTGGCCCTCTCTCAGAGACAGCACCCATGGTCCCCTGCTCCACCAAATAAAAAACTACATTTCTGGGCCACAGGGTCCAGGTTGAGAAGCACTGATTTGAACCTTGAAAGTTCTGTGGAATGCAATGCATGAGACTGGCGAAGTGGTCCAGTTGGTTTAGTACGCGCCAGCAAACCTGCTAGGCTGGGTTCGATTACCTCTCGGATCTTGCCGAAGACTTGCGGCCTGTCCAGTCCCATTCTCGGCGTTAGTGGATGGAGGGAAACGATTCACGCGCGGTGCTGCCACTGACTTGTCACCAATGAAACATTCACTACAACAGTAGCCGCGTGGCCCCCGGGCGCAAGCAAGCGGAAGTGGGTGCCGCAGCAGGGTCGGCGCTAGGTGGTTGGAGGCCTCCCTGAGCCTGGACGTTGGGCCCCCCAATATACAACACACTGCATTTAACACATAGTATTATGTAAACAAAAACATCGGTTTACTTTAACAAATGCTTATAAAAGCATTTTCTGCAGCATCGGCACAACGTATATAGCTGACAGACTTTAGCATCCGCTATGTTTCAAGCTTTTTGAAAAATGCAAATGTTTTTGTCAACTGAGTCATATCTAATGTTCAAGCAAATTCACTTTCAGTAGATGTCATTGCCAAACCTTCCAAAATCAACTGTGAGTTCAGGCTTTTTTGTTTATTCCGAGTCTTGTGCTTATTGCTGATGATCCTCAAATACTTAGAAAAAATCAGATTATAGACAAAACATTTCGTTTCAACTTTTTGGTCTCTAAGTTTAAAACAATTATTTTGGTTTTTCACAAGCGGATCTAACCCACAAATAATCCTAAATTGGAGATGAAAACACCAAAAAGACTGTTTGTTCTTTCTGTGGGTCACATCATCAGTGCTGACTGCCAGCATACATATACGAATACGACTACACCTTGTTGTCTACTTTGTGGTGGCATAGGCTACAAAATCTTCCAATGCAAAAAACAATGGCAAGGCAAACTAAGCCGGCAGCGCAAAAAATTGAAGTGTACTACTTCGACGCAAAGATAGGCCTCTCTCTTCTTGTTTTTCGGGTCCAAGCTCCTCACCAACTGTATGACTTGCGAAACAAACAAACAAACAAAAACCCCTCAAACCATATGGAATATTGTCAACACTTTAATCAGTTAACTCAGAAATCTTTAGATGGTAACAGATTTTGGTGTTTGATGCTATGAGTCTCCTCATAGCGCATACCAAAAAACAAGCCAATGTTTNCATAGGGCTTGATCGGAGCATGGTGCAAATGCATTGTTCGTAGGCAACAAAAAGGCCAGCACTCTACAACTTGCNCNTGTTGATCATAAAACTTTAAACCAGTGGCTCTCAAGGCCCTTCAAGTCCCGCAGAGACCGTTTTTTGCAGAGATTTCCAACACCATAACTCGCCAGCCGATTGAACTAGAGAGCTGTTCAAACCCTCCATGGATTTGGAAAGTCTTCTAGTTTAGATTAACAAATTTTTTCCGTTTTGAGTTTGTGGTTTTCTGTGGGTGACGTCATAATGGAGGCATGTTTTCGCGTCTTTTTGGCTGAGGTTACCTAGCTCTCCGCGCCAACCTAACGAGCCATGTTTTGGATCAAGTTTTTTTTGGAAACTAGGCTATCATCCGAGTCTTTAGAACCCTTGATTGGCATTCTAGCGTATCTGGAGCCAAGATTAAGGCTCAGAAACCAAAAATTGGGTAAATATTCAAGTCCCACAAAAGGTAACTTTGGCCATTTTGGCTAAAGGCCATAACTCGCCAGCCAATTGAGCTAAAGAGCTGTTCGAACCCTCTAAGCCAGCGGTTCTCAATTCCTTTTGAAGCCTGCACCCCGTCCGGAAGGAAAAATCATTTTTGCACCCCTTGCATCATTTGATATATTGTATAAGTTTATATAAAAATATAAATTTAGCTACAGTTTGGCAGAGGAGTTCGCACCCCAAGACGTCCCTTCTCGCACCCCCAAATGAGAATCGCTGCTATAAACTCTAAAGACTCGGATGGTCTTGTAGAAAAAAATATTTAGTAAAATCTCCGGGAAATTCCCTTAGGCCCTACGAAATTATAAAAAAATTGCTTTTTTTGGCCATAACTTTGGCACCAGAAACGCTAGAAAATCTACCAAGGCTCCAAAAACTCGTATTATAGCCTAGTTTCCAACACAACTTTGAGCTACGAAATCGGCTCATTGTATTGGCCGATGACGTCATAGAAAATGCAAAACATACCTCACTCATGACGTCATCGAACGAAAACCCCAAACCCAAAACTTAAATTTTTTTAAAATTCTAAACTACAAGACTTTACGAATCTTTAGAGGGTTTGAACAGCTCTCCAGCTCAATCTGCTGCTGAGTTATGGTTGGCCAAAATTTGCCCTGAGAGGGCAAATCATACCTTTTGTGAAACCTATATATTTTTGTCAAAAAGTGGGTTTTTGAGCCATCCTTTTGGCCCCAGATATGCTAGAAAGCTAATCAAGGGCTCTTAAGGCTCGGGTGATAGCCTAGTTTCCAAAAAAACTTGAGCCAAAAATGTCTCATTGGGTTGGCGCTCAGGGCCAGGTAAACTTGGTCAAAAAGGCGAAAACATGCCTCCATTATGACGTCACCCACAGAAAACCGCAAACCCAAAATGGAAAAAGCTTTTTAATCTGAACTAGAAGACTTGCCGAATCCATAGAGGGTTTGAACTTCTCTCTAGCTCAGTCGGCTGGCGAGTTATGGTGTTGCAAATCTCTGCAAAAAAAGTGGCCCCTGTGGGACTTAAAAGGGTTGACGCTGCGGCACACTAAAATATTTGAAGAGTTTTGCAGCACAATTTCACAATTTTTATGTTCTATGAATTGAATTTACGCAAGGTGTGCTCTTCCGATACTACCAGTTTAGATTCATTCACTTGTAGAGCCCACAGCAAAGACAATTGACCTTCTGTATCGAAGTGTTCACGAACTTGATCTTTTATAGTCTGGAAGATAACTCTTCAATTCTTCGCGAAATTCTATCATTTGATAATAGAATTTTGTTCACTTTATCTCCCGCTGCAGTTCCAATCCAAGTTTCAACAATGGTGGCTACTGATGGTTCAATAACTAATTATGCGTCTGTATGCGCTTTCTTTCTTTTAGCCAAAAATCGAGCCAGCTTGCAGCTTGCAAGCAAGCCCCTTTCTGACAACCCCAAGCTGTTGACAGGTTAATTTGATTGTTTATCTTTTTGTGGCACGAGATTCTCAAAATCTCCTTTAGGTTTATGCTTCAAAGATGGATGAATTTTTTCGAAGTGTTTGCTTAGTTTACTTGGAACAACAGCTTCATTTGATAAAGTATAGTATTGGAGATAATACGCAGAGACTATTGCTGATCCACAGGTGGGGCCCACGGCCACACCTGGATTTGAATAAACAAACGCATTTTCAAATTGTCATTGTAACTGAAATATAATCAACAACGTAAGACTGTTGGGATTAAACATTTTTTATGTGGTCATAAAATTCAATGAAGATACTTCTAGCGCTCAAGTTGCAATGAAGCGGCAACAAAATTGTTAGAATTAGGTTTCCCGCCAGAGTAAAATAGCACAAACGACGCATTAGCCAAGGATGGGAGCGCAATGCCAGGAGGAGATTCACTCTTGGTATGTGTTGAACTAACGGGCTCCTGATCTGCTATTGGGCCCAGAACATTTTTTATTCAAACATATAATAAAAACAAAAACATTGCCCCCTTAAAAATGTATTTTGCCCCCCAAACCTTAAAACCTGACTACGGGCCTGCAGTGCTACACCATAATAAATATCTTCATTCACCTTCAACCACATATCACAAGGTTTTCTCCAAAGCTGCTTTGTCATCAGGCGAGAAATCTGGTTTTGAACACACCTGACCTGAACTAGACGTCAGCATTTCGGCATATCACTATAACTGCCTAAAGCGTTGCGTTAATCTGCTCCACGATGGCATTCGCCTTAATTGAAAAGATATACATTTGTGTGGAACTACGACGCACAACTTCGTTAAGTGCGGTAAACACTTGTTGTACTCCACATTAATGGCGAGATTACACGGCATGTGATCATCAGAAACATTTCTCTGCAAAAAAACACAAAAGCACATGGCTGATAGCAAAACAATTTTTAGTAATGTGCTGGAAGCGCATGTCATCCAGTTTTTGTTTAAATTATGCAAGTAAATATTAAACGGGCAATTGTGTTTAGAATATCTGAAAACCTTTAGGTTTTTTAAATTGCACAAAAATAGCAATGAACCACGTGTCATGGTCAATGATCTGACGTCAACGATTACTTCAAAGTGAAAAACACGCGTAAAATCATAGCCCACGGGAGGCCAAACTGCAACTCGCGAGCCGCATGCGGCTCATTCGAACGTTTGCATGCGGCTCTTTGAACTTTCCGAAAAATCTATGCATTTGTTTTTTATTTTTTATTTCTATTGCAAAGTGTAGAAATATTGTAAAATGGTACTGTGGTAGCTAGCGCGCCGTACAGTATTGCTTTTGCAAGTCGTTCCAAAAAGAATTATGATGCCACAGAAGCGTAGATTGCAAATGAATTCGCGTTTTTGGATTTTTATGTTGCGGCTCTTTGCAACTTGGGTTTTACGATATGCGGCTCATACATAAAGCAGGTTTGGCCACCCCTGTCATAGTCACTCGGCACCTGCTTTGTTGTTTCTTCTGCCATCGACATTGCGCCACTTGTTTACTGGCTGTGGATGTAAGCAGGCCCGTAGCCAGAAATTTTGATACGGTGGGACAAACAACAATGAAGTCTCAACGTTTAAATATATAATGCCCCTTGTTTTTAAACATCATCCACAAAAGGTGCATTTTTCTGGCGCTTTTATTCTGAATAATTATGATCAGATTTAAATCGGAAAATAGAAGTCAATCTTCATTAAACTTACAAGTTTTTCAAGCTTGTTTTTAGTAAATTTCCACGTTTCTATTTTGGATGAAAGCCACCATTTGCTTTTAAAACGTTCATGCAAAACCGATGGTGAAAATCTCGATGGTTTAAGAGCAAGATTTGCAGCATGCTTTTTGCAGCCTGTATTCCAGTTGTAGCAAGAAGTCATTGTGACCGTCATTATGATTGCGTTTTCTATATTTAAACACTTCTGATGTACATCAACACAGATTCAATCGAAGCCGAGTAGCAACTTCGCTTCAAGACACGGACTCCCGTAGTTGGTCAAAAATTGCGCGTATAAAACACGTCGATCTCATCCAAGTTTTGAGCGACTGATTGACGTATGCAGCTGATAACGCAAAGTCTATAATACCTTTAGGCTACGCGTTTGAAAAATGTTTGGATTTTATTTCATTAAACGCTTCTGAAATGCAAAAGTTACAAACTTGCGTATGTTTCACGCACCCTCAACACAAAATGTGAAAATGTTTGTGTATTTGCGGAAACGAAGCCACAATCGATTCTCACCACGGCTCTGGAGTGAAGTAAATAATACTTGTCGTCGCAGCTTAACACAACGGTCGGCTAGTTGATCTAGCCCAGTGGCTCCCAAAGTATTGGTCGAAACCGAAATAACAGTGGCAAAATGTGAAAAAATGGGCCATGCCGAGGCAATCCAACGCTCAAAAAAGTTTGGGAACCGCTACTCTAGCTATTTTAGCGTAAGCGGTTGAAGCTTTTTTATCCATGGGTGTTTAAATAACAAAATCCAATCAACAGGGAAAAAATTCAGTTTAGTTTCATTTTAGTCACATGCACTTTATCAAGAGAAGAGATTGCTAACCACCTGTAAGTGATGGCAGTGTCAATGTCCTCAGCACTTGCAAAAAAAACTTCTTCCTATTTACTTTAGATTTTGCTGCTGAGTCTACCCGTTGCAGCTGAATAATTTCAAATTTACTGTAGGATATGGTAATCAGATGAAAGTTGAAACACTTTCAGGACTATGTCCAGGTCAGACTATGATTACATGACAAAACTTTTTTTTTCGCCGGCAAGTTGATGTGAAATCATTGATGAAAACGTTAACACTCCACATGATTGTGATTGAACTGACACAATGCATGCTTCGTAACAATTAAATATCTAGAATGAATTCTGGGGTCTCAAACACGCGGGCCGCATGTCGCCCGCGAGGGCATTTTGTGCAGCCGCGATGCTTTTTGGAATTTTGAAATAATTAACATTTAATTTATTTTGTTTATTCACCGGTGTTTAAAAGTGCACGGCCAGCGTGTCAACAAGTTCATTTTAAACCAGCTATGTCCAACCCAAATGGCTTACCGAGCAAAAAATAATGTCACAATCTTAACCAGAGCCGGAGTATGAGTGGCATATTAGTGTGGTTCGCACATTGAATGGCATTTTTTGATCCTAGAAAACTAAATTAAGCTTAAGCGAATGTACTGAATGAGTTCGAATCTTAACCGCGATGGTAACAGACGTGTTAAAGTCAGGGGCGTAACGAGGTTAGATGGCGCCCGGGGCAACAAGCAAGTTTGGCGCCTCCACGTTCCAACCTGAGATATTTTGGAATTAAATGTGTGTATTGAAGAAAGTGCTTGTGATATTGTTGTGACTTTTCGGCGACTCTGTAGTCATTCGGCACCCCCATAGTGACAGGGCGCCCGGGGAATCGTGCCTCCCTTGCCGCTATGCCCCTGGTTAAAGTGGTACTGAGAACAGCCTGCATCAAAAATGGCAAATTGAAGATTATCAAAATAAGAAGTGGTTGTCAGTATGTAGGATACTTATCACTGTAGCTAAAACTGAAAATGGGCCGCACAAAACCTTCGACTGGGCCGCGGGTTGGACATAGCTGTTTTCAACGAACATGGAGAGGGTTAGAAATAAGCTCCCTATAACTCACGATATCATTCTCAGGAAAAAAGATGCAAAAGCTGTTTCTACTTGGTTTCAGTTACAGCCTTTTTGCGTCAGCGNCATGTTGCAGCTCTAGAATAGTCATAATGCGGCCNTGTTTCTTTTTTAAGTCCTCGTTTGGCCCTNGTTTTGAGTTTGACGCCCGTGGTCTATGGCGTATTTGCGTAATAAAAAAGGCTTTGACACTGGATTGCTTCTCAGCCAAAGTTTGAGCTGCAAAGGCATATAAAACGTACATTACCGCTGTTTACTTTAAAATTGTACAAAAACAAAAATACACGATGTCCATTTAAGGTTACCGCTGATGCTACAGACAAAAGTAATACTGTATTTGTAGCACGGTAGGGTTAACAGAGAGGAATTTTTGCGATGGTATTGTAATGAAGTTTACATCACCATTACGTGACATACAGCAAGCTGGTACGCCAGAAACACCTGCGAAAAGCGTTACTCCTTGTTTTTCTTTCGGTTAGTGATTACAAGCACTTAGATACAAGTTTGTATTTCATT